>Ga0156226_1374_pt1 | contig 15439 bp, 12 predicted proteins | sample RifCSPlowO2_12_FD_107874 | JGI IMG/M metagenome (GOLD analysis project Ga0156226, IMG submission 107874) | Betaproteobacteria bacterium RIFCSPLOWO2_12_FULL_62_13
ATTGGGGACTACGCCCTGGTGCAGCAACACGAGATCGACCGGCTCCTGCCGTTTCGCGCCCTTCCACTCATAGCTCACGCGCTCGACGCGATTCGTGCCGATCAAGCGCAGCTTGCTGACGCCGCGCCGAATCGGCACGCCGGCCGCGCGCAGGGCGCCGATCATGGAGAGTCCTTTCGAAAGATAGCCCGGCGCCATCACAAACCGCGCCGCGTGCCTGAGGGCCGGCCAAGGGTTGGTGCGCGTTTCGAGCACCGCGGCGGGTTTTGCACCGGCGCGCACCAGTTGGGACGCGAGCAACAGGAGCAAAGGTCCGCCGCCTGCCAGCACAACGCGTCCGGCGGGCACCAGCGCAGCGGACTTGAGCAGCGTCTGCGCCGCGCCGCAGGTCATCACCCCCGGCAGCGTCCAGCCCGGTACCGCCATGGGGCGCTCCAGCGCGCCCGTGGCGATGATGACTTGCTTTGCCTCGACATGTCCTGTGCCGCCGGGATCACGGTAATGCACGCGCAGTTCGCGGTCGATCTGCCACACCGCGGCGAGCGGGCGGTAATCGGCGGCGCAAGCCCGAAACCGGCGCACAAGTTGGAGCCCGGCCGCATAGTCTTCGCCGAGCAGCGGCAGGTGCGCAGGACGCACCGCTGCGACGCGCTCGACGCCGCTCGTGCCGATCAAGCGCAGCTTGCTGACGCCGCGCCGAATCGGCACGCCGGCCGCGCGCAGGGCGCCGATCATGGAGAGTCCTTTCGAAAGATAGCCCGGCGCCATCACAAACCGCGCCGCGTGCCTGAGGGCCGGCCAAGGGTTGGTGCGCGTTTCGAGCACCGCGGCGGGTTTTGCACCGGCGCGCACCAGTTGGGACGCGAGCAACAGGAGCAAAGGTCCGCCGCCTGCCAGCACAACGCGTCCGGCGGGCACCAGCGCAGCGGACTTGAGCAGCGTCTGCGCCGCGCCGCAGGTCATCACCCCCGGCAGCGTCCAGCCCGGTACCGCCATGGGGCGCTCCAGCGCGCCCGTGGCGATGATGACTTGCTTTGCCTCGACATGTCCTGTGCCGCCGGGATCACGGTAATGCACGCGCAGTTCGCGGTCGATCTGCCACACCGCGGCAAGCGGGCGGTAATCGGCGGCGCAAGCCCGAAACCGGCGCACAAGTTGGAGCCCGGCCGCATAGTCTTCGCCGAGCAGCGGCAGGTGCGCAGGACGCACCGCTGCGACGCGCTCGACGCCGCGGTAGATCTGACCGCCCGGTTCGGGCTGCTCGTCGAAGACGACGGTCTTGAGTCCCAGTTCGGCCGCGGTGATGGCGGCGGCGAGCCCCGCGGGGCCGGCGCCGATGACGGCAAGATCCACTGCGTTCATGGTTCGGCCTTGCGCGCGCCGCGCTGTGGGTTAATGCGCATGCCTTCGGCGACCGGCACGAGACAGCCCTGGCGGTTCGGCACGCCGTCGATCTCCATCAGGCAATCGAAACAGACGCCCATCATGCAATAGGGCGCGCGCGGACTGCCCGATACAGGTGTAGTGCGCGCGATGCTACCGTTGAATAACACCGCCGCTGCCGCGGTGAACGATGCAGGCACGCGCACCGCCGCGCCGTCGACCACTACTGTAACCGAATCGGACTCGGCCTCAGGCAGCTTTCTGAACATGGAAGCGAGCTGAGGCGAAGCGTGCGAGTTCGGCGGGGAGCTTGCCTTCGATAACGTGTGGTGCGTAGCGCAGGGCGTGCGCTGCCGCGAGCGTAACCCCGCTGTGGCAGGTTGCCACAAAAGCACCCGGAAAATCGCGCGACTGCTCGTAGATCGGCAAGCCGTCTGGCGACATGACGCGCAGCGCCGCCCACGTGCGCACGACGTTGACATCGCGCAGGAATGGAAAGGCGCGCACCGCGCGCGATGCGATATCGCGCAAGGGCCGCAGCGCGGTGAAATCGTCGTAGCCGGCTTCCTCGTACGAGTCGCCGAGCAGCAGTCCGCCTTCAGGCATCTGGCGGATCGTCTGCGTGAGGGGAATCGCCGGCGCGACGCGCTCGGTCGCAATGATGTTGCCGCGCACCGGCCGCACCGGCGCGTCGAGTCCGACGAACGGCGCGAGTTCCTTGTTGCCCAACCCCGCGGCGATTACGAGCCTTGGTGCGAGATAGACTGTTCCGCCAACCTCGACGGTGAACTCGTTGGGCTCGGCGGCGATCGCGGTGACACGCGCGTGCGGCGCATACTTGCCGCCATACCGCAGGATTGCCGCATGCAGCGCGCGCAGAAGAGGGAGAGGGTTGACGGCACCGTCGTAGCGCGTGTAGGTCGCGCCGGCGACTTCGGGTCCGATCGCCGGGATCAACTGCTTCAGTTCCTCGCGGCCGAGGACCTGGTACTCGAAGTTCGCCGCGCCCTGCTCGAGACGGATCTGCTCGACCATCTTGCATCGTTCTTCCAGTTCCTGCTCGGAAAGGCAGATCCGCAAACCGCCGCGCCGCTCGTGCATCGGGTCGACCCCGGTCGCGTCCCTGAGTTCCGCGGCGAAATCAACCCAGAGCTCCGAGGAGAGACGCGACCAGCATTGATACTCGGGCACGCCCGCGCCCTTGCTCTGCACCCACACCAGGCCGAAGTTGCCGCGGGCAGCGCGAAAAGCGGTGTCGCCTTCGTCGAGCAGCGCCACCTTGAGTCCGCCGCGCGCGAGCCCGTAGCCGATCGCGCCCCCGACAAGACCGCCGCCTATCACGATGGCATCATGCGTGGACATTGACGCTGGTTCCGAGTGGTAACCGGTAATGAGTAATGGGTAATGGGTAATGGGCGGGCTTTTCTTAGCGGCGCTCGCTTCGGTTCGGTTTTACTCATCACCCATTACTCATCACCCATCACTGGATTTTCTGCGACAATGACGAGCACAATTGTGCCACATTCGTCTCTCTTGAGAGTCGATGAAATGAACCGGAAAGTGACTGTAATCGGCGCCGGCATCGTCGGTGTTGCCACCGCCTCCTATCTGCGGCGCGACGGGCATGATGTCACCATCGTGGATATGGGACCGCCCGGCGAGTACTGCTCGTTTGGGAATGCCGGTATCCTCAGCCCCGGCTCATGCGCGCCGCAGTCCATGCCCGGCATCTTCTGGAAAGTGCCGGGTTACCTCGCCGATCCGATGGGGCCGCTCACGGTGCGCTGGTCGCATCTTCCGAAGGCGGCGCCGTGGCTCATCCGGTTCATCGCGAGTTCACAACGCGCGCGTGTGGAGCAAATCGCCGACGCGCTGCGTCCGCTTCTCAAACAGACCTTCGATGCCTACGGGCCGTTGGTGAAGCACGCGGGCGTCACCGATCTCATCCGGCGCACCGGTTACATCGCTGTTTACCAGAGCGAAGAGGCGTACCGCGGTGACGCACTGGCGTGGAAACTGCGGCGCGACCGCGGCGTCGTCATCGAGAAGCTTGACGCCGCTGCGATCCAGCGGATGGCGCCGGCGCTCGCGAAAATTTACCGCGTGGGACTGTATCTGCCGGAACAGGGCTACGTCGCCAATCCCGAGCGGCTTACCAAGTCGCTCGCCGCACAGTTTCAGAAAGACGGGGGCAGGATCCTGCAGCGCAAAGTGCTCGATATCGAGGCCGGGCCGCAAGGCGCTCGCGCGCTCGTGACCGACGCCGGCAAGCTGCCCATCGAGACGCTGGTGATCTGCGCCGGCGTGCATTCCGGAGAACTCACGGCGAAAATCGGCGAGCCGGTGCCAATCGAGGCAGAGCGCGGCTATCACGTGACGTATTCCGATCCGCGCGTCGAACTCCCGCTGCCGGTCATGGCGCCGGAAGGGAAGTTGTTCGTGACGCCGATGGAGATGGGATTGAGGATCGCTGGACAGGCCGAGTTTGCGGGAATCTACGCCGAGCCCGATTATGGGCGCGCCGACGTGCTCGCGAAGCACATGCAGCGTATGCTGCCTGACATAAGCACCGCCGACGCGACAAAGTGGATGGGACGGCGGCCTTCGATGCCCGATTCGATGCCGGTGATCGGGCCGTCAGCGAAAGTGCCGAGTGTCTATTACGCGTTCGGACATGGACACGTCGGCCTGTGCGGCGGCGCACCCACCGCCCGCATCATCGCCGATCTCGTCGCCGGGCGGAAACCTTCGATCGACGTGTCGCCGTTCCGCGTCAATCGATTCTAGTACACTGACCCTGATTATCCCCCGGCAGCTCGAGCCACTGTGCACCCCCAGCATCACCTGGAAGTCGAAGTGCGCCGGGCCGATTGCCGAAATTACGGCAACGTGAAGCACGAGCGGTTCGAATTCCTCGCCGGTAGTCCGTTGATGTAACAAGCGCTTTACCTCACGCTTTCATCAATCGGGCTTGATGCCAGCGGCCTTGATCACCTTGCCCCATCTGTCAAGCTCGGCTTTCAAGAATGCGGAACACTGCTCGGGACTGCTCGTGAACGGCTCGAATCCCAGTTTCTCGAGTTGCGCGCGATAATCGGGCGCGGCGGCAAGCTTGACGATTTCAGCATTGAGCCGTGCAATGATCTCACGCGGTATGGCCGCCGGCGCTAACAGCACGAACCACAATCCCACATCCATTGCGCGCAATCCGGATTCCGCGAACGTGGGAACTTCCGGCAGCAGCGGTGAGCGTTTCGGGCCCGTCAGGGCCAGCGCCACCAGCCGGTTCGAATGCACCAATGGGAGCACTGAAGAAATGCCGGCGAACATCATCTGCGATTCGCCCGATAACACCGCCACTCCCGCCGGGCCGCCGCCCTTGTACGGAATGTGGGCCACATTGATGCCCGCCGTGGTCTTGAACAACTCGGCGACGAGAGACAGGTTACTGCCGGTGCCGCCGGATGCGTATTTGATCTCGCCGGGGCGCGCCTTGGCCAGCGCGATCAGCTCCTTAACCGACCTTGCCGGCAACGAGGGATGGGCGACCAGCACGTAGTATCCGAACGCGAGCGGACTCACTGCGGCGAAATCGCGCACCGGGTCGTACGGGACTTTCACGATCTGAGGGTTGAGCACGAGCTCGCTCACTCCGCCGACGAGCAGGGTGTATCCGTCGGGCGCAGACTTCGCCACCAGGCTAGTGCCGATGGCGCCGCTCGCGCCGGGGCGGTTGTCGATGACGAGCTGCTGGCCGAGCCGCTCGCCGAGCTTTTGGCCCACCACCCGCGCGGTCACATCGGCGGCCCCGCCAGGCGGCCAGGCCACGACAGCGCGGACCGGCCGCGATGGGTAGCTCGGTTGAGCGACCGCGACCGTTGCGACGGCCAGCAACAGCGAACCTGCCGACAAGCAAAGCAAACAGCGTATGGTTTTCACTCTTCGCTCCTATTCCTGATGGTTATCGTGGCTACATTATAACGACGGTAACCGTAATGCAAATGCTATGCTAGTCTTGGTCTTCGCACGGTAAATTTATTCTTTGCCGCCCGGAGACCGCAGCATGACATTATTAGATGCATTCGACTCTAAGCGCGAGCTAATTGGCTTAATCCAAGCGGCAGGATTGCGTGCAGTGAGCTTCACGATCCTGCCGCTCTTCGCGGACTTCAGTATCGCCTCCAGCACCGCGACACCGTGCAATTCGTCGCCGCCGGCGACCGCAAGCGATTTGCCTGCCTCAGCGGCTTCGGCGAAATGCTCGAGCTCGGCGCGCTCGGTGCTGGTATCGTTGAACGTCACCAGTTGCGGACGCTTGCGCTCGCGGATGTTGTCCGGGTCGAGCAGGCAAACCCGCATCTGCCAGGTCGTCAGGTGCTCGACGTCGCCCACTTCAACCCAGCCGTTCGATCCGAAAACCTGCATGCGCCACGTCTCCGCGGTGGCGATAATCGTGCTGAGATAGCCGCTCGCGCCGCTCTTGAATTTGAAGAGCATCGAAGTCGTGTCGTCGATGCCGAAGTCAAGCGCCCGCCGCGCGCTCTGCGCGTAGACGTTGTCGATGCGGCCCGCAAGATAGATCATCGCGTCGACCACGTGCACGCCGCGGCCGGTCATCCCGCCCGCCGGCCCTTCTTTGCGTTGCTGGCGCCAGTGATCCTTCGGATTCCAATAGACGCTCGGCCCGCAGAAGTTGCCTTCGATGTGCAGGAGCTTTCCGAGCCGGCCGTCGTCGAGCATGCTGCGGATTTCCTGCAGCGCGGGTTGGAAGCGCCAGTTGTAGCCTACCGCAAGCGTGACTTTGTTTTGCGCGCAGGCGCGCGCCGCTTCTTCCGCCGTTTTTGTCGTCAGGGCGAGCGGCTTCTCGGTGAAAACGTGCTTTCCCGCGCGAGCCGCGGCAATGATCTGCCCGGCATGCAAGGTGTGCGGGGTCACGAGCACCACGGCATCGATCTTCGGATCGGCGAGCGCCTTGCGGTAATCATCATAGAGCGGAAAGCCGTATTTTGCGGCGAAATCCTGCGCTCTTTCCACGTGGCGCAGCACACCGGCGACGAAACGTATCTTGTCGCTCTTGCCCTGAACGTGATTGACGAGGTTCTGGCCCCATCTTCCGAGTCCTACGATTGCTGCGTTGATCATGTTTTGATCGGCATTACATTCTTTTCGCGGGAGGTCTATTCGACTTTGATGTTGGAGAGCTTGACCACTTGCGCATATTTGCGCGTTTCCGCCTCGAGGAATTGCGGGAATTCCTGCGGGCCCATACCGATGATGTCAAAGGCCTGAGCATCGAGCTGCGCTTTGACATCGAGCAGGCGCACGACCTTGAGCATCTCCTGGTAGAGCTTGTCTAGGATTGGCTTGGGCGTGCCAGCCGGGAAAAACATCCCGAACCAGGAAGTGGCTTCGAAGTTGCGTACGCCCGCTTCAATCATCGTGGGCGTGTTGGGCATGAGCGCCGAACGCTGCCGCGAGGTTACGGCCAGGCCGCGTAATCGGCCCGCCTTCACCTGCGGAAATCCGGTGGCGATGCTCGGAAAATGCATCTGAACTTCGTTGGCGACCGCTGCATTGAGTGCCTGCGGGGCACCCTTATACAGAATATGCACAATATTGAGGCTTTCCGCATTCTTGAACATCTCCGCGGCGAGTTGGGCGATGCTGCCTTGGCCATATGAGGAATAGTTGAGGTGGCCGGGCTGGGACTTGGCAAGGGCGACGAGTTGCTTGACTGAAGTTACGGGCAGCGAAGGATGAATGACGAGCATCAGCGGGAACGAGGCGACCAGCGTTACCGGAGCAAAATCCCGCGCGTTGTTGTACGACACCTTGTAGAGCAGCGGGTTGATCACATAGGCGACCGTGTGCACGAAAATCGTATAGCCGTCAGGAACTGCCCTCGCTGCGATTTCCTGAGCGATGACGCCATTCGCGCCGCCGCGGTTGTCGACCACCACTTGCTGGCCCCATGCTTCGCCGACTTTTTGAGCGAACGTGCGCGCCGTGATATCGGTCGGGCCTCCAGCCGGGTACGGCACGATCAAGCGAATGGGTTTGGTGGGATAGGCTTGAGCCGCGGCCGCCGCGTGGGTGAGAAGCAGTGACAAGAACATCATCGCGGACAGGAAGTAGCGTAGCATTTCAACCTCCGAACAGAAGCAACAAGAGCGCCTGTGACGTGGGCCGCACGCTGTCTTCGCGCGCGGCGCAGTTTCAGCCGCGGACGGTAGTGTATGCAGCCGGAATATGGAATTCAAGAAAGCTCACGTTTCCCTCGGCCACGCGCAGTCCGTGCCGGTCACCCGCAGGAAAGTGGGTGGCTTGGCCGCGCTCGACCACGACATCCTGGCCGTTCACGGTGAAGCGCACCTTTCCGGTCAGGACCACGAACATGCTTTCCGCATCGGGGTGCTTGTGCATGTTCGTGACGGTCTCTTTCTCGTAGAGCACGATCATCGCGTGCGCGCGCTCAGATGGCACTGCAGCGTTGTCGACGAAGTAGATGCGCCGCTTTTTCGCCTCAGGGATTTCGACCACAGGACGGTTGCTGCGCTCGGCGACCGTGATGCCGCCCTTGACGCCGGAATACTTGTTGGTGCTGCCTGGTGGAGGCGCGAACACACTGAGGATTTCCGCTTCACGCCCGCCGCTGTTCGATATCGTGAACTCGAGGCCTTCCTGCAGGGTCGCAAAGGAGTCTACGTTCATGCGCTGTGAGCCGCCATTGCCGGATACCATGGCCTCTCCCGCCAGCGTGAAGAAATAGCGGTCTGAGCCTTGCGGTACCCGGCCGGCGAGTTTCGCGCCGGGCACAAAGCGCAGCATTTCAGCCTGCATCTCCTTGCCGTCGCTGCCGGTGATCGCGGCCGCTTTGACGCCGGATGAGATTTCCTGGTACGGCAAGGACGAAAAAGTGACGACTTTTCCCATGACCTACTCCTCCGTTACGGTGAGGGCTGACGCAGAGCGGCGCGACCGCCGCCGTTGCACACCGGCGCTTGCCGACGTGCTTCAATGGTGCACCTCGCAATCGCGCGCATGCTACCACTTGCGATTTTCTGTGCGCAAGTAACGGCGCCGGAATCCACATCGTGAGACCTCAACCAACGCTCGCGCCCGATTTCTTCACTACTTCGCGCCACTTCGGGATTTCCTTGCGGATCAGTTCACCCAATTCTTCCGGTGTGCTGGTCGTCAAGTCGATCGCCTGTTTGCTGAAACGCTGCTGCATTTCCGGGCTTTCCAGCGCGCGCTTGATTTCGCCGTTGAGCAGTTGCACGAGCCGGCGCGGCGTTCCGGCGGGGGCAAACATGGCGAACCAAGGCGTGTAGTCGTAGCCCGGTATCCCGCTCTCCGCGACGGTCGGCACATCCGGAGCCTGCTGAGTGCGCTTGCCCGTGGAGATCGCGAGTATGCGCAATTTGCCCGCGCGCGCGAGCGGTGAGGAAGTAAGAAGATTGCTGAACATCATCTGGACCCTGCCAGCCATCACATCGTTCAGGGCTGGGGCATTGCCGTTGTACGGAATGTGCACTATGTTGATTCCGGCCATCGTCTGGAACAGTACCGCCGCCATATGCGTGGGCCCGCCGCTGCTGGCAGTCGCGAAGTTGATTTCCCCAGGTCTCGCCTTCGCAAGGGCAATGAGCTCGGCTGCGGATTTGGCAGGCACCGAGGGATGGACAACCAAAGCCATCGGGAGGGTGGCCGTCAACGTAATCGGCGCGAAGTCCTTGACCGGGTCGTAGTGCAGTTTCCGAAAGAGAGTTACGTTGACGACGTGCGTGCCGCTGTGCCCGGCGAGCAGCGTATATCCGTCGGGCGCTGCTCGGGAGACGATCTCGGAGCCGATTGTGCCGCTTGCGCCGCCGCGGTTGTCGACGACAACCTGTTGTCCGCGCCTGGCGGTGAGCTTCTCGCCGATTGCGCGCGAGAGGATATCCATCGGGCCGCCCGGCGCGAACGGCACGATGAGGCGGATCGGCCTCGCCGGATAATCCTGTGCTTGCGACGCAACCGGGAAGGCAGCTCCCGTAATACAGGCGAAAATGCCGGCGGCAATGAAAGAGAGCGTGTCCCCGGGCAGTTCAAGGACGCCGCGGGTCTCGTGCAGCAGACCTGACCGGTCGCCGCCATCAATCGTGAATGTGACGGGTTTCATTGGTCTGGTCTCCTGTGATGGTTGTTGCGTAGTTCCACCGTCAATCTGCGCGCGCACCGGATTTGCGCACGACCTCTCCCCATTTTTCGCGTTCCGAGCGAATGTGCGCCGCGAACGCCTCCGGCGTGCTGGTGAAGATTTCAATGCCCTGCTCGACGAACTGGGCGCGTACCTCCGGTATCTGCATGATTTTCACTATCTCGGTGTTGAGCCGGGTGACGATCGGCTTCGGGGTGCCGGCCGGGGCGAGCACGCCGTACCAGCCGCTCACGTTGTATTCCGGCAATGCTGTCTCCGCGACCGTCGGTATGTCCGGCATCGCCGGTTGGCGCCGCGTGCTGGTCACGGCAAGTGCGCGCAGCCTTCCTGCCTTGATGAATGGCAGAGGCGTCAGCAGGTTGGTGATCATGATCTGCACCTCACCCATCGCCAACGCATTGAGCGATGCGATGTTTCCGCGATACGGCACGTGTACGATGTCGATGCCCGCCATTGTCTTGAGGATTTCGGCCGCAAGATGCGTCGGACCGCCGGTGCCGGCAGACCCGAAGTTGAGCTGTCCCGGCCTCGCCTTGGCGAGGGCTATCAGCTCCTTCACCGACTTCGCAGGGACGGAAGGGTGCACGACGATCAGCAGCGGCGTGCCCGCTACCAGGGTGATCGGCGCGAAATCCTTGACCGAATCGTAGGCGACTCTCCTGTAAAGGCTGGGATTGATCCCGAGCGTGCCGAGGTTGCCGAGCGCGAGCGTGTAACCGTCTGGCGCGGAGCGGGCGGCGACCTCCATGCCGATGTTTCCTCCGGCGCCGCCGCGGTTATCGACCACGACTTGCTGGCCCCAGGCGTCGGTAAGCTTGTGTCCGATCGCGCGTGCGACCAGGTCGGCAACGCCGGCGGGCGCGAACGGCACGATCATGCGGATCGGCTTTGTCGGGTAGCCCTGTGCTGGCGCCGCCGCCGGCAACGCCGCCGCGGTGATGCCGGTGAGAATAGCGGCAAGCGGAAGCATGAGTTTCATCCAGGGTTCCCCCGCATCTTCTTCTGACCAATGACCTTGAACTTTGAACGTTGAACCTCTAGACCACATCTTCGCTCACGGCGCCCGACCACGGTGACATGACGTCGCTGATTCCGACGTGTTCGCCCGAAGCCGGGTCATTCAGCACCGCGCTGGGGCACGCGAAGTTGGTCGGGTAGACCACGAGTTCCGTGAGGCTGACCGGAAACTCGCGGGCGAGCGCCTGCTGCACCGCTTGCGGCAGGCGCGGGTCGACGCCGACCGCATCGCCGCCGCTCGCGTCTATGCGCGGCTGGTGAAATGCGTCCTCCAGCGTCATGCCATGATCGGTCAGGAAAGAAGAAATCTGGAATACTGCCGGAACGATCTTGCGTCCGCCGGAGGCGCCCATCGCAAACCACGACCTGTTGTCGCGCCGCGCGATCACCGGGCACATGTTGGTGAGGGGACGTTTATTGGGCGCCAGAGAATTGGGCGAGCCGGGGCGCGGATCGAACCACATGATGCCGTTATTCATCAGGATGCCGGTCTTCGGTAGCACGAGCTTGGCGCCGAATACCGAGAGCAGCGTTTGCGTGAGCGCGACCATGTTGCCGTGGCGGTCGATCACATTGAGATGCGTCGTGGTGAAGGGGTCGCGGTGGTCGCTGGTCTCACCCATGGTGGCGAGCCGCTCGGCATAGGCTTCGCGCAGGATGCGCGCATAGGCGATAAACGCGTCGGCGTGCGGGCCGCCGGCGCGGAGCTTCACTTCGGCGAGCGCCTTGAGCGCGCCGTGCATGGTGGGCCCGGCGGTGAGGCCGGGCGCGAGCGCGAGGCGCGTGCCGTGGTAATCGATCTCGAGCGGCGGCACGATACGCGCCCGGTAACGCTTGAGATCTTCGGCGGAAAGTTTTCCGCCCATCTCCTGGACATCCTTTACGATGTCGGCCGCGATTGCGCCTTCATACAGATCGCGGCGGCCGGCGCGTGCGAGACGCCGCAGGGTGTCGGCAAGCCCCTTGAGTTCAAGACGTTCGAGCGGCGCGCCCGGCGCAGTGACAGGCGGATAGCCGTTCGGCAGCCACACTTCACGCGTCGTGGCGTAGCGTGCGAGTTCACTCGCCATCGTTGCCACTTTCAACGTGAGGAACCAGTCGACCACGATGCCCTTGTCGGCGAGTTCGATCGCCGGCTGCATCACCTCGGCAAATCGCATGGTGCCGAATTTCTCAAGTGCGAGCCCGAGGCCGTCGGCATGTCCCGGCACAGCGATCGACAGCGGCCCGTGCACGTTGCAGTCGTCTTTCACCGTGGGCCAGGTGAAGAGGTCACGGGTTGTGATGCCGCCGCCCACCAGAGGATAGTCGGCGGGATCGAGCCCGCGCGGCGAGACCGGGCCGAAATCGACGACCTGGACGTGGTTTTCCCCGGCGAGATAGACCAGCATGAAGCCGATGCCGCCAAGGCCGCTGTTCCACGGCTCGACGGCAGCAAGTGCAAAACCGGTTGCGACCGCAGCATCCACCGCATTGCCGCCCGCAGCCAGAATGCGCGCGCCGGCTTCGCCTGCAATGCGGTTTTGCGTCGCGACGATGCCGCCGCGCGAACGCGCGACAGGCTTGCGGACGATCCAATTCTGTACGAGATGTTCGAGGGTCGGAGCGGTCATGAAGTTGTTATCGGCGAGACTGACAGCTTGCGAATGATAGCTCAACTCCTTGCTTCCCGCGATACCGTGCCGAAACAGCAAATGGCAAGCGGACATCACGCATAAGCGAGCGGATCCATCGGCGCCGAAGTTATAATCACAGACCAGTGGGGCGGCAACTTTTGTTGCCGCCGATGCGGCGGATACAATAGCATCCGCCCTACGCCTTGGGGCGATCCCTGGCGGTGAGCCAGGGCGACTCCACAAAGCCCTTTTGTCCGATCACCGATCGCTGGTCACTGTTCACCCATCACCCATCACCCATCACCCATCACCCGTAATGGCCAAGCACATCGTGTGTCTCACCTTCGATTTCGATGGAATCTCGGGATTCATCGCCCGCGGTCAGACCTCCGCGAGCTGGATTTCGCGTGGCGAGTTCGGCCCGCGTGTGGGCGCGCCGCGGCTCATCGCGCTCCTCGGCAAGTACGGCATCCGCGGTTCATGGTACGTGCCCGGACATACGGTTGAAACGTTTCCCGGCGCGGTCAAGGCGGTGGTCGATGCCGGGCACGAGATCGCCCATCACGGTTGGACCCATCGATCGCCGGCAAGCCTCACGCGCGAGGAGGAGGAAGCGGAACTCGTGCGCGGCAACGAGGCGATCAAGCGGATATCCGGACAATATGCGCGCGGCTACCGCTCGCCGTCCTGGGATCTGAGCCCGCACTCGGTCGAACTCATGCTCAAGCACGGCTTCGTCTACGACACGAGCATGATGGGAAACGATTACACGCCGTATTACGCGCGCCAGGGGGATGTGATCGAACTCGAAAAGCCGGCGGTTTTTGGCAGGCAAAGCGCGCTGGTCGAGATGCCGATCCACTGGTCGACCGATGATTCGCCGCACTTCGAGTTCGTGCGCAGCGCCGCCACCATACGCCAGGGGCTGCGGAAGGCGGGTGACGTGCTCGACAACTGGGTTAACGAATTCCTCTACATGCGGGACGCGGTGGAGTGGGGCGTGCTCACCTACACCTGTCATCCCTTCATCGTCGGCCGCGGCCACCGCATCATGATGCTGGAACGGCTGATCCGCCGCCTCAAGGACGAAGGCGCGGTTTTCCAGCGGATGGACGAAACCGCCGAGGAATTCAAGGTCAGGGTGGTCCCGGCTATAGAACGAACTCCGAAATCGTGACGAAGTAAATCACCAGGCTCAGGACGTCTTGGACGATGGTTGCGATCGGGCCGCTCCCGAATGCGGGGTCGCGGCCCAGGCGCGAAAGTATCCACGGAAAGAACATCCCGACGGTGGTTGCAACCGCCCCGGCGACGAGCAGCGCGATGGAGACGGCTGCGGCCAGGTCGATGTCCCCGAACCACAACCAGATCGGGACGAACGCGAGCGCGGCGAGCGTGAGACCGATGATGAGCCCGGTGCCAAGCTCTCCGGCGATGAGCCTCGCGAACGAGATGCGGCTCAGGGAAAGCCCCCGTACCACGATGGTTTCCGTCTGGGTGCCGATGGCATCGGCGAGGTACACGATGCCGGGAATGAAAAAGGCGATCGCCACGCGCGAGTGCAATGCCTGCTCGAAATATGCGACCACGAACGTTGCGAGGATGCTGCCGGCAAGCCCCACGAGGAGCCACGGCAACCGGTCGCGCGCGCGGCGCGAGGGCGGCGCCTCGAGCGCGTGCCGCGCCTGCGTGCCTTCCCGCGCGATGCCGGCAAGACGGTGCAAGTCTTCAACGTGCTCGCGCCGCAATACATACAGCAACGCCTCGGGCGGCACGACGCCCAGGAGTTTGCGACCCGCATCGACTACTGGCACGGCCGTCAGTTGTTCGTGGATCGCGACAGAGGCGACATGTTCCTGGTCGGTCTCCGGCCTCACCGCCGGCGGGTTAAGCTTCACAAGCTCTCCGAGGCGCGTCTCGACCGCTGCGGCGAGAAGCTGCGTCAGCGGCACGATTCCCTCCAGCCGGTTGCCGCCGTTGACGATATAGATCGCTGCGGCGTAATCGTAGTTGCTGCCGGTCAATCGTTCCAGCACGCTTCCTGCGGTGTCATTGGCATGCGCTACGGGTACGCGCGTCACCATGTGCTGGGCGGCGCTCTCGCTGCGGGGAACAGATGCTTTCATGTTCAACCGGGGTGAACGGCTGGAGCCGCGTATGCTATCCGCTCTGGCCTTGAAATCATAAGCGCAGGGTGCGCCCCGCCCGTCCAAGGATGAAGGATGAAAGGAAGTATAAACATGCGTGGCGCCTGTTCCGCAAGAACGGTCCGATTCGCGTAAAATCGCAGCCTTTGGATTGATTCCTGCATGGTTCGTACCCGTTTCGCTCCCAGTCCGACAGGATATCTGCACATCGGCGGCGCACGCACCGCGCTCTTCTGCTGGGCTTTTGCGAAGAAGCACGGCGGCACCTTCATCCTGCGCATTGAAGACACCGACCGCGAGCGCTCCACGCAGCAATCGGTGCGGGCGATCCTCGACAGCCTGCAGTGGCTCGGGCTCGATTACGAAGGCCCATACTACCAGATGGATCGGCTCGATCGCTACCGCGCTGTCGCCGAGCACCTGATCAGCGAGGGCAAGGCTTATTACTGCTACGCGAGCCGCGAAGAGCTCGACGCGCTGCGCGAGCAGCAGCGCGCGAAAGGCGAGAAGCCGCGCTACGACGGGCGCTGGCGCCCCGAGAATGCGAGGCGGCTGAGGCTTACGCCGCCGCAAGGCATGCCGCCGGTCGTGCGCTTTCGCAATCCGGACCACGGAGAGCTAACGTTCAACGATCTCGTCAAGGGACCGATCACGGTTGCCAACGAAGAGCTTGATGACCTCGTGCTGCTGCGCGCCGATGGCATTCCGACCTACAACTTCGGCGTCGTGGTCGACGACATCGATATGGCGATAACGCAGGTCATTCGCGGCGACGATCACGTGAACAATACGCCGCGCCAGATCAACATCTACCGCGCGCTCGGCGCGACGCTGCCCAGATTCGCGCACGTACCGATGATCCTCGGGCAGGACGGCGAGCGGCTCTCCAAGCGCCATGGTGCGGTGAGCGTCACCCAGTACCGCGACGAAGGCTATCTGCCGGAAGCGCTGGTGAACTACCTCGCGCGCCTCGGCTGGTCGCATGGCGATGAAGAGAAGTTCTCGCGCGCGCAGCTCATCGAGTGGTTCGACCTCGAACACATCAGCAAGTCGCCCGCGCGCTTCAACCCGGA
>Ga0156226_1445_pt1 | contig 15375 bp, 17 predicted proteins | sample RifCSPlowO2_12_FD_107874 | JGI IMG/M metagenome (GOLD analysis project Ga0156226, IMG submission 107874) | Betaproteobacteria bacterium RIFCSPLOWO2_12_FULL_62_13
GAAAGAGAAATCTTACTGCTACCTCGACACGCACGCCGGCATCGGGCGCTACGATCTCATGCATCCCTGGGCGCAGAAAGCGCGCGAGCACGAGAACGGCATCGGACGTCTGTGGGAGCGCCAGGACATTCCGGAAGCGCTCGCGCCCTATATGGACGCGGTGCGAGCGGAAAACCGGAGCGCGAAACTCAGGTTGTACCCCGGCTCGCCGCTGATTGCGCTCAAGCTGCGGCGCCCGGGCGACCGCATGGTGCTCACCGAACTCGACAGGAAGGACTGCGCGGAGCTACAGGCTCTGTTGGAACGCGAACGCAACGTCGCGGTGCACCTCATGGACGGCTACCAGGCGCTCAAGGCGTTTCTTCCACCGCAGGAGCGGCGGGGACTCGTATTCATCGACTCGTCGTTTGACCGTGCCAGGGAGTTCGCCCGCATCGCCCGGGCGCTTAAAGAAGCGCACGCTCGCTGGGCGACCGGCACCTACGCCATCTGGTATCCGCTGATGGACCCCGGCGCCATGCGCGGCTTCGCGCGCAACATCCAGAATACCCAGATTCGCAAGATCCTCCAGCTCGAGCTGCTGGTCCAGGATCGCGCCTTCGACGTCATCGTGCCAGGCTGCGGCATGCTAGTCGTCAATCCGCCGTGGCATTTCGAGGATGAAGCGCGCCCATTGCTTCGCTGGCTGTGGAGCGCGCTCTCGGTCGAGGGCGCGGGCGGCGCGAGCGTTAACTGGCTCGTGCCGGAATAGAAACTATTGGAAGAGACTTGCGCCTTGCCGGCACGGCATCGGTAAGCTATTATTGCCGTTAAAGTATTACCAAAACCATCGATGAAACTCTTATCGCTCAAGGTTCCTGACACCCTCGACCGGAAGCTCGTCGCAGCCATTCGCCGCCGGCGCATCGCCAAGAGCACACTGGTTCGCCAAGCGTTGGAACAATATCTCGACGACACGAAAGCGGTGCGGCGTGGCTCGTTCATTGAACTTGCCAGCGACCTGGTCGGCAGCGTAAGGGACGCACCTCCTGACTTGTCCTCGAATCCGCGCCACCTTGCCGACTTCGGTGCATGACCTTGCAACGGTGCATCGTTGATGCGGGGCCCCTCGTAGCCGTACTGAGTCAGCGCGACCGCTACCATGCCTGGGCAGAGGGCGCCTTCGCCGACGTCACGGCCCCCGCGGTAACCTGTGAAGCGGTGCTCGCTGAAGCATGGCACCTGCTGCGCGGTACCGCTGCCGGGCAAGTCGCGCTTCTGGAACTGATCGCGTCGGGCGTCGTAGCGGTCGGGTTTTCCCTGATGTCGGAACTCGCGGCCGTGCGTCGCTTGGTAGCGCGTTACCGAGACCGCCCGATGTCGCTGGCGGATGCGTGCCTGGTGCGCATGACCGAGCTGCATGAGGGCGCCCCCGTTCTTACACTTGATCAGGACTTTTCGGTATATAGAAAGCATGGCAGGCAGGTTATTCCCTTGATTTCGCCTTTTGCCTGAGGCGGCCGCCCAACGATCCGACCGCTACAGCAAGACACTCGACATGGACGAGGATAGCGGGGCGCGTCCAATGCTCTCCGCGTGCTTTGCATCGCGCTCCGAATCCTTCGGATACTTGTCGAGCCGCAGCTGCATGGCCTTGAGGTGGCACGGCAGATGCGTGAGCTGCCCCCATGGCGCCGCGCCTTGAAACCGGCGGGCCGTTCGGAGCAGACAATCGAGCCACCCGTGATAGAATCCTTCTGAAAAAACCATCGTCAGTCCGAGTATGACGCGGCATGCGTCCGCGCCAATCATGAGGAGGCTAATCCGTGCTGCACAGATCGTTTGTCCTGGCCCTGTCGTTGACGGCATTCCTGCTGTCACACACATCCTGGGGCCAAACCTATCCCAGCCGCCCGGTGCGTGTGATCGTCGGGTTCGGCGCGGGAGCGCCCGACACGGTGACGCGCATCGTGGCGCAGCAGCTTGCGTCCCAGATGGGCCAGCCGTTCGTCGTCGACAATCGTCCGGGCGCAAACGGCATCATCGGCGCCGACATGGTGGCGAAGGCGGCCCCGGACGGCCACACGCTGCTGGTGACGTCGGCCTCGTTCGCGGTCAACCCCAGCATCCACAAGAAACTCCCCTTCGACGTGCGGAAGGACTTCGTGCCCGTCACCAATCTCGCCAGGGGCGGCGGATATATCCTTGCTGCGAATCCGTCGCTGCCCGCGAAGTCAGTGCAGGAACTGATAGCGCTTGCCAAGAAACCCGGAAGCAAGCTTTCTTTCGGATCCGCGGGCATCGGCAATACACTTCATCTCGCCGGCGGGCTGTTCAACGTGCGCGCCGGGACGAGGATGGTGCACGTGCCGTACAAAGGCGCCGGGCCGGCGATCAGCGCGCTGATCAGCGGAGAAATTCAGGTCATGTTCGTGACGACTCCGCTGGGACTTCCCCATATCCAGGCCGGCAGGCTGCGGCCGCTGGCGTATACCGGGCTCGCGCGCGCGTCCTTCCTGCCCAACGTGCCCACGATGCATGAGGCGGGAGTACCCAACATGGTGCTGGATTCGATGAGCTGGTACGGCATGTTTGCGCCCGCCAGGACGCCGGCGAAGATTACCTCGAAGCTCCAGACCGAGGCGCAGACTGCGGTACGGAATCCGCAGGTGACGGAACGCCTGCAGGCCTTGCGGCTGGAGCCGCTCGGCAACACGTCTTCCGAGTTCAAGACGTTCCTCGATGACCAGTTCCAGCGGTTTACCGAGATGGTGCGGCTTGCCGGGCTAAAAACCGAGTGAGCAGCCGGAAATCCCGGTTGATCGTGCTTTTTTCTGGGGAGGTTGAATGCAAGGACGTATCAGACGCGTGGTCACGGGCCACGATGAAAACGGCAAGGCGATCGTCCTATCGGACGGCCTTGCGCCGGCGGTGCGCCCCCACCCGCTGCGCCCCGGCCATATTTCGGTGGACCTCTGGAAAACCGACGCTTCGCCAGTGATCCTAAAAAAGGACGCGCCTGATCCGATGCTGGGGCCGCGCCAGATTCACCCGGCCGAGCGCGGCACGGTGTTTCGCATCTCCGAAATCCCGCCGGAAACCGACGCCGTCCGGAACGTGGACCCGGAAAAAGCGCGGGAAGTGTTCAAGTCGATGGGAAACGAGAGCGCCTCCACCTTCGGGCGCGGCGGCCGCCATCCGTTCATGCACCGCACCGAGACGATCGACTACGCCGTTGTTCTCTCCGGTGAGATCTACCTGTTGCTCGACGAACAGGACGTGCACCTGAAAGCGGGAGACGTGGTGATCCAGCGCGGCACCAACCACGCCTGGAGCAACCGCTCGGACAAGCCGTGCCTCATGCTGTATGTGCTGATCGACGGCCAGTTCGATCCGGAACTCAAGGAAAAATTCGGGAACGGCCACTGACGGCACCGAGACCTCCTAGCGCATCGCGTTCCAAATCCTGTCGAGTCGCTTGTACGAAACCGGGTACGGAGTTTTCAGTTCCTGCGCGAAGAGCGAAACGCGCAGTTCCTCGATGTGCCAGCGGAATTCATCGAGCCGCGGATCGACCGCTCTTGTCCTGCGCTGCCTGTCCAGGCGCTCCTCAAAGCGCTTCGCGAGCTCGGTGATGCTCGCCGTGTGCTTCGCATCGCGCTCCGGATCTTTCGGATACTTGTCCAGTCTGAGCTGCATCGCCTTGAGATAGCGCGGCAGATGCGCGAGCTGCTCCCACGGCGTCGCGCCGAAAAAACCCTTGTAAACGAGCCGCGAGAGTTGGCCGCGGATGTCGGCCGCGGGGCGCGCGAGTGCGCTGCTGCCGCTGCCAAGCTTCACCGCAACGCGCTGGTATTCCGCGGCGATCGCCGAGAACAAGCGGCACGCCGCCTCGGTCACCGCCGGCAGCCGTGCGCGTGCGCGGCCGCGCTGCGCCTCAAACTCCTTCTGTGTTCTGGGCAGAGGATCCTCCCCAATAAAAGCGCGGTCGGTGATTGCCGAAATCAGGTCCTCCCTCAAATCGTCCACGCTCGCCACGCTGCGTAATTGCAGTGTCGCCTGGTCAAACCCGCGCAGGTTCTTCTCGAACTGCTTTATCTGCTCCTTGAGGGTAAAGCGCATCAACCGCCGCACACCGCCGCGCATCGCAAGATCCGCGGCCCGCCGGAGGTCAAACAGCCGGATCGCGACACTCTCGCCTTCATCAACGAGCGCGGGATAGCCGACGAGGTTGCGCGCGTTGCGGGTAAACGAAATCTGCTGCGGCAGATCACCGAAGTCCCAGACCCGAAGATTGTCACGCTCGATGCCGGCCTTCGCCTTGCCGAAGGTGAGCTGTGCGGCCTGGCCAAGCTGCGTCTTGAGCGCGGCGACATCGCGCCCGCTCGAGAGTTCGCGCCCCGCGTCATCGACCACGCGAAAATTCATCCTGAGATGCGGCGGCACATCGGCGTTTTCCCACATATCGGCGGCAACGGGGACGCGCGCCCGCTTTTGCACGAAACCGGCCAACGCCGTCTCGAAGGTTTCGCGCCTTTCTCCTCTCTCCTCTCTCCTCTCTCCTCTCGCGCATTCCGCAAGGAATGCAGTGACTTGTTCCGGCACCGGCACCAGATTCCGGCGGATCGCCTTCGGCAGGGCCTTGAAATGCCACGCCACCTTTTCGCGAATGAGGCCCGGCACCAGCCAGTCAAACGGCGTCGGTTCCAGGCGGTTGAGCAGATGCAGCGGCACCGTCACCGTCACGCCGTCGAGCGCATGGCCGGGATCAAAACGATATTTGAGCCCGAGTTCGACATCGCCCGCGCGCAGCGTTTCCGGAAACTGCTCCTCGGTAATGTCGGCGGCGGCGTGCCGCATCAGGTATTCGCGCGTGAGAAACAGAAGTTTCGAATTCGCCTGTTCCGCTTCGCGCCGCCACTTCTCGAAACCCACGCCGTTAAAGACGGCTTGTGGAATCAGTGCGTCGTAGAACCCGAAAATCGTGTCCTCGCCCACCAGCACGTCGCGCCTGCGCGCCTTGTGTTCCAGCTCCTGAACGTCCTTGACCAGAGTTCGGTTGTGCTCGAAAAACGGCGCATGTGTTTCGTACTCGCCGGCGGCGAGCGCCTGGCGGATGAAAATCTCGCGCGCCTCCTTCGGATTGAGCGGGCCGTAGTGGACGCGGCGTTTCGGCACGACGGTAAGCCCATAGAGCGTGACGCGCTCGAAGGCCGCGACCATCGCCCGCGCCTTCTCCCAGTGCGGATCGAAGTAATGGCGACTGACGAGCTGCCGCGCGATCGGCTCGATCCATTCCGGCTCGATCTTAGCGGCACAACGCGCGTAAAGCCGGGTGGTTTCGACCAGTTCGGCTGCCATCACCCACTTGGGCTGCGCTTTTCTCAGGACCGAGCCGGGAAAGATCGTGAACTTGATGCCTCGCGCGCCGAGATACTCGGCGCCCTCCTCGGTCTTGCAGCCGAGGTTGCCGAGCAGCCCTGCGAGCAGGGCGCGGTGGATTTGCTCGTAGGTCGCCGGCGTTTCGTTGGCGTGCATCCCCATTTCACCTACCAGCGCGGCAAGCTGGCCGTGGATGTCGCGCCATTCGCGCATGCGCCGATGCGAGAGAAAGTTCTCGTGCAGAAGCTCGGCGAGCTTGCGATTCGACTTCTTGTGCTTCAGCGCTTCCTCGAAGAATTTCCAGAGCTTGAGATAGGTTAGAAAATCCGAGTGCTCGTCCTGAAACTGCTCTTGCGCGCGGTCAACGGCATCCGCCCGCTCGTGCGGCCGTTCGCGCGGGTCCTGGATGGAAAGTGCCGAAGCGATGACGAGCACCTCAGTGAGGCATCCCTCCTCCTTCGCGGCAAGTATCATGCGTGCTATCCGCGGATCAATGGGGAACTTCGCGAGCTGCCAGCCGACTGTGGTGAGGTTGTTGCGCTCGTCCACCGCGCCGAGTTCCGTGAGGAGCTGGTAGCCGTCGGCGATAATGCGCGGGCTGGGCGCATCGAGGAATGGAAAATCCTCGACCTCCCCGATCCTCAGCGACTTCATGCGCAGGATCACCGAAGCGAGCGAGGAGCGCAGGATCTCCGGATCGGTGTACTCGGGCCGCGCGGCATAGTCCTCTTCCGAATAGAGGCGGATGCACACCCCCGCCGCGACGCGCCCGCAGCGCCCGGCGCGCTGGTTCGCCGAGGCGCGCGAGATTTTCTCCACCTGCAACTGCTCGACCTTGTTGCGGTAGCTGTAGCGGTTGATGCGCGCAAGCCCTGTATCGACCACGTAGCGGATGCCGGGCACGGTGAGCGAGGTCTCGGCGACGTTGGTGGCAAGCACGATGCGGCGCGCGCCGCCCGGCTTGAAAACGCGCTCCTGCTCCTCGAACGAGAGCCGCGCATAGAGCGGCAGAATTTCCGCACGCTGGATGCCTGTCCTGAGCTTGTCGAAGGAGTGCTTGCGCAGCGCCTCGGCAGTTTCGCGAATCTCGCGCTCACCGGGCAGAAACACCAGGACGTCGCCGCCGGCGCGCTCGCGCGCGAGTTCATCCACCGCGTCGATGATCGCCTGCTCGATGTCGTGCTCTTCGATCTGCGACTCCCTTCCCTTTCGCGACGAAAGGGAAGGCTCGAATCCCCCCTCTCCATTCCCCCATCCCTGACCCTTCCCCCGTAAAGGGGGAAGGGAAGCTCGAGCCTCCCCTCTCCCGTTCCTGGGAGAGGGGTCGGGGGTGAGGGCTGGAGGGGCGGGGGTGAGGGTACTAGAGCCGAGCGGCCGCCAGCGGACTTCCACCGGATAGGTGCGGCCCGAGACCTCGATCACCGGCGCGCCGCCGAAGTGCCTGGAAAAGCGCTCGGCATCGATCGTCGCGGAGGTGACGATCACCTTGAGATCGGGACGCCGCGGGAGCAGACGCTTCACATACCCGAGCAGGAAATCGATGTTGAGGCTGCGCTCGTGCGCTTCGTCGATGATAAGCGTGTCGTATGCTTTAAGGAGGCGATCACCGTGCGTTTCGGCAAGCAGGATGCCGTCGGTCATGAGCTTGATGTAGGCGTTGGGCGAGAGCTTGTCGGCGAAGCGCACCTTGTAGCCTACGGTGTGACCGAGTGGGCTCTTCAATTCGGTGGCGATGCGTGCGGCAACCGCGCGCGCGGCGATACGCCGCGGCTGGGTGTGGCCGATGAGGCCCGCGATACCGCGCTTGAGCTCGAGGCAGATCTTGGGCAGTTGGGTGGTCTTGCCCGAGCCGGTCTCGCCGCAGACGATGACGACCTGATGCGCGGCGATGGCGGCGGCGATCTCCTCGCGCCGTTCCGCCACCGGCAGCTCGTCAGGATAGGTCGGCCGCGGCAGATTGCGCAGCCGCTGCTCGATATCAATTGGAGAGGGGCGGTTCACAAAATCAGAAAAAACCAACCACAGAGAACACAGAGCTCACAGAGAACTTCACTTCATATGCAAGCAGGTACCGAGACAACCATGCGTGTTTGCCCCTTGCGCTTTGACGCCCTGGAGATTAGCGCCTTTTGAAGGTCTTCTCTGTGCTCTCTGTGACCTCTGTGGCTTAAAGGTTTCAAAAAAAACAAAAAGGCCGGCGGCAACCGGCCTTCCTGCGGCATGCGGAGGGTTCAAATCTTGACGTCGGGATTCAGGCTGTAGACCCCGGTGAAACTTGCCTTCGCGAGCACGTGCCCCTCGATCGCCGCGAGCACGTCGGGGCCCTTGAAGATGCCGCTTACCGGGTACTTCTCGATATCGAGCGCGTAGAGCGTGAAGACATAGTGGTGCGGAATCGTGTCGTTCCACGGCGGGCACGGGCCGTCGTAGCCGAAGTAGTTCCCCGACATATCCTTGTCCGACGCGAACCACGCCGTGTAGTCGTTGAGACCCTGGCGCGTGCCGTGCGGGCCTTCCGGGCCTTTCTTTCCGCGCGGCGTGACCCCGTCGGAAAACTCGCCGGCCTTGATGATGCCGAGCTTCGGGTCAAGATCGACCAGCACCCAGTGATAGAAGTCGACGCGCGGCAGCGAGGCGGGTATGGCGCGGCCTTCCTTATTGACGTCGTCGGGTTTGCTCGGCACGTCATAGTCATGGCAGATCAGCACGAGCGACCTCGCGCCGGCCGGAACATCGCTCCAGGTGAGGTGCGGGTTGTTGTTCTGCGAGAGTTTGACGTGAGTCTTGCGGTCGGGCGCGCAGAACGCGTATTCGGGCGGGATGCGGTAGTTGTGACCAAAGCTTGCGCTGGCAAATTCCATTGTCGTCCTCCATTGCAGTGATTCGCTCGCCGGAAATTATACCGCCACAACCCGGTCTCAGCGTTCGCTCGCTGCAAGCGACTGCAGCCGGGCGGTGCGCTCCTCCCTGGGCAAACCCGCAAGTTCCCTCACCGCCGCGTAAAACACCGTCAACTCCCCCCTTTTTTGTCGCAGCAGCGCCTGGAAAGCGGGCACCTGCCGGGTGTAGATCGCAACCGAAGCAATTTGCGCATTGTTGGGCTTACGGGCGAACCAGCGGTCATAGCCTGCACATCCTCCCCATCCTGCCTTGAGCCGGTCATATTCCTGTTCGAGGTCGCGCAGGATGTCCGCTTTGCGTTTGCGCATGGTCTCTGCGGCGAGCTGCGTGCCGTAGAGCCCCTCCAGCTTTGCGCGATAAGTCTCGATCAGGCCGGTAAACTCCGCGCGCAACCGCTGAACACGCTCGAACTCGGTCCTCTGCCGATCGTCCCCAAAACGCACGAGCCAGCGCTTCACCCCTTCCGTTTCAACGGCGACCGCGAACGATTCGTTGAAAACCGAGTCGTCGCGCACATAGACCACCTGATGCGCGAGTTCGTGGAAAACGAGCCGCGCAACCTCGGTGTCCGGGTAATGGATGAAGGTATTGAGCACTGGGTCGGGAAACCAGCCGAGAGTGGAATACGCGGGCACGCCGCTTACGAACACGTCATAACCCTGATTCGCGAGTTCCGCGGCAAAGCGGTCGGCATCCGCCTTGTCGAAGTAGCCGCGGTAACCGACGCAGCCGGCGAACATGAAACACCATTGCAGGGGCCGCACCGAGAACTCCGGCGCGGCGAACACGTTCCACACCACGAATGGACGCTCGAGATCGGCGTAGCGGCGGTAGCTGCGGTTTTGCGGAAGCTTGAGTTCGCTGCTGGCAAAGTCACGGATGTCGATGACCCGCGCGAGTTTCTGTTTGAGCTCTGCCGGCGCAGCCGGATCGCCGATCACATCCTCCATCGCGCGCTCGCGCCGCCAGATGTCGAGCTGGCCGCTCACTGACTGCAAGTAGTAGGCGAAATTCGCGCAGCCGCTCGCGAGCAACATGCTGCACACCAACACAGAACGGAGAGCCAAGTTCATCGGGAATGATGTGACGAGTAAGCGGTAAACGGTAAACGGTAAATCGGACGCGCGTGCCTTTGGAAGCTCTCACTGTTCACTGTTCACTGTTCACTGGTCACTATTCACTGTTCACTGGTCACTATTCACCGTTCACGCTCTAATGAACGCACCGCGCTGGAGGAACTCGCATATCTGCCGAGCCACCGCTGCGGAGAGTAGCATGCCGCTATGATTGACTCTCATGACGATGTGGTCGCGCATCGCCGGCAGCCGCGTTTCGGCAACGGTAACCACGCCGTCGTTCGGCCTGGGCAGATCGGGGGCCACGAGGCGGCCCAAGCCGATCGCGATGCTGCCGGCAATCACGCCGATGTCATGTTGCGCCAGCGCTTGCGGCTTCGCCTGGCCAAGCCATTCCGGCACGCTCCTGCCCAGCGCCGCGCGTCCGCCGGGAAGACGCGCCAGTCGTTGAGCCGAAAGACTGTCGCCGAATGGGGTACCGGCCAGCACGACACGCCCTGCCCCGAGCTCCGGCGCGCGCTCGATCATCCGCAGAATCACCAGTCCACCGAGACTGTGGCCGACGAAATGAATCCGCGCCGCGGCAAGCCCCCGGCAGTAGCGTGCAAGCCGGTCGGCGTTTTCGGTGAGTGTGAGCCGCATCGAAGGATACGAATAGCTCACCACCCCATAGCCGCAGCGCGCGATGCGGCGTCGCATGAGCGCCATCACCGTGGCGTGCACCCACAACCCGTGGACCAATATTACCGCTTCATGTTCAGCCATCGCCGTCAGGGCAGTCAGATACCCGACGTGCCGGATTGGAAGACCGTTGCGATCATCGTGATCTGCCTTCGTAGCGCGTGACAAGCGCTTCGTCGAGATGCCCCACATCGCCCCACGATTCCATCTGCCAGGTCCCGGCACTGTAAGCAAAGACGTTGATGCTGGCATTCACCAGCGGCACTGGACGCGGTTGATCGTGCGGTAGCCCATGGGCGGCACGATAAATGGCGTCGAGGACCAGGCCATGCGTCACCACGACCACAGCGGCGCCGGCATGGCGCTCACCGATTTCGCCAAGACACCCCAGGCAACGGGCCCAGAACGCGCGCGCGCTCTCACCGCCCGGCACCACGTAATCGGGATCGCGCGCTTCGAAGCGGGCGAACGCTTCCGGGTAACGATCCGCTATCTCGTGGTAAGTCAGGCCTTCGAAGATGCCGAACGCGCGCTCCCGGAGCCTCCGCTCCGCGACGATTGCGTGTCCGGTGAGCTCGGCGATGGCGTGCGCGGTATCCCGCGCACGCGCAAGGTCACTGCTGTAAAGCCCGGAGAAATCGGTCGCTGCGAGTCTGCTGGCGAGTGCGGCGGCCTGCGCGCGGCCCGTGTCGGATAGCGCGGTATCGACGTGCCCCTGCATCCGGCGCTCGCGGTTCCACGGCGTTTCGCCGTGGCGAATCAGAATGAGTTGCGTCACTCGAACAAACCCGTGATGAGTAATGGGTGATGAGTAATGGGTAATGGATGACGCCGTTTCATACTGCGCCTTTTATCATGATTCTACCTGCTTCCGGTTATACTCCGAGAAGAATGGGGATGCGGAACGGGTCTTACCCATTACCCATAACCCATCACTCATTACCGCCTGCGCTCATGCCCAGTCTCGCCGTCCTCCTTTTCTCGCCGCTCATCGTCCTGCTCGCGTATGTCATCTTCGGCATCTCCGGATTCGGCTCCACGCTGATTGCAACACCGCTCCTTGCGCACTTCTTTCCGATCAAGTTCGTAATTCCGCTGGTGGTGCTGCTCGACTGCGCGGCGACACTGCGTCAGGCCGTGAAGCTGCGCAGCGGCGTATACAAGCGCGAACTGCTGCCGCTGCTGCCGTTCCTGGTCGCCGGGATGCTGATCGGCGTGTTCCTGCTGGTTCGCGTGTCAGGCGAAATCCTGCTCCTGTGCCTGGGAGTGTTTGCGTCGGCCTACGGCATCTACTATGCGCTGCGCCACGGGTCCGTTTTCCGGCTGGCAAGATGGACGGCTGCGCCCATCGGACTGTTTGCCGGCACGACTTCCGCGCTCTTCGGGGTCGGCGGTCCCCTCTATGTGATGTATCTCACGGGACGCGGCGCAACCCCCGATCACATCCGCGCCACCCTGCCGGTGATATTCATCTTCACTACCGTGGGACGCATCGCCCTGTTCGCGGCGACGGGGCTGTTCTCGGTAGAAGTTCTCGCGACCGCGGCCGCCCTGCTGCCGGTGATGGTGCTGGGTCTCTACTGCGGCAACCGCCTTCACCTCAACCTTGCCCGCGAGATAGTGGTGCGTGTGATCGGCGGGCTCTTGGTCGTAAGCGGTGTGTCGCTGGTCTTCCGCGCAATCTAACGGGTAAACGCGCAGGGCGGACCGCAGTCGCGCAAAATCACACCGCGATGGTCACGTCCACTCGGACATCCGGCGTCGCAACTGCGACGCTGCCGTAGAGTGGTCACCTGCCCTTGAACTTATCGATGAGCGCAGCGCCCTGCGCTTCCGTCACGCCACTGAACTGAAACCGTAGATGGACCGAATTGAGAACCGATACGTCCTGCCGCACCGGATTGCCCCGGTCGAGCATGCCGGAAATCTCCACGTTCACCGCGCGCAACGTAACCTGGTCCGCCTTGGCAAAGGCTTGCAGCAGTTCCACCCCGCAGGCCGCAATGCCGGTCAGGAAGAGCTCAGCCGGAGTTACTTCCTCCCCGGGGCACCCATTCTGTATCGGTCCATCCACGACGAAGTGGTGGTTGCGAACATTGCAAAGCACTCTTCCGTGTGTGTCCGTCGAGCGCGCCCGTACCGCATAGTTTCGAACTTCGCCTTGTGTCATGTCATTCCACCTTCTATCCGGCCTTGTAATGAACGGCATCGGGAAAATGCTAAACCCATGTGCCGGCATATACAAGTTCTCGTCCGTAGAAACGCGCATGTACGCCAACCGATCGATGCAAAGCGTGTACCGCCATGGATGTCGGCGGCCCCTATAATATCGGCCTGAGGTGGCTGAGGCTCCGATGACCCGCTCTAAGCTGCTTCTTGCGCCCGGCGCGGTGTGGCCTTTGCTCGAGCGTGCGACGCGCCACGCGCTCGCGTGCGGCGCGATGCAACCCATCGAGACCGAGCACGAAGTGGTGGAGGATGCCGGCGTGCGCTTCCTCGTGCGCCGGGTCTCGAGCCTCGCGCGCAAGGAACTCGAACGCCGCCGCGCTGAAGGCCTCCCGAGCCCGGCGAATCCGTTTCTGCCCCACGAACCCGACCTCTTCGTCGCGGATGTGTCGGAGACGCACGTCGCGCTGCTCAACAAGTTCAACGTGATCGACCGGCATCTGCTCGTCGTGACGCGGCGTTTCGTCCACCAGGAGACACTGCTCGACCGCAACGATCTTGCGGCGCTCCTCGCCTGTATGGCCGGGCGCGAGGCGCTTGGTTTCTACAACGGCGGGGTTACCGCCGGCGCGAGCCAGCCGCACAAACACCTGCAGATGGTGCCGCTGCCGCTCGGCGAGGGCGCGGCGCTCACACCGATCGAGCCGGCGCTCGACGCGGTGCCGCATCGGCCGGGATTCTGTGCCGTGCCGGCGCTTCCCTTCCGGCACGCATTCGCGTGGCTCGAGCCCGCGCTCCCCGACGATCCGCTCGCAGCCGCGGTGCGGCTCGAAACGCTCTGCCTCGCGGCGCTCGAGTACATCGGTGTGACGCCGGTCGAGCGCGAAGGCGAGCGCCGGCAATCCGCGCCATACAACCTGCTCCTTACACGCCGCTGGCTGCTCGCCGTGCCGCGGGCGCGCGAGCACTTCGACTCGATTTCGGTCAACGCGCTCGGGTTTGCGGGTTCCCTCTTCGTGCGCGACGAAGCCCAGCTCGCCGCGGTGAAGCGCGCCGGGCCGATGGCGGTGCTGCGCGCCGTGGCGGAGGGCTGAGTGGGGGGCGCGGCCTTGCGCAAGCGCCGGGGCAGGCTACTGCGGCGGGGTGAGGCGGCGCAAGATCGCTGCAACCTCGTCCTCAGAGACGTCGGTCCAGGCTTCGTAGGCCTCGGCAACGGCTAATCCGAGACCGCCGCGGACGTTCGCGCAGTAGACCGCATCGACGAGCGCGGCGATCGCCCGCAGTGACCATTCGTGGCCGGTCGGGACCGCGACCGCAAGCCGCTGCGCGCCAAGCTTGCGTAGCGCCATGATAGCGGTACGCATCGTCGAGCCTGCGGCGATCCCGTCGTCGACGAGGATCGCGGTACGGTCCACGAGCGCCGGCATCGGGTGCCGGCCGCGAAGGCGCGCATAGCGGCGGCGCACTTTCTGCATCGCCTCCGCAGTGCCGCGCGTAATCTGCTGCTCGGTAAGCCGATATTCGCGCGCGTCGGCCTCATTCATCCATATCGTGCCGTCCCACGCGACTGCGCCGTAGCCGAGTTCGGTGGTCCATGGAAGCAGGATCTTGCTCACGACAGCGAGATGGAGTGGCAGATCAAGGCGCGTCGCAACCTCTGCGGCAACGGGGACGCCGCCTGCCGGGATCGCCAGCACGACCGCGTCGCTTCGCCGGAACTCCGCGAGCATTCCAGCAAGCACCTCGCCGGCGTGAACCCTGTCGCGGAAGACCGGCGAGCGATCACGCAAAGCGAGCAGTTCGTGGATCCTTTCCATGATTGGCCGCCGCTCGTGCCCCAGGCCGCCACAAACCGCGCAATCGCAGCACCTTGCTCGCGATCGCCGTCGTCACCGAAGCAATTTACCTTCGGCTGGGATCAAATCCGCGCGCTTACTCAGCTCTTCTTCGAGGTCTTCGCATAGAACGTCGTGAACACCGGCTCCACTTCTTCGCTGTTGCATTTGGGGCAGCGCGGGTGGGATTTCCCGTGCTCGGCGACATGCTCGGCCAGATCGAAGACTTCCCGGCACCTACGGCAGCGGTATTCATAGATGGGCACCGCGGCTTCCTCCACTCCGGACAGGAGGGTGCGGCGGGCACGACGCGCCTCGTCACACGTTCCTGACAACGTACTGTAGACACGTCCCAGCGAGCCGGGTTCGCGGCCCACCGGCATTGGGCCGCCAGGATCGCGTTCGAACACCCGCGCGGCGGCCCCGCGAAAATCGGTCTCAGGAGTTACCCTTCGAGGGTAAAACCCACCTTCAGCGCCACCTGCCAATGAGCGATCTTCCCGTCCGCCACGTGACCGCGGATCTCGGCGACCTGGAACCAGTGAATGTTGCGCACCGTCTCGGCCGCTTTGGCAATCGCTTTGGCAACCGCGTCATCGATGCTGACGCTGGACGACCCGACGAGATCGACCTGTTTGTAAATATGGTCTTGCATGGAAATCCTCCTTTCAGTTGTCACGAACTGCCAGCGCCACCCTTTCCTTGGTGCGCCCCGCCCGGCTTGCGCCACCTGAGCATCAGGTAGACGAACAGCACAGCGGTCGCCGCCAACAGATGTTTGAGCGAGTGCCCGCTCACAGCGTTCGCCGTAAACGCAAAAAATTCCCGGTCCCAAAACTCGGCGGACTTGGCGAGCAGATAAGAACCAAGGCCGTAAAGGAGATATGCCCGGTGGCTGAACCTGCCGGAAAACATCACGACCACGAAGAGCAGGATCACGAGTGGCGCAAGCTGAACCCAAACGTAGAACCGCAGATCATCCGTGAAGTGCCACCAGGCCACGCTCGCCGCGCCGACCACAAGCGCCGGGACAAGCATGACACGTTCGAACTTTTCATTGACGTGCTCGCTTACCAGGGCGACGAACAGTCCCATGAATCCGATGGTCATGGGCAGGCGGTCCCAAACCAGCGTCGCATTGTCAGGTGCCCAGTGGTAGTAGGCCGAGCCGAGAGAGACCAGGGCCGTCGCGAAGAAAAGGACCGACCATGACGCGAATGCCCCCGGTCGGCGGCGACCAAGGCAGAACGCCGCGCCGGCAATGCCAATCAGCAGGAATGGAATGTTCGATGCGACGTCGAAGAAATTCGGCACGCCAAGAAAAACGCGCTTGTCCGCGAAGTCGTGATAGGCGA
>Ga0156226_1142_pt3 | contig 15200 bp, 15 predicted proteins | sample RifCSPlowO2_12_FD_107874 | JGI IMG/M metagenome (GOLD analysis project Ga0156226, IMG submission 107874) | Betaproteobacteria bacterium RIFCSPLOWO2_12_FULL_62_13
CCTGCCCCTGGCGCTCGAGCCGATGCAAGACGCCGCACGGCTGCTCATCGGCGAGCACGACTTCAGTGCGTTTCGCTCGAGCGAATGCCAGGCGCGCTCGCCGTTGAGGGATTTGCGCCGCCTGGACATCGAGCGCCGCGGGGATTACGTTATTTTCGAATTCTGCGCCAACGCTTTTCTGCATCACATGGTGCGCAACATCGTGGGCTCGCTGATCTTTGTCGGCAAGGGCAAGCATCCACCCCAGTGGATAGCCCAAGTCCTGGCAAGTCGTGATCGCGCGTGCGCCGCACCGACTTTCGACGCCGCCGGGCTCTACCTCGCGCGTGTGGTGTACGATGCGGCCTGGGGACTGCCCGAACCACCGCACGCAACTCTGCCGCTGCTCGCGGGGGTAATGGGTGATGGGTAATTGGGCCACAGGTCACGGGTCACGAGTCACGGGTCACGGGAAAGGGTGATGGCAACAGCGGTGAAAATCTGCGGCATCACGCGCATCGAGGATGCGCTCGCCGCCGCGCGCTGCGGCGCGCACGCGATCGGGCTCGTGTTTTATCGCCCGAGTCCGCGTTACGTTGCGCCCGGGCGCGCGGCGGCAATCATCCGCGCCTTGCCTGCGTTCATTACCGCGGTGGGACTGTTTGTCGACCCGGCGGCCGAAGAAGTGCGTGCAACGATTACGGCAGCGCCGGTCGGGTTGCTGCAGTTCCACGGCAATGAACCTCCCGCCCTTTGCCGTCAATTCGGCCTGCCGTACATGAAAGCGGTGCGGGTCAGGGCGGGGCTGGATTTGTTACAATACGCAGCCGATTATCACGACGCCAAGGCGTTACTGCTCGACGCTTTTGTCGGCGGTACCCAGGGGGGCACGGGCACGACGTTCGACTGGAACCTGATTCCGCGCGCGCTGCCGCTGCCGATCGTCCTTTCCGGCGGACTCGACGCCGACAACGTTACAGACGCTATCCGCAGGGTGCGGCCGTGGGCGGTTGACGTGTCGAGCGGCGTCGAGGCGGGGAAGGGCATCAAGGATGCGGCGAAAATCGCCGCATTCATGTCAGGAGTGCGCAATGCGGATGTATGACCTGCCCGACGCCAGTGGGCATTTCGGGCCCTATGGCGGCGTATTCGTGGCCGAGACGCTGATCCATGCGCTGGATGAGTTGAAAGACGTCTATGCCCGCTACCGGAAGGATCCCGAGTTCCGCGCGGAGTTCGACTATGAGCTGAAGCACTACGTCGGGCGTCCCAGCCCGCTCTACCATGCCAGGCGCTGGTCGGAGCACTTCGGCGGCGCGCAGGTTTACCTCAAGCGCGAAGATCTCAACCACACCGGTGCGCACAAGATCAACAACGTGATCGGGCAGGCGCTGCTCGCGCGGCGCATGGGCAAGCCGCGGGTGATCGCCGAAACCGGCGCCGGCCAGCACGGTGTGGCCGCCGCGACCATCGCGGCGCGCTACGGCATGGAATGCGTCGTCTACATGGGTTCCGAGGACATCAAACGCCAGGCGCAGAACGTCTACCGCATGAAACTCCTGGGCGCGTCGGTCGTGCCGGTTGAAAGCGGCTCGAAGACGCTGAAGGACGCGCTTAACGAGGCGATGCGCGACTGGGTGACCAATGTGGAGAACACCTTCTACATCATCGGCACGGTCGCCGGCCCTCACCCCTACCCGATGCTGGTGCGCGATTTCCAGTCGATGATCGGACGCGAAGCGCGCGAGCAGATGATCGAGATGGCAGGGCGCCATCCGGACGCCGTGCTGGCATGCGTCGGCGGCGGCTCCAACGCCATCGGAATTTTCTACCCTTATATTCCCGAGGATTCGGTGCGCCTGATCGGTGTCGAGGCCGCGGGCTACGGGCTGGAGAGCGGCAAGCACGCGGCGACGCTGGTCGCCGGCAGAGCGGGTGTGTTGCATGGAAACCGGACCTACCTGCTGCAGGACGAAAACGGCCAGATCATCGAGACGCATTCGATTTCTGCCGGCCTCGACTATCCCGGCGTGGGCCCGGAGCACGCCTGGCTCAAGGACAGCGGACGCGCCGAATACGTCGCGGTGACCGACGACGAGGCGCTCAAGGCGTTCCACGACCTGTGCCGACTGGAAGGCATCATCCCGGCGCTCGAGTCGAGCCACGCGCTGGCGCATGCGGCGAAGTTGGCGCCGCGAATGAAGAACGACCAGATCCTGCTCGTCAATCTTTCCGGACGCGGCGACAAGGATATGCATACCGTCGCCGAGAAATCGGGAATCAGATTCTAATGATGAATGCCGAATGCGGAATGATGACCTCGATGCGGGGTTCTGAATTATTCATCATTCATCATTCATCATTCATCATTTGCTGACCATGTCACGCATCGCCGCCACATTCGCGCGGCTCAAGGGCGAGGGAAAAAAAGCCCTCATCCCCTTCATCACTGCCGGAGATCCGGATCCGGCGCTGGCGGTACCGCTGATGCACGCACTTGTCGCCGGGGGGGCGGACGTGATTGAACTCGGTGTCCCGTTCTCCGATCCGATGGCCGATGGGCCGGTGATCCAGCGCTCGAGCGAACGGGCGCTCAAATACGGCGTTTCGCTCACCGCCGTCGTCGGCTACGTCACCGAGTTTCGCAAGACGAACCGCGTCACTCCGGTCGTGCTTTTCGGTTATGCCAACCCGATCGAGGCGCTGGGCGCAGAGCGCTTCGCCGACATGGCGAAAGCGGCCGACGCCGATGGCGTGCTGGTGGTCGACTGCCCGCCTGAGGAAGCACGCGGACTGGTCGAGCTCCTCGACGCGCGAGCACTCGATACCGTGTTCCTGCTTTCTCCCACGACCGATGATGGACGGCTCAGACAGATTGCGGGGATCGGCCGCGGTTATCTCTATTATGTTTCCCTCAGGGGCGTGACCGGTGCGGCGAATATCGACATCGCCGACGTTGCGGCGCGCATCAATCACATCCGCGCGTTCACCAGGCTGCCGGTCGGCGTGGGTTTCGGAATCCGCGATGCCGAGACCGCGAAGCAGGTTGCCACAGTCGCCGACGCCGTGGTGATCGGCAGCCGGCTGGTGCAGGAGATCGAGAATTCGCCCCGGGATCAGGTGGTCGCGAATGTTATCGCGTTTCTGTCCGGCATACGGCGCGCCATGGACAGTCTGGTGCGGGAACAGGCCGCATGAGCTGGTTGCAGAAACTTCTGCCGCCCAGGATCAAGCGCGCCGGCAGTCCGAAGAAAGTGGTGCCGGAGGGCTTGTGGAGCAAGTGCGATTCGTGCGAGGCCGTGCTCTATCGTGCGGACCTGGAAAAAAACCTTTATGTCTGCCCCAAGTGCAGTCACCACAACCGCATTTCGGCGCGCGAGCGCCTCGACTGGCTGCTCGATCTGGAGGGACGCTATGAGATCGGCGCCGAGGTCGTGGCGGTGGACAGCCTCAAGTTCAAAGACAGCCGCCGCTATACCGAGCGTCTTGAAGAAGCGCGTGCCGAAACCTCGGAAGAGGATGCGCTGGTGGTGATGCAGGGCAGCATCAAAACGCTGGCGCTGGTCGCGGCGGCGTTCGAATTCAGGTTTCTCGGCGGATCAATGGGCTCGGTCGTCGGCGAGCGCTTCGTGCGCGGCGCGCGGGTCTGTGTCGAGCAGCGCCTGCCGTTCATCTGCTTCACCGCGACCGGCGGCGCGCGGATGCAGGAAGGCCTCCTGTCGCTGACACAGATGGCGAAGACCTGTGCCGCGCTCACGCAACTTGCACGCGAGCGCCTGCCGTTCATCTCGGTGCTGACCGATCCCACCATGGGCGGAGTGTCGGCGAGCTTCGCCATGATCGGCGACGTGGTGCTGGCGGAGCCGGGGGCGCTGATCGGATTTGCCGGTCCGCGCGTAATCGAGCAGACCGTGCGCGAGACGCTGCCGGAGGGCTTCCAGCGCTCCGAGTTCCTGCTCCAGCACGGCGCCATCGACATGATCGTCGACCGGCGCCAGATGCGTGACAAGCTTGCCAGCCTCATCACGCTGCTGATGAAGCTTCCCGCAGCATCGTGACGTTCCGCGTTCGCCGTTGCGGGTTTAATGTTTCGAGTTTCGAGTGCCGAGTTTCGTGTTTCACCAGTTCCGCGGTTTTGGGTTCGAAGTTGCAAACCCTGAACCTTGAACCCGAAACCCGAAACCCGAAACCCGAGACCCGAAACCCGAAACCCGAGACCCGAAACCCTAAACCGGCGACCCGGAGCCCTGAACTTTGAACACCGAACCCGCAACGATCGAGCAGTGGCTCGACTATATCGAGCGTCTCCATCCGCAGGCCATCGCCATGGGGCTGGAGCGCGTCGCCAGGGTGAGGGACGCGCTCAAACTCGAGCCGACGTTTCCCGTCATCGCGGTCGGCGGCACCAACGGCAAAGGCTCGGCGTGTGCGATGCTCGAAGCGATCCTCTCCCTCGCCGGCTATAGAGTCGGCTGCTACACGTCGCCGCATCTGCTGCGTTATAACGAGCGTGTCCGGATCGCTCGCCGCGAGGCGGGCGACGCGCAGCTCACAGCGGCGTTTTCCGCAGTGAACGCCGCGCGCAGCGAGGTGCCGCTCACTTATTTCGAGTTCGGCACGTTGGTGGCAGCCTGGCTGTTTGCCGAGGAGCAGGTGGACGTCTCCATACTGGAGGTGGGACTGGGTGGCCGGCTCGACGCCGTCAACGTATTCGACGCGGATTGCGCCCTGGTGATGAGCATCGCGCTCGATCACATGGAATATCTGGGCGCGACGCGCGAACAGATCGGTTACGAGAAAGCGGGGATCTTCCGCCAGGGGCGGCCGGCAATCTGCGCGGATCGGGACACGCCCCAGACCGTGCGCGGTCATGCCGCGGAAATCGGCGCGCGCCTGTTGGTGCTCGGCGCTGATTTCGGTTTCAGCGCCGACGAGACGCAATGGCAGTACTGGGGCCCGCACGGCAAGAGAAACGGTCTGCCGCACCCGGCGTTGCGCGGCACTTACCAGCTTGCCAATGCGAGTGCGTGCCTCGCGGCGCTCGATGCGCTGCGCGACCGGCTGCCGGTGACGATGAACGATATCCGCGCGGGTCTCCTGCAGGCGGAAACTCCAGGCCGCTTTCAGGTGCTGCCGGGACGGCCGGTGGTCATCCTCGACGTTGCGCACAATCCGCACGCGGCTGCGGCGCTGGCGGAGAATCTCGGCCGGATGGGCCGGGTTCGGCGCACGCTGGCAGTCTTCGCGATGTTGCGTGACAAGGACATCGAGGGTGTCATCGGTGCAACCAGGGCACGCATCGATCACTGGTTCGTGGCCGGCATCGCCGCGCCGCGCGGGACGGATGCCGAACGCCTCGTGCAGGCGCTGCGCGCAGCGGGGGTGACCGCAGCGGTCACCCCCTGCGCCAGCATCGCCGCGGCGTATGTGCAAGCCTGTGATATGGCGACGGAAAATGATAGAATTTTGGTGTTCGGATCGTTTTACACGGTGGCAGCGGTGATGCAGGCGCGCGCACGGGGCGATGCGCCGCAGGCATCATGAAAACGCCAGATATACAACAGGTTGTGTGTTGAATGCCGGTTTGAAGGCGCATGGCAAGAGCGATCAGCGACGAAGAATTACAACTCCGAAAGCGTGCACGGCGGCGCCTGATCGGCGCCATCGTCCTGGTGATTGCGATGGTGGTGGTGTTGCCGATGGTGCTCGACAGCGAACCCAAGCCGGTCAGTCAGGATATCGATATTCGCATCCCTTCGCCGGACGCGGGGACGTTCACCTCAAAGATCGTGCCGGTCGCTCCGGGCCCCGAAGCCAAGCCTGCTCCCAAACCGCGGGCTGCGGTAAAACCTGACGCGGTTTCCGCGGCGGACAGCAAAGCGCCGAAAGCACCGCCCCCGGCGCCGGCGGCTCCCGCAGGGAAATCGGAAGCAGCGGCAACGGCAACGGAGCCTGGAACAGCGGCAGCGAAACCGGCGGCCAGACCACCGGCGCCCGAGCAAACCGTCAAGAAGACGGCGAGCACGTCTGCCGGCAGGTTCGTGGTGCAGGTGGTGGCGCTCGCCGACGCGCAGAAGGCGAATCAGATGCAGCAACAGATCTCGGCCGCCGGCATGCAGTCCTATACTGAAGTCGTCAAGACCGACGGGGGCAACATGACCCGGGTGCGCGTGGGGCCCTTTGCGACGCGCGAAGCGGCGGAAAAGGCGCAGCAGCAGCTCAAAGGCATCGGTTTTGACGGAAAGGTCGTGCCGCGTAAATGACGGTCTTTGATTACGCTGTCCTGGTCATCGTCGGGTTGTCGATACTGCTCAGCGTGATTCGGGGCCTGGTGCGGGAGGTGCTGGCGTTGCTGGCATGGGTCGTCGCATTCTTGGTGGCGAACCTGTTCAGCGGCAAGCTGGCGACGCTGATGCCGGAAGAAATTCCGAGCGAGGAGTTGCGCGTCGTGGCCGGTTTTGTGACCGTGTTTTTCGGAGTGCTGCTGGTGATGAGCCTCGCGGCGATCGCGGTCTCGCGGCTGGTGAAAAGGGCCGGCCTCGGCGTCGAGGACCGCGTGCTGGGCGCGCTGTTTGGACTCGCGCGCGGCGTGCTGGTGGTGCTGTTGCTGGTGGTGCTGGCGGGCTTTACTTCGCTGCCGCGCGCGCCCGTCTGGCGCAATGCGATGTTCAGTCCTGCGCTGGAAGCGTGTGCGGTATATCTGAAAGCGTGGCTGCCGAACGACCTGTCGCGACGCATCAAGTACGACTGAGGACGCGCGATGTGCGGAATTCTTGGTGTGGTGGCAAAGATCCCGGTAAACCAGTTGCTCTATGACGGTTTGCTGGTGTTGCAGCACCGCGGCCAGGATGCCGCCGGCATCGTGACGGCCGAGGGCGCGACCTTCCACATGCACAAGGGCGGCGGCATGGTGCGCGACGTGTTCCGCACCCGAAATATGCGCGCTCTGATCGGCCACGCCGGTGTCGCACACACGCGTTATCCTACGGCCGGTTCGGCGTGGTCGGCGGCGGAATCGCAGCCGTTCTACGTGAACTCGCCCTTCGGCATCGTGCTCGGACACAACGGCAACCTTACCAACACGGAGCAGCTCAAGAACGATCTTTTTCGCCAGGATCTGCGCCATGTCAACACCAACTCGGACTCCGAGGTGCTGCTCAACGTGCTCGCGCATGAGCTTCAGGAAGCGGCGACCAATTACAAGCTCGATCCGGCGACAATTTTCGCCGCGGTTTCCGGCGTGCACCGGCGCTGCCGCGGCGCGTATGCCGCGGTAGTGATGATCGCGGGTTACGGGTTGCTTGCGTTTCGCGATCCCTATGGCATTCGCCCGCTGGTGTTCGGCCGTGCCGAGACCGACCGGGGTTACGAATATCTGGTCGCTTCCGAGAGTGTCGCGCTCGATACGCTCGGCTTCCACCTGGTGCGCGACGTGGCGCCGGGCGAAGCGATCTTCATCGACATGGACGGAAATTTCTTCAGCCGTCAATGCGCGCAACACGCTTCGCTCAATCCCTGCATTTTCGAATTCGTGTATCTCGCGCGGCCGGACTCGGTGATCGACGGCATATCGGTCTACGCGACGCGGTTGCGGATGGGCGAGAGCCTGGCCGACAAGATCAATCGTCACTACGGGCACGTTGACATCGATGTGGTGATCCCGATCCCCGACTCCAGCCGGCCGGCGGCGGTGGAGCTTTCCAAGCACCTCAACCTGCCGTATCGCGAGGGATTCATCAAGAACCGCTACATCGGGCGCACCTTCATCATGCCGGGCCAGGCGATCCGCGCGAGATCGGTGCGCCAGAAGTTGAACGCCATCGGCATGGAATTCAAGGGCAAGAACGTACTGCTGGTGGATGATTCAATCGTGCGTGGCACGACCAGCCGGGAAATCGTTCAGATGGCGCGTGACGCCGGCGCGCGCAAAGTGTTCTTCGCATCGGCCGCGCCCCCGGTGCGTTTCGCGAACGTGTACGGCATCGACATGCCCACGCGCGAGGAACTGATCGCGAGCGGCCGCACCGAGCCCCAGATCGCGCGCGAGATCGGCTGCGACGAGCTGATCTACCAGGATCTCGATGCGCTGGTGGATGATGTGCGCAGCGTCAACCCCAAGGTGACGAGCTTCGAGGCCTCGTGTTTCAGCGGCATTTACATTACCGGGGACGTAACGCAGGAATATCTCGACGGCGTCGAACAGCAACGCCGCGACGGCGCCAGGCAGGCCGACATCGCCGCGGCAGCGACGCAGCTTGATCTGGGGCTGGAATTGGTGGACTAGCAGCCTGTCGGACTTACCAGTCGGGACAGGCTGCTAAAGGCAAAACCGGCCGGAATTCCACAAAGGATCATTCAAACAGCCTCAAAAGCAACGTGAGCACGCATGTTTCTTCGCAGTTCGGGCCACTCAATGGTGTTTTCGATCTCATTCGGGCGGCCGGTTTTGCATAAGGAGCTTGTCGCACTGTAAGTCCGACAAGCTCCTAGCGAGAGCTGAAACGGGTTTTTTGTTTTCCGACAACCGACGGCAGGAGTCATGGCTGAAAACTACAGGCTGGAAACCCTGGCGGTTCGCGCCGGGATCGAACGCAGCCAGTTCGGCGAGCATTCCGAAGCGCTGTATCTAACATCGAGTTTCGTTTTCAAGTCGGCGGCGCAGGCCGCAGCGCGCTTCGCCAACCAGGAACCGGGCAACATCTATTCGCGCTTCACCAATCCGACCGTGTCGGTATTGGAGCGGCGCCTCGCCGCGCTGGAAGGCGCGGAGTGCTGCATCGCGACCAGTTCCGGGATGTCGGCCATCCTTTCCTGCGTGATGGGCCTTCTGAAGGCCGGCGACCACATCGTGTGCTCGGCAGGCGTGTTCGGCGCGACGGTCACGCTGCTTGGCACCATCATGAAGCGCTTCGGTGTCGAGACCACTTTCGTTTCGGGTACCGAGATCGAGAAATGGCAGGCCGCGGTGCAGCCCGGTACGCGCGTACTGTACCTTGAGACGCCGTCCAACCCGCTCACCGAGATCTACGACATCGCGGCGCTGAGCGCGGTGGCGAAGAAGGCCGGCGCTCTGCTGGTGGTGGACAACGTGTTCTGTACGCCCGCACTTCAGAAGCCGCTTGAGCTGGGGGCCGACGTGGTAGTGCATTCGGCGACCAAGTATCTGGACGGGCAGGGCAGGGTGCTGGGCGGGGCGGTACTCGGCCGGAAAAGCGTGATCTACGAAAGCGTGTTCGGCTTTCTGCGCACGGCCGGACCGACGCTTTCCCCGTTCAACGCGTGGGTGATCCTGAAAGGCCTGGAGACGCTGCAGATACGCCTGGAGGCGCAGTCGGCGCGTGCACTGGAACTCGCGCGCTGGCTGGAAGCGCAGCCTGGCATCGAGCGCGTCTACTATCCGGGGTTGCCGTCGCATCCCCAGCATGAGCTGGCCGGACGCCAGCAGAAAGGCCCCGGGGCGATCGTGTCGTTCGACGTCAAGGGGGGCAAAGAAATGGCGTGGCGTATCGTCGACAACACGCGGCTCATTTCGATCACGGCCAATCTGGGCGATACGAAGACGACGATCACCCACCCGGCATCGACCACTCACGGGCGCATTTCACCCGAAGCGCGTGCTGCGGCGGGAATCGGCGATGGACTGCTGCGCGTGGCCGTAGGCCTCGAGGCGATCGAGGATATCAAGGCCGACCTCGCGCGCGGCTTGGCGTAGAAGTTTGTCGGACTTGGGTCGGACAAACTCCTAACTTGTTTTGAATCGAGGCCGCCCGGGACCGGGTTCGCGCTGATCTTACGAGCGCCGCCCCTTCCCGCCCTTCGACTGCTGGCCGGGTGCACCGCCGCCCTGAGATTTTCCTCTACCTTGACTGCGGTAATGTCCGCCGCCCATGCGGGGCCCGGGATTACTCCCGCTGAAGGAACGCCGGAAGGCCGGAGCGACGCCGCCCGGTTGGCCGACGCGCCCACCGGCCCGGGCGCTTCGTGCGTCCACGCGACGGCCGCGCTCTGAGGCTGCAGGCTGCCGCGTATGCCGGTCGCCGCCGGGAACAGCGCCGGCGGGATGCATATCAATGCGGCCCACGGGTGCCGGCACGATGGATAGAGGTTGGGTGCTGCGCACGTGGGGTGGGCTGTCATCCCTCTGCCAACGCGAACGCCTGTCGTTATCTTGCGGCGCAAGACGGCGCGGCCCGGGTCCACGCGCCTCTGAACTGGTAAGGGCTCTTCCGTGCCGATCCGTCCGGCTAGGCGCCACCCGGGAATCCGCGCGCATTTCGTCGCTTTGCATCACCGCACGGTTGGGCGCAGCTTCGCGCGTATCAATAATAGGCGTGATGCCGGCTGTACGCCCCTCCGGACGCACCTCGCGGAACTCCCGTGGGCGCTCCCGATCCCTAAAGGCCGGGGTTGCGTCTCGCCCGGTAAGGTCTTGTCGGGTCGCGCCACCGACAGGGTTGGACCGGCTGAACCCTTGGCGCGCTGCTGGATGCCGGAACGGAACGCCTCGACGATGGACCGGGTCATGTCGCCACACCACGCGCTCGGATTTCGAGACGATTTTGGTCGGATCGTGGACTGTAAGATGGCGCTTCACACGGATGTCGCCGTGCCGGTCGTGTACTTTCAAGACCTTTACGACTTTCACCACCTTCACGTGGCGATGATGCCAATCGAAGTGGCCGAAGAAGAATCCCGCCGAAATCACGATCCCGGGGCTCCATAGCAGGCCCGGGGTGAATGGAGGGCTGGCGACGTAGTATCCCGGTGGAGGTCCCCAATAGACGGGCGGGTAGTCGGGCCACCCCCATGAGCCGTAGACCACGTTCGGGTCGTAGTACGGGACATGGACGACCTGCGGGTTGGCGGGCTCGATAATGATGTAATCGCCTTGCTGCGTCACCCGGATCCGGTCGTTCGATCCGAGTTGGCCTGCCGCCATCGCATTGCGCCGCAGGCTTTGAACCGTCTCCATCACCTGGGGCTCTTGCGCAACGAACGCCTCGCCCAGCCGTTCCGTCCAGTCGAGTTTCTCGTCCATCATGTGAAGGACTTGCGGAAATGCCACCAGCGACTTGACGCTCGGCTCCCAATCCATCGGCTCGACCGCCGTCACGGCTTCCTGGCCTTTGAGTTCGGGACGCGACCTGGACCAGCGCGCGGCCTGAACCACTTCTAGCGGGTAGGTCGAGGCCATCAGGACCTGCGACAGCAGCGAATCGGGATAAAGCGCGATCGGGGCGAGCATCTGATCGAGCTCTTGCTGACTGAACGCCGGCCGATCCTGGGCGAAGACCGCGGATACGCAGAGCAGAAGCGCGAGCGAGTGGATGACAAGCGACTTGATCAACGCATTCATCGCCATCTCCTCGAATAATCGGGCCGTCTTTCATCGGGAGTTTCCCAGCGGAGGCGGCTCGTGCCCTGAACCGCGGAGAGCTTCTGCGGCGGCAGAGCGCGTGTTACTGATTCGACAGGAGTATAGAATGGCCGTTCACGTCAATCGCCCTCGCTTCCGTTACAAAGTGTAAGGATTTGTAAACCGCGACGGGCGGCCTGCAACATAACGCGTCCGCGAAAACCCATCCTTGCAGAAGCGGTTTGGCGTAGTCAGGCTACAGCAACTCCGCGCTACAACCCGCGCGGGTGCAGCGCAGGTAGCCGCCGCGCTTGTACCAGTCGTTCAACACCCAGCGTTCGCATTCGTGGCCGTCGACCACGTGCACGTGGCGGGCCGGACGGTGAGTGTGGCCGTGGATCAGGCGCGGGTAGCCGAAATCGCGGAGCGTCTGATCGACGGCGGCGACCGATACATCCATGATGTCCAGTGTCACTTCATGTTTGTGTTCTTCGCTTGCTGCGCGCAAGCCCGCCATCTGCCGTTTGCGTGCGGCGAGCGGCTGGGCAAGAAACTTCGCCTGGTTTGCGGGATTGCGCGCGTAGGCCCGGAATTTTTGGTAATCGACATCGTCGGTACAGAGGGTGTCGCCGTGCATGACAAGCGTGCGTGTGCCGTACAGGTCGAGCAGCAAGGGATCGGTGATGAGGCTTGTGCCGCAACGTCGGACAAAGTCCTGTCCAAGGAGCACGTCACGGTTGCCGTGCATCAGGTAAAGGGCGACGCCCCGGTCGCTGAGGCGCCGCAGCGCGTCGGCGACTGACGTATTGAAGGGATCGTCGAGGTCGTCATCGCCGACCCAATACTCGAAGAGATCGCCGAGCACGTAGAGCGCTTCGGCCTGCGACGCCGTGCCTTCCAGAAAATCGAAGAACTGCCGGATGATATGCGGGCGCTCGGCCGCAAGGTGGAGATCGGAGATAAAGTGCGTCGCCATGAGCGACTAAAGGATGAAGGATGAAGGATGAAGGATGAAGGATGAAGGATGAGCAGTTTCCTGCAGGATGAAGCACGACAAACACGAGTTCGTTCGCGTCGGTTCTTCCTTCCGCCTTCCGCCTTCCGCCTTCATCCTTTCACAACCTCCGCCCGCTCGATCACCACGTCCTCGATCGGCACGTCCTGGTGCATGCCGCGGCTGCCCGTTCTCACTCTGCTGATCTTGTCGACCACATCGGCTCCCTTGACCACCCGGCCGAATACGCAATAGCCCCAGCCCTGCGGCGTGGAGGCCGTGTAGTTCAGGAAGTGGTTATCGGCGACGTTGATGAAAAACTGCGCTGTTGCCGAGTGTGGATCGGGCGTGCGCGCCATCGCGACGGTGTAAGCGTCGTTCTTGAGCATGAAAGTCCTTCACTTGGCGGGTTTCCTGGTGTTGGCGGCGAGGGTGCGCGCGCTTTCGATGATGACCGGTTTGACCGGCAGGTTCTGGTGCGGGGGCCTGGGGGCCGTCGCAACCTTTGCGATTTTTTCGACGGCTTCCATCCCTTTGGCGACTTTGCCAAACACGGTATAGCCGTGTCCGTCCGGGTTGGGATAGTTCAGCATGTCGTTGTTGACTACGTTGATGAAGAACTGCGATGTCGCCGAATTCGGATCGCGCGTGCGGGCCATGGCGATCGTGCCGACCTCGTTGCGCAGGCCGTTGTTCGATTCGATGGGAACGGGATTGCGCGTCGGTTTCACGTTCAGGTCAGGGGTGAACCCGCCGCCCTGGATCATGAAGCCGTCGATGACACGATGAAAAATGGTCCCGTTGTAGAACCCGTCCTGCACATATTGCAGGAAGTTCCTGACGGTCTCAGGCGCCTTGTCCGGGTACAGTTCGATGACGATCGCGCCCACGTTGGTCTTGATCTCGACCTGCGGACTGGCAGCGCTGAGGTTGAAGGAAGCGAGCACGCTGCAAACGACAACCAGGGTTCTTAGCATAGCACTCCAAATGAAAAAGCCGGCAAACCGCCGGTATGGTTGACAACCGTCGCACATGCCCCCGAACCCGGCACGTGCGGCACCCTAATTGCCACTGGTGTCTCGAATCATGAATTCGCATCAGAACGCGGTCTCGTCATGCCGGTGGAAACCGGCATCCAGGAACTTGGAAAATCCCTGGATTCCGGGTCGCAGGCGGCGCTGCGGCCTTTGCCCGGAATGACGGAAAATAAGGCTGCGCATTAATGACTCAGCACACTAGCGGGCGGGCGAGCCCGAAAGCAGCTCCTTGACCAGTTTCAGCTTGATCTGCGCTGCCTTGCTGCCGCGGTCGAGTTGGGCCGCCTTCTCATAGGCTTCGCCCGCCATTCTGGCATAGATGTCGCCAAGATTCTCGTGGGCCACAGCGTAGCGCGGATTGGCGCGAATCGCCATCTCCAGCGCCGTGCGGGCTTTGTCATACTCGCCTTGTGCGGCATAGAGCACCGCGAGATTGTTGTACGGTTCCGGCAGCTCGGGATAGTCGTAGGTGAGTTCCGCGAAGACCTCGATCGCCTCTTTCCCCTTTTTCTGTTCGGTCAGAATGACGCCCTTCAGAAAGCGTCCGCGGGCGTCCTTGGGCCGGTTGGAGAGATAGGCGTCGACACGATCGAGCGCGCGTTCGGGCTGACCTTGCTTGAGCAACTCCCCCGCTTGCGCAAGGTCGTCGCCTTGCGCAAGAACCGCACCACCGAATCCTATCATGAAGGAAATGACAGAGACGACCCGGGCGACGCGGGCGAAGGTCATTATGCTATACTTTTCGATGTCGGTAAGTTTCTCTAACTCTTTGAAATTCTACCAAGAACGCCCGGTAATTCAAACTCCGCCCGGCTCAAGAAAAGTGAGTGTCTGAGTCTCGGGAGTGGGCTGCGCTCCGCTTCAGGAGCGCTTCTCTGCTGAAAACGATGCTGAAAATCTACAACACGTTGACCCGCGAAAAGCAGGAGTTTGTCCCAATTACTCCGGGCAAAGTGCGCATGTACGTCTGCGGCATGACCGTTTACGACTACTGCCACCTGGGGCACGCGCGGGTGATGGTGGTTTTCGACGTGGTGCGGCGCTGGCTGCGGGCGCTCGGCTTCGATGTGACGTACGTCCGCAACATCACCGACATCGACGACAAGATCATCAAGCGCGCGCAGGAGAACAGCGAACCGACCGAGGCGCTCACCGCACGCTTTATCCAGGCGATGGACGAGGACAATTCGGCGCTGGGGGTGGAGAAGCCCGATTTTGAGCCGCGCGCGACGCAATACGTGCCGGGCATGCTCGAGATGATTCGACTGCTGGAGCAACGCGGTCTCGCCTACAAGGCGGAAAACGGCGACGTCAATTACGCGGTGCGCAGGTTTCCAGGCTACGGGAAGCTTTCCGGCAAGTCGCTCGACGAGTTGAGGGCTGGGGAGCGGGTTGAAGTCGACGCCGCCAAGCTGGATCCGCTCGACTTTGTGCTGTGGAAGCGCGCCAAGGACGGCGAACCCTACTGGGAATCACCGTGGGGCAAAGGGCGACCCGGCTGGCATATCGAGTGCTCGGTAATGTCGAGTTCGCTTCTCGGGAACCATTTCGACATCCACGGCGGGGGGCAGGATCTGCAGTTTCCGCACCACGAGAATGAGATCGCGCAGTCGGAAGGCGCGCACCAGCACCCTTTCGTCAATTACTGGATGCACAACGGTTTTGTGCGGGTAGACAACGAGAAGATGTCGAAGTCGCTCGGCAATTTCTTCACCGTGCGCGAAATCCTGGCGCGCTACGACCCCGAGGTGGTGCGCTTTTTCATCGTGCGCGCGCACTATCGCAGCCCGCTCAACTACTCGGATCAGCATCTTGAAGACGCCAAACACGCGCT
>Ga0156226_1059_pt1 | contig 15082 bp, 16 predicted proteins | sample RifCSPlowO2_12_FD_107874 | JGI IMG/M metagenome (GOLD analysis project Ga0156226, IMG submission 107874) | Betaproteobacteria bacterium RIFCSPLOWO2_12_FULL_62_13
TCCGACAGGCTGCTAAATGCAAAACCGCCCGCAGACTTGCAACAATGCGGGGTGTAAAGAGCTTTTTCGGCCGTCAATAAGGACACGCGCGGGGCCGAATTCACGTATTTCGACACTAATTGTAACGTTTGTCTGCGGGCGGTTTTGCGTAAGGAGTGTGTCGGGACAAAGTCCGACACACTCCTAGCGCGGGCGAAATAGCTGATGCCTGACGGGCCTGTGTGATAGCCTATATTCCGACGGGAATATGCGAACCATGTTCACCATGGGAGGAAACCAAATGTACGATCTCGTGATCCGTAACGGCACGGTAGTCGACGGAACAGGACTGCCGAAATATCGGGCGGACGTGGGCTTGAACGGTGATCGAATCGCGGCGATCGGGCGGATCGGCGAACGGGGAAAAGAAGAAATCGATGCCACAGGCCACGTCGTTTCGCCGGGCTTCATCGACGGGCACACGCACATGGACGCACAGGTGTTCTGGGATCCATTGGGAAGCTGCTCCTGCTGGCACGGTGTCACAACCGTGGTAATGGGAAACTGCGGATTCACGCTCGCGCCGGGTTCCGCCGAGCAGCGCGACCTGATCCTCAGCAACATCGTGCGGGCGGAGGATATCTCTCCGGCCGCGATCGGAGCTGCAGTCCGGTGGAACTGGACCAGTTTCAGGGAGTACATGGACGTAGTCGACAAGCAGCCGAAGGCGATCAACTACGCCGCAAACATTGGACACTCTGCGCTGCGCACGCACGTCATGGGGCCGCGCGCTTTCGAGCAGCAGGCCTCGGCCGATGATCTGGGCGCGATGGAGCATGAATTGCTCGACGCGCTCGACGCGGGCGCAATCGGCCTCACCAGCTCCCGTTCGACCGGCCACAGGCTGCCGGAGCCGGACAACCGTCCGGTCGCATCGAATCACGCTTCCTGGGAGGAGCTCTCCCAGCTGGTATGCGTCATGGGGACGACGGGCCGCGGCATATTCGAGTATTCCCGGGAGAGAGAATCGCGGTCGCCTGACCCAAACGTGCGGAAGGCCGTGAATGACAGGTTGCGCGACCTCGCGGTGAAGAGCGGCGTTCCGATCACGTTTGGAATACCGGGTGGAAGCCACGGTACACAGGATAACCTGGCTCTTCTGGATAGCACGGCTGCGGCCGGCGGCCGCATGTTCGGCCAGACGCATACCCGCGGCATTTCCCACGTGTTGTCGTTCAAGGGGCGCTTGCAGTTCGATGACTTTCCCGAATGGGCCCATATACGCGCCCTGCCAATCGAGGAACAGCGCAAGGTTTTCAGTAATCCGGAACAGCGCAAACGCCTGGTCGCTGCCACGAAGAACGGCGTGTACCGAACCGGAGGCGGCGAGCCGCGCAAGCCCACCTACGAGAACATGTATGTCATGTACAGCGCCGTGTCGCGCAATCCCACCGTCGCCGAGCTGGCTGCCCGGCGCAATCTAGACCCGGTGGAAGTCATGATGGATCTCGCCCTGGAGAGCAACTTCAATCAGCTCTTCATGCAGTTCGATGTAGCAACCGTGCCGAAAAGTGAAGCGGAAGCGCTGGCGACCTTGCGGCATCCGCGAACGGTCATGACGTTTTCCGATTCCGGCGCGCATGTCAGCCTGATCATGGACTCTTCCATACACACGCACTTGCTTGCCTACTGGGTCCGCGAGCGCAACGCGTTTTCGCTTGAAGAGGGCGTGAAAATGATCACCCTGACACCGGCCATCGCCTGGGGCTTCACCGATCGCGGCTTGTTGCGTCAGGGATGCATCGCGGATCTCAACATATTCGATCCCGCGACGATTGCGCCGCAAATTCCGACCATCGAGCATGACCTTCCCACGGGAGCACGCAGGCTCAAGCAGAAGTCGAACGGCATCATGGCCACGATACTCGGCGGCAAAGTGTCATTCAGGAATGGCGAGCATACCGGCGCGCTGGGAGGGAACCTGCTGAGGTCGACTGCCGCGGGAGTTCGGTAACCACCCACAATCAAGGACAGCCCCCATGCCAAGCACCCAAACCGGAAAAGAAACCGCCGTATCAACAGCAGTGGAAGCTTTGCGTAAAGCGATGGTCGCCGGCGACAAGGCCGCGCTCGAGAAACTGGCTATGGATGAATTGAGCTATGGTCACTCGAGCGGCAGACTGGAGAACAAGGCCGAGTTCATCGCAACGTTGACCTCGGGCAAGGCGGGTTTCTCCGGGATCGAGTTGAGCGACCAGACCGTCAACGTGGTCGACAGGATCGCGCTCGTGCGCCACGTGTTCAACGGGACCCGCCGCAAGGAGGGCGACAAGATGAAGCTCTCCATCCTCACGGTCTGGCTGCAACAGCAGGACCAATGGAAGTTGCTGGCGCGCCAGGCGGCGAGGCTGTGAGCCGCGCCGAGGACCACGTCACCCGACGCCGATCTCTTTCCCCGTGTCCGATGCGCGCCTGATGTCGTGCTGCGGCAGACCGCAGCGCGGCAGTACAACGTTCCAATCCCGCAGTCGAAACCCGCTTCAACAGGACTTCGATTGGAACTTCGCGGACGTGCTCTGACGCAGCAGGTGGACGCCGACCAGCAGCGCCGGGACGCCGCACACGATGAAGCCGATGCCGTAGCTGCCGGTGAGGTCAAGAAGCCCTGAATACATGAGCGGCAACGCCAATGCGCCGACCTGGCCGAGGGAGAGCACGCCGCCGGTGACTCCGCCGCGCATGCCCTCCGGCGCCGCGCGCGCGGTTTCGGCCAAAAGTATGCCGTGCCAGGACAGCGCCGTGGCGCTGAGAACGCACGCGATCAGGCCGACCAGGAGCGTCGGCCAGCCGGCGCTGCAAAACGCGAGGAGCGCCACACTTCCAGCCATGCCGAGGGCAAGCCCCGCCATTATCAGGCGCGGGGAAACATAGCCGCTGCCGAGCCAGCCCCAGAGGATGCGGCCGGGCACGGCGACCGCGACCGCCACCGAAAAAACGAAGCCCGCTGCGACGGGCGTATAGCCGATCGTCGTCAGGTACACGACGAAATAGGCCGTGACGGTAGCCTGCAAGCCGTTGAAGGCAAGGCAGGCAAACGACAAGGCACGAAGGCCGGGCGTGCCGAGCACCGACGTCAAGGTCGCCTTGAAATCCGACACCCGGAAGGCGCGCGTCGGCACCCGGTCGGTATCGAAAATCCTGCGCAGGGGCTGCAGCATCAGGACGAAGACGGCGCACGCCGCCGCGCTGAGCAGCATCGTGAAGCGCCAGTCCTTCCACTCCGTCAATAGCGGCCCGAGCAAACCGGCCAGCAGCAGCCCGGCCGGCACCGCCGTCTGCTTGATGGAGAACACCAGCGGCAAGTAGCTCGGAGACGAGACGCGGGCGAGCAGATGCGAGCTCGCCGGTGTGGATACGGCCCCGCCGCCCCCGCAAATGATTGCGGACAGGACAAGCGCCACCGGCGTTCCCAGCGCGGCCAGTGCGGTGCCGGCCGCCATCATCACGAGGGACACCTGGCTCATGCGCAAGGCGCCATGGCGCACGATGAAGCTGCCGCAGCCGAGCTGCGCGACGAGAGAGGCTAAGGCCGTCAAGCTGAAATAGACGCCGATCCAGGCCGCATCGATGCGCAGATCCGTGATGATCGCCGGCGCGATCACCGCGGGAAGGGCTCTGCCGAGCGCGGCGAAGGTCTGCTGCAGGAACATCGTCCCGAGGGCAAGCAAGAGATGATTCACGTGCTACTGTTGCGGGATGCCCGCGTCCTTGATCACCCGCGCCCAGCGTGCGGTCTCCGCACGGATGAACTGCGCGAATTCTTCCCGGCTGGTCGGGGCGACTTCGATCACCATGTCCTTAAATCGCTGCTGGATCTCGGGCATGCGCAACACCGCGGTGACATCAGCATCGTCAGGGCGGCGATCGACAATCCGCGCATTGGGCGGCTACAAACGCGGAGCAGCGCAACGCAGCGCTGCTCGCCGGGGTTCAGACTTCAGTCCTTCGCCTCGATAGGGTTCATCCACCGCAGTCCCGGAAAACGCGCGAAGTCGCGGTCCGTTGTGCATAGCGCGGCGCCGTGCTCTATCGCAATCGCCGCGACGACAGCATCCATCACCAGCGGGCCGGTGGTTTGGCCTTCCCTCATGAGCCCGCGCAGAATCTCCCAGTGGCGCTCGCCGGGTTCGAGGATGCCAGCGGCAGGCTGGGCGAGCCAGGACGAAATTGCCGTACTGGCCTCGGACGTCGAGAGCGGATGCTCGAACACGCGGGGATTCGTGCCAACTCTAAGAAAAGCCCATAAGGTGAGCCAGGCAAAGCGAACAAGCTCCGGCCCTCCGAGCATGGCTTCGAACCACGCCCTGCTCGCTTCGTGTTGCTTCGCACGCGGATGGTAGGCGTAGAGCAGCAGGTTTGCGTCGACGAGGATCACCGGTGCAGCGCGCCCTCGACCTGCTCGATCAGCTCTGCGACGTTGTCGAGGGAAAGCCCTGGCTTCAGGTGTCCGAGATCGCGGGCCGTTACGCTGAAGGCCTGCCGCAAGCCAGTGCCGCGTCGTTGCGCCAGCCCGCGCCGGAGGGTCTCGTTGACCACCTCACGGAAGGGGCGACCTGCGCGCCGCGATTCCGCCTTCAGCTTGGCCGCCACGTCGTCGTCCAAGGTAAGGGTCGTTCTCATGCTTTGATGCTAATATTGCGGCATCATGATGTCAACCCGATGGGATGCGCTCCTATGGTCATCGGCCGTTTCGACTGATACCTTGATGTTAAGAGAATGTTCAGCGCCGCGGCTCCGCCTTCAATAGCAGCCGCGCAAAATGCCGGCTGGCGAATTCCTGTCCGGCCTTCAGCGGCAGCCGATCCTCGCCCAGGCTGGGGTCGAAGTGGATGTTGAACTGGCGGTCGAACTCCTTCTCCACCAGGTCGAACCTGACGAAGCACAGATAGGGGAAGGCCTTGATGTCCACCATGTCACGCTCCTTTGCTTGCCTGCCCCGACCGGCGGGTCGAGGATGAAGGCGGAAAGATGAAGGAGGAAGTTTTCGCGTCAGATACTGTTTCCTGCGGCGTGCCCCTCGGATGTCGCGGCGAGCAGCCCGCCCGGCGAACGGCAATCTCCGACCAGGCGCACCTCGATTCCCGCCGCGCGCAGCGGCGCGGCCAGCATGTCCTCGGGCACGCGAGGCGTCGCGTAGGCGAAGAAAACCACGCCTGGAATCACCCCCACGTCGCCGTTGTAGACGTTGGCATATTCCAGCTTCCCCTCACCAAAGCCTTCGCTCCAGCGCGGCTCGGCCAGAGCAATTGTCTCGATGCGCTTCTCGTGAAAACGCCGCAGGATACCCTGTCGCGTCACCAAGGCAGTCTTCTGCGCGATGCACTCACGTGGCGTGACCACCACGACGCGATCGAACAACGCGCGCAGCAGTTCCGCCGCCGCGTAGGTGCCTTCCGTGTGGTCCATGTCGAAGATGATCGCAGTGCCGGACTGGCGCGTCGTATGCCCAAGCAGCGTCGACATCGCGCTTCGTAAATCGGGAACGAGGCCTGCGTCGTGCACTTCGGGCGGCAGCCATGGCGGCGGCAACATGCGGGAACCGCACGCGAGGACCACGGCATCGGGCTTGAGCGCGATAACATCGGCCGCGCTGGCCGAGACGCCGAGCTCGAGCCGCGCGCCTGACTTTCCCGCGGCGGCGAACTGATAATCGTAAATGCTGCTGAGGGCCTCGCCGCCGGGCAGCAGCGAGTGCAGCCGGGTCTTGCCTCCGACAGAGGGAGAGCGGCCGAACACCGTCACTTCATGGCCGCGCGCCGCCGCGATCCACGCGGCCTCCATGCCGGCCACGCCGGTGCCAACGACGACCACGCGCCGGCGTACGGCCGAAGGTGACGGCCACCAGTCGACTTCGTCGGTTCTTGCCACGCGCGGGTTGTTGACGCACGCGATCGGCCGCAGATGCGTATTGATCGTGTCCCAGCAGATATTGCACGAAACGCAATAGCGAATGTCGCGCGCCCGGCCCTGCGCCGCCTTCAACGGCCACGCCGCATCGCACAGGATAGGCCGACCGAGCCCGACAAGCTCGGCCTCTCCGGACGCAATGATCTTGTCCGCTTCAGCAGGATCCGTGATCCGGCCAAGCGCAATGAGCGGCACCCCGGGAATGGCGCGGCGGAGTTCCCGGAAAAGCGAAAGGTATGGCGCCCGTGGCCCGTTTGAATCGGGGAGGTGCCACTCCAGCTCGCGCCCGTGCGTTCCCTGCGCAAAGCACGCGTAGTCGACGTCACCCGAGCGCGTCAGGCGGGCGGCAATCGTCGCGGCCTCCGCCGGTCCTATGCCGCCCCGAACGTAGTCGTTTCCCGGGAGCTTCAGCCCCACGATGAACCCCCGGCCGCACATTGCGCGCAGCGCGGCGATGAGCTCGGTGAGAAAACGGGTGCGCCCCTCCCAATCACCACCGTACTCGTCGGTCCGCACATTCGACCATGGCGACAGGAACTGGTGGAACAGGTGGCCGTGGCCGGCGGAGATCTCCACGCCGCTGAAGCCGCAACGCTGCAGGCGCGCCGCGGAGCACGCGAAGTCTTCGATCATCGCGTGGATTTCGGCCACGGTGAGCGCATGCGGCACGATCCAGCTCAGATCGTCGGGCAGGGCGGAGGCTCCAATCGCGTCCGCATTAAGCCCGGTATTATGGCGGCCGCGTCCCGGGTCCTGAATCTGCCCGAGCAGCCGGCAGTCCTCGGACTCGACCGCATCCGCCCAGCGCTTGAGCGCGTCCAGATTCTCGTCGTTCCAGGCCCGCGCCCGGTACGATACGTTCTGATGCCGCGCCATGCTGATCGGCTCGGTTACGATGAGTGCTGCGCCGCCGCGCGCACGGTTGGCGTGATACTGGATCAACCGGTCGGTCACGCGCGTATCTTGCGCCATGTGCGTGTTCATTGACGCATGCACGATGCGGTTCCGGAGCGGTCTGCCGGCAAGCGTAAACGGTGCAAACAGCGACGGATAGGGTGTCGTCTTATCCATGTATTTCGTTTTCGTCATCCACTATTCGGACGGGCCGTATTATTCCTGCGCCTTTTTCAACCTGCGCTCAGTCGCCGCATCAGCCAATGATTCCAACAGCCGCTTGCTCGCGTCCCATCCAATGCAGGCGTCGGTAATGCTTTGACCGTAGGCGAGCGGCTTGCCGGGAACAAGATCCTGCCGGCCTGCCTTGAGATGGCTTTCGGCCATCACGCCCACGATGCGCGCGTCCCCCGCCGCGATCTGCCGCGCGACATCCCTCCCGGCATCGATCTGCTTTTCGAACTGCTTCGACGAGTTGGCGTGGCTCAAGTCGATCATTACGTTCTGCGCCAGTCCCGCGTCGCCCAACGCTTTGCACACGGCATCGACGCTTGCAGCGTCGTAGTTGGGCGTTTTGCCGCCACGCAGCACGACGTGGCAATCCTCGTTTCCAGCCGTTGACACGATCGCACAGTGTCCGGCCTTCGTGACGCCGATGAAATGATGCGGCGCCCGGGCGGCTCGAATCGCGTCGACCGCGATGCGCACATTGCCGTCGGTCCCGTTCTTGAAGCCGACCGGACACGATAAGCCCGACGCAAGCTCCCGGTGGATCTGGCTTTCCGTCGTGCGCGCGCCGATCGCGCTCCAGGACACCAGATCGGCGATGTATTGGGGCGTCGCCATGTCGAGAAACTCGCAGGCGACCGGCATGCCCGCCTCGTTGAGATCGAGCAGGAGCTGACGCGCAAGTCTCAGGCCTTCATTGATGCGGAAGCTGCCGTCCAGGCGAGGGTCATTGATAAGACCCTTCCACCCGATTGTCGTGCGCGGCTTCTCGAAATAGACGCGCATCAGCACCAGCAACTCACCGGCCAAGCGCTGCTTGAGCTCGAGCAACCTGCCGCCGTATTCCTTTGCGGCCTTCACATCATGTATGGAACAGGGCCCGATGATGATGACGAGCCTGTCATCCGCTCCATGGAGTATGCGATGGATTGCGTGCCGCGTCTCGGCGACAATGCTCTTCGCCCTGGACGTGATCGCGAATTGGCGCAGGATTTCGGCGGGCGGTGTCAGCTCCTCGATTGCCCGGACGCGCACATCGTCCGTGGTTTCGTGCATGGTCACTGAGCTGTGCCGCGTACCGACGACTCAGTAAAGCGCCGCCTTCAGACGCTCATACAGGCCGCGGTCATAAGTTGCCGCGTCAATCCGCGACTGGCTGATATCCGCGAGCATCGCGCCGAGGCTGGGCAGACTGCGCCGATCGACGTGTTGTGCGGGGTCCCACAGCCTGGCGCGAAAGACGGCGCGTGCGCACTGGAAGAAAACGGTGTCGACGCGAACCACGATCACTGAACGCGGGAGCTTGCCGCCGACCCTGAATCGCTCCAGCAGTACGGGAGCCGTGGAGATCATCGCGCGCCCGTTGACCCTGAGCGTCTCGCCGACGCCTGGGATCAAAAACAGCAGCGCGACATGCGGGTTGCTAATGATGTTGCGCAGGCTGTCCGCGCGATTATTACCGCGCCGGTCCGGAATCAGCAATGTCCTCTCGTCTTCGACGATGACAAAACCCGCCGAATCGCCGCGCGGCGAAGTATCGAGCCCGCCCGGGCCGCTTGTTGCGAGGACGACAAAGGGTGAAGCGGCAATCATCGTCCGATAATGCGGATGAATGTAGTCGACCTCTTTCTCCACGGCGGCTCCCGAAGGTGCGCCGTAAAGGCGTTCCAGCGTGGCGATGTCCGTTATCCGATGCTCTTCGATCGTGGCGTCCATGAACATCCTTCCAGAAGAAGTGGGGTCATGCCGGCTCCATGCCTTTCTTCCTGATGACGGGAACGGCGGCCGGGGCCCTAAAGAACTTGACCAGTGCTCTCGCCGCATCCGGCTCTTTTGCGCCGGCGTGCAGGCCGGCCGAGAAGAGGGTGATCTGCTGGACGTCCGCCGGCAGCGGCCCGATAAGATCGATTCCGGCGACGGGGAGAAGCTCACTCACCTGCTGGAAGCCGATCTCGGCCTCGCCGCGCGCCACCACCGCGCCGGCCGGTTCGCCCTGCACCTGTTTGATCTTCGGCTTCAGCTCCTCGGCGATGCCCATGCGCTGAAACAGGCCGGCGAGATAGATGCCGCTTGGCCCGGTGGAATACACGATCGACTTCGCCGCAAGCACCGCGCGCTTGAGCGCCTCGCCCGAGCTGATGTCCGGCTTCGGCGCACCTGCTCTCACAGCGACGCCGATGCCCGATTTCGCGAGATCGAAGCGCTCAGCAACTATCCCGGCCTTGATGAGCTCGTCGAGCGAGTCGGCGGACAGGATCACGAGATCGACGATCTCGCCGCCCTTGAGACGGCTCATCATCTGCACGCTCGGGACCCACATTGTCATCACCTTGTGCCCCGCAGTGCGTTCGAATTCCGGCACCAGTTCAAGATAGGCCTCCTTGAAGGCCGCCGACGCCATGACTTTGATTTCAGACATGTGGAAACCCGTCACTTCTTGCCCTACGACGCCTTGGGCGCTACGGACAAACCGCGCACATTGTTGTTCTCGATCGCTCGCGCCACCAGGCCCGTGGCCTTGATATCCTCGACGAATTCACGGAGGTATAGTGCGCCGGCGTCGCGGCCCTTGGGCGTGCCGATCGCCTGTTGAACCGCGGTGAACCGCCCGTCCAGGATACGCGATCCGGGCAGGTTGTCATGATCTATCATGAGGCGCGGCTTGAGGCCGGCAAGGGCCTCCAGCTTGTCGGCGACAAAGCGCATGAATACATTGTCGGCGCCCTGCGCGCGTATGAGCTGGGCGTGCTTGAGGTTGCGGGTCAAGTACAGGTCGTATGCGCTCCTCCCCGATATCGCGATGCGCACGCCCTCGCGGTCGACGTCCGCAATGGTCTTGAGCGGCGAGCCGGGCGGCACGAGGTAGGTGGCCTCGATTTCCACATAGGCCGCGGTGAAGTCGATCTCGTGGGCGCGCTGCGGTTCGGCGGCGAGAAATCCGACATCCCACACGCCGGATTTCGCCGCGTCAGCCAGCGCCCCGGGGGAAGGGTAGCCGATGATCTCGACCGGAACGCCCAGCCGCCGGCCCAGCTCCCGTCCCAGGTCCACGGCAACACCCCGGAACTCGCCTGTCGCGGGGTCTGTTGCCGTGAGCAGGAAGTTTCCCAGGTTAATACCTGCACGCAGTTTGCCGGTCGGCGCGAGCTCGGAACGTGCCGCAGGAGAACACTCGATCATTGCAGTCACCTGTGATGTTGAAGAATCCGGATCGCAGCATTAGACACCAAAGCGCATGGGGCTGTCATCAACGAGTAGAATGGAAAGGTCAGTGTGGCTCGTTCCTGGAATAAGCAACCCGCGGCATGGCCTCACGCTTCATCGCCCACCTCGACATGGACGCGTTCTACGCGTCGGTTGAATTGCTGCGCTACCCGCAGCTTCGCGGCAGGCCGGTGGTGATCGGCGGGAGGCGGCGTAGCGCGGAGGAAAAGGCGATCCCGACCCTGCGCGAGTACAGCGGCCGGGGCGTGATTACCACCGCCACCTACGAAGCGCGCGCCCTCGGCGTTCATTCGGGCATGGGACTGATGAAGGCGGCCAAGCTCGCGCCCGATGCGCTGCTGCTGCCGGCGGACTTCGACGAGTACCGGCGCTACTCCCGGATGTTCAAGGACGCGGTGCGCACGATTGCTCTACAGATCGAAGACCGCGGCATCGACGAGATTTATATCGATCTCACCGAGCTCGTCGGGCGCACCGCCGCCGACGGTGCGCCCGACCCATGGGCACGCGCGCGGATCGTAGCAGTGGATATCCAGCGCGCGGTGCGCGAGGCAACCGGGCTTACGTGCTCGATCGGCGTCACGCCGAACAAGCTGCTTTCCAAGATTGCCTCCGATCTTGAAAAGCCCGGCGGGCTTACCGTTGTCACCGAAGCCGATATTCCCGCCCGCATCTGGCTGCTCCCTGCGCAGAAGCTCAACGGCATCGGCCCCAAGGCAGGCGCGCGGCTCGAGACGCTCGGCATCCGCACCATTGGTGAACTCGCGAAGGCCGACCGGGTGCTGCTCGTCGAGCACTTCGGCAGGAGTTATGGCGCCTGGATGCACGAGGCCGCTAACGGACGCGATGAGCGAGCGGTGGTCACCTGGAGCGAGCCGAAATCGATCAGCCGCGAAACGACATTCGAACACGATCTGCACCCGGTGCGCGACCGGGAACGGCTCTCGCGCATCTTTACCGATCTTTGCGTTCGGGTGGCAGGCGATCTTGAGCGAAAAGGCTACGTCGGCAAGACGATAGGCCTGAAGCTGCGTTACGACAACTTCAAGACCGTGACCCGCGACCGCACGCTCGATCGACCGACGCAGGATGCCGGTACGATACGCCGCGCCGCGGGCGAATGCCTGAAGCGCGTGCCGCTTAACCGGCGCATTCGCCTCCTCGGCGTGCGCATCGGGGCGCTGAGCAAAGCCAGCGCTCAGCCGCCCCGGGAAGCGTCGCCACGCGCCGCGCATACCCCAACGCTGTTTGAGTAAGCCTGATGCTTTTCTTGCGCCGGAGCAGTCTGCCGTCTCTGCCCTTGAAAAGGAGGCGGGTTGTGTGAAACGCGGGAACCGGTGCCGGCGCCTCCTCTCTTGCGCACTGCACTGGCGGGGCGACCATGCGGTAGGACCCCTTCACCGGGTGGGGGAGCGTCTGCAAGCGGCCGTGCTGGGTCACGAACGGATTCTCGAGAGCTTGCGCGAGATCATGAATCGGCGCAGCGGGCACGGCGCCGGCGAAGCGTTCGAGCCACTCCCCTGTCGTGCGCTCACCGAGTTCGCGGTCGAGCAGTTCGGTCAGCAGATCGCGATGCCGTAGCCGGTCCGCGAACAGACGAAAGCGCGCATCCTCGCTCCAGTCGGGGCGCCCGAGCTTTTCGCACAGCTCCGGCCAGAACTTCTCCTTGTTGCACATGAGATAGATCCAGCCGTCGCGCGTGCGATAGAGCTGGCAGGGCGTGAGCGAGGGATGCGCCGAGCGCGGCAGGCGCCCAGTGACCACGCCTTCGTTCAGGTACCAGGTGGCGAGATAGGCCGTGTTAAAAAGCGCCATGTCGAAGAGACTCACGTCGATGTCGCGCCCCACGCCGGTCGCGCGCGCCGAGGTGAGCGCCGCGAGCAGCGCGTAGGCGAGCCCGAGCCCCGTCATCAGGTCGACGATCGAGAGCCCGAAGCGCGCCGGCGGCGTCTCGGGCTCCCCGGTGAGCGAAAAGTAGCCGGCCTCCGCCTGCATGAGGTAGTCGAAGCCCGGCCAGTCTGCGCGCGGGCCGCTGCGCCCGTAGGCGCTCAAGTGCGCACTAACGATCTTCGGATTTAAGTCCTTGAGGCTCTCGTAGACGAGCCCGAGCTTCGCCGGCACGGTCCCGCGCAGGTTCGAGGCGAGCGCATCGGCGGTGCGCACGAGATCGCGCAGCAGCGCCTGCCCCTCGGGGCGCGAGAGATCGAGCGTGAGGCTCTTCTTGTTGCGGTTGAAGCTGTGGTAGAACTCACTGTCGCCGGGCGCGAAGAAGTACGGCCCCATCGCGCGCGACATGTCGCCGCCGTCATTGCGGATCTCGATCTTGATCACCTCCGCGCCCTGGTCGGCGAGGAACATCGTGCCGAACGGCCCGGTCCCATACTGCTCCACCGCGAGCACGCGCACGCCGTTCAGGGGCAGCATGGCAAACCTCTAACCACAGAGATCACAGAGAAAAGACCAAAAAGCCCTTGCGGGGCTACGCTTGAGCGAACTCTAGCGTAATAGTGTACGGGTGGGCCGTCAGCACAGCGCCACTTCAGCGGTTCGCGACAAACGCCCACACAACCTACGGGTTGACCACCGAGTTTCAAGATCCCAGAGCTAGTTTTTGATGCTGCTTGCATATACAGCAGATCTGTGACGCCATTGTGTACTGACACGGCCGAGTCAGGGACAAATCATGCAACTACCTCTGGTCTACAGAGATGCCGCTTCTGCTATAGCGGAATTCGAACAGATTTTAGTCTCAAACTCTGGGGAGGATCCCTTCGATTCGGCGATCAAGCTTCTAGCCGCAAAGCTTATCGACGAGTCCGAAAACGGCCCAGATCAGCCATCGAGTTTTCAGATCCATAAGAGTCCCGAGGCTACTCGCCGCGTAGTTAATGCCCTCTATCGAAAAGCACTTCAAAGGTGGCCGCACCTAAACGGAGTGGGTTCGAACCTCGATATTTCCCCGCAGCATTTGGTGCGGTCCATGCGCCCGCTAATCGGTTGGCGACTCGCGGATTCCGACTTGGCTTGGCTTGATGCCACCTTGGAACGACTGGTTGCAAAGGACGCAAAAGGCGCGCTTGGGCAATATTTCACCCCCAGAGACATCGTTCGATTTTGCATCGAGATTCTGAATCCGAATTCCAAGGACAAGGTAATAGACCCGGCTTGTGGGTCTGGGAGGTTTCTCTTTGAGGCCACCCGTCACTCGCTCCGGAACGCTGGCGCCGCTCCTGCTTGTCTCGGCATAGACTTTGGTGCAAGGGCTATAAAGGTTGCCGCGCTTCTGTCTGCTGCAACATCTAAGGCGAAGATTACTATTTCAAAGGCAAACAGTATCGACGGCCGGGTATACGCGGAGCAAACGCCTCCTGAATTGTGCGTGGTCCCCTGAACGGTTACGGCGATTGTTAAACTTTATAGGAATAAAACACCAATAGTGCTATTAAATGAACGTACGTTGAATTAATGCCAATTAATGCCAATGTAAATTATGTGATACCGGGATTGCCTTTGACGCCGATCAACCGCGGCCGGTTGAGCTTGGGCGGGCGGATCACCTTCTTGTCGCGCAGGTACTTCACCACCACGTCCCAGATCGGTTCTCCGGATGCGCCTTCGGCGACCGGTGCCCAGCTTGCCACCTTGTACTTCTTATCCGCTTCGAGCGGCTTGCCCTTGAGCATCAAATTGCCGATGCGTTTGCCGATCTTCTGAGTGGGTTCGCAGGTAAACTGCAAGCCGCCGACGCGCACCATGTCCCCGCCCTGCTGATAATACGGATCGGGGTTGAACAGGTTGTCGCACACGTCTTCCAGGATGCTCTTGATCGTCTCTCCCGTGAGCGCGTTGACGGTCGTATAGGGATAGGTGATCGCCGTCTGGTCCATGACGTGCTCGAGCGTGATGGTCTGCCCGGGCAGAATCGTGGTGCCCCAGCGGAAGCCCGGCGTGAACGCGATCTCCGCGTTCTTGACGTCGATCAGCGCGTCGAGAATGACCTGGTCGAAGGTGCCGGTGAAATTCCCGCGCCGGTAGAGCAGCGCTTCGCTCACCGCGAGCTTCTCGGCGAGCTTCGCTTCATACGGCGCGCGGATCTGTCTGATGAGAGCCGCTATCTCCTTGTCGGCTTCGAGCAGGTTGGCGAACACCGGCAGCAGCCGGTAGTGGTGGCCCTTGACCGCCCCTCCTCGCACCTCGAGATCGAGCACCGCCAAAAACTTGCCATGGGAGCCAGCGTTGGTGACGAGTGTGGCGCCCGAAGCGTTCTTGACGGCGACGGGAGCCGGCACCGCGTCGTGTGTGTGGCCGCCAAGAATAGCGTCGATGCCGGTGACGCGCGAGGCGAGCTTGAGATCGACGTCCATGCCGTTGTGCGACAGCAGCACCACCGCCTGCGCCCCTTTTGTGCGTGCGTCGTTTACCGTTTTCTGCAGGCCCTCCTCCTGGATGCCGAACGTCCATTCGGCGACGAAATGGCGGGGATTGGCGATCGGGGGATAGGGGAAGGCCTGGCCGATGATCGCGACCGGCACGCCGTTCACCTCCCGGATCACGTATGACTTGAATACCGGGTCGCCGAAATCGGCGGTCTTCACGTTTTGCGCTACGAACTCGACCCTGCCGGCAAAATCTTTCCTGATCACCTCCTGCACGCGCGCCGCGCCGTAGGTGAACTCCCAATGGCCGGTCATCACGTTCACGCCGAGCAGCTTGCTTGCATCGACCATGTCCTGTCCCTTGGTCCACAGCGACGTAGCCGAGCCTTGCCAGGTGTCGCCGCCGTCCAGCA
>Ga0156226_1412_pt2 | contig 15068 bp, 13 predicted proteins | sample RifCSPlowO2_12_FD_107874 | JGI IMG/M metagenome (GOLD analysis project Ga0156226, IMG submission 107874) | Betaproteobacteria bacterium RIFCSPLOWO2_12_FULL_62_13
TCTTCACGAATCTCACGTCGACGTTGACCCAGCGCGGATCCTCGCGTTTCGAATCCGGATCGTAATACCTGCTCTTACGGTCGAACTGCGTCTCGTCGGGATGCGCGGGCCTGCATACCTCAACGATGCCAACAATCCCGGGCTGCTCGCAGGCGGAGTGGTAAACGAACGCGCGGTCTCCGCGGCGCATCTGATCGCGCATGGAGTTGCGCGCCTGGTAGTTGCGCACCCCGTTCCAGGACGTGGTCCTGTCCCGCGCCATGTCGTCGATGCCGTAGGCGGAAGGTTCGGATTTCAGCAACCAGTAGCGCATATTGAAAACCTATTTTAAGCCGCCGATGAACGCCGATTAACGCAGATAAGATCAAACCCCGAAGGGCGTTAGCCACACAGATCACAGGGAACACAAAGCGTTGAGAGATTCAGAGAAGCGGTTACTGTTGTGGTTGTTTTCTCTGAGAAGTCTGCGCCTCCGTGTGGCTTGTTTTTGATTTTCATCGGCGTTAATCGGCTTCATGCGGTTGCATCGAACAAAAAAATGCGGCTGACGCCGCATTTTTTATAGGGGACCCCCGCCTGTGCCGTCAGGCCTGCATCTTGAACCGTTGGTTCAAGGGTGGTCGCCTTCCGAGCCCTTCAGGCGCTTCCATGTCGGACGCGCACACCGGCGCTGCTTGAGTCGGCAACCAGCTTCAGCAATGTTGGTTCAGAGAATCTAAGACCTAAACGAACACCGCAGGGGAAACTCTAGAACAGTTCGTTCTGATCGGACATCGCCTGATCGAGAACTGTCTCCATGCCGGCCATTCTACGCTTTATGTCCGCGATGTCAAAACCGCCGCCGACCTTGGTCGAAAGAAATTCGTGCGCGATATTGAGCGCAGCCATGATTGCGATGCGCTCGAGCCCAACCACTTTGCCACCGCTCCTGATGTCCTGCATTTTCTTGTTGAGGTAATCGACGGCCTCGAGCAGGCCTTCTTGCTCGTCCTCGGGACACGCGACGCGGAATTCGCGCCCCATGATGTTGATCTGCAGACCTCTTGGATCGGCGCTCATGCGTCGTCTTCAGGAATCTGATTAAGCAGACTCTCCAACCGGCTCGTCGCGTTACTTATTTTTTCCTCGAGTCGCCGATTTTCGTTGAGGGCGGAGGCGAGCTGCTGTCGCAATTGCTGGTTATCCGCGCGCAGGCGCTGGAACAAGTCTACGAACTGACTGATTTTTTGCTCGAGCGACTTGAGTTCCGCGTCCATGTTTACACTATAGAGGAAAAAATCCTGTTAAGTCAACTGCTAACGATAATTTTTGAATGTGGTTTGACACCAATAAAACGCAGCTTGGACAACCCTCTCGGGCGGCCACACGGCAGTTTGCGGCGCCTGATCCATAGCTGTCGCCGCCGCTGGTAGAATGTGCCGTGATTTGGTACGGCTCACTGTCCGTGAGTGAGCGCTGGCCAAAACGCGGTCTCGGGTGCCCGTGCTGGATTCATCAGCCGGGTTAAACGGGAAACAGGTAAGGAAATCAGGATCAAATGATCCTGATTTCCTGAAGCCTGTGCTGCCCCCGCAACGGTAAGCGAGTGTGGACTCGCCAAAACGCCACTGAGCGCATCGCGCTCGGGAAGGCGGCGAGTCAGGTTCTCGCGAGCCCGTATACCGGCCCGGACCGGAAGTGAGTGGATGCCGCGGGAGGCGGCGGACCCGGTTGCGATCGGCTTTCGTTTTCCTTCCCGGCGTTTCTACGCGTTTGATCAACCGGCATGCGGCGGGCATGTCTGATCAGGGAACAACAACGTGAGACTCAGGAACGAGATGGCTGCCGCGCTCTCGGCCGCGGCATGGTCTGTATTCGCCGCCGAGCTTCCCATTACACAAACCGAACCGGTCATCGTCACTGCCACGCGCTTCAGCGACCCGACGGAAAGGTTTCCGATCGGCGTCGCCGTGATCGCTGAAGATGAAATACGGCGCAGCACTGCTTCCACCGTGCCCGAGCTGCTGCGCGAGCTGCCCGGTATCCGCGTCCGCGACCTGTCAGGCTCGCCCAACCTGCAGGTGGACCTGCGCGGCTTCGGCATTTTCGGCGACCAGAATACGCTGGTCCTGCTCGACGGGCAGCGTATCAGCGAGAACGAGCAGGCCCCCGTCAACTGGTCGGCGATCCCGCTCTCCGCGATCGAGCGCATCGAGATCCTGCGCGGCAGCGGCGCCGTGCTCTATGGCGGCGGCGCAACCGGTGGCACCATCAACATCATCACCAAGGCGCCGCGGCGCAACGAGCGCTTTGGGTTCGTATCCGGCGGCGCAGGCAGTTACAACACGCGCGAGGTCGGCACCGGCGCGAATCTCGCGGGCGAACACGCCGGGTTGCGCGCCAACGCGAGCCACTTCGAGAGCGACAATTACCGCGACAACAACCGCCTGCGCCTTGATAACGCGCAGGCCGACCTCCGCTGGTGGGGAGGAGCGGGCTCGCTCACGCTCAAGCTCGGCGCCGACGATCAGCGGGTGGGGCTGCCGGGATCGATTTCCGAGGGCCAGCTCGCGCAAAACCGCCGGCAGGCGGCAACGCCGGGCGACTTCAGCACGCTGCGCAGCGGGTATCTCAACCTGGGAGGTGAAACGACACTCGTATTCGGCGAGCTTGCGGTCAACATGGGTTATCGCGAAAAGGACACCGACGCCTCCTTTTTCGTCGGCACGCCGTTCCGCAACAACGTGGAGACCCGTGTCACCGTGCGCTCGTTTACACCGCGGCTCAAAGTGCCGCACCGGCTCGGCGGCTGGGAGCACAGTCTCGTGGTCGGCATCGATGCCGACGACTGGGATCTCGACTCCACCGCGGGGCCTTCCGTGGTCGGCCGGCCGCACGCTGTGCAGCGCAATGCCGCGGCCTACGCGCAGCACACAACGCTATTTCCCGGTGACATCGCGCTCGCGGTTGGGCTGCGCGAACATCGCGTGACTTACGGCGTCAACGATCCCGCCAACCCTGGCGCAGCGGAGACACGCAAGCGTACGCTCAGCGCCTACGAGCTCGCCGTGCGCCGGCGCCTTGGCGAGAGCCTTTCGGTATACGGCAAGCTCGGGCGCAGCTTCCGCGTGCCCAACGTGAACGACATCTACAACCTGTTCACGGCGACCGTTACCATGCTGGAACCGCAAACCTCGCATGAGCGCGAGCTCGGAGCCGACATCCGGTCAGGGCGTGGGCGCTACCGGGTCGCGCTCTACCACATGGATCTCGACAACGAGATCTTCTTCGACCCGATCGCTTTCTCCAACCGCAACCTGCCGCCTACGCGTCGTTACGGCCTGGAGGCCGAAGGCAAGTGGCGCGTGGGCGACGGGCTCGAGCTCTTCGCCAACTATACCTACGCTGTGTCGGAGTTCCGTGCGGGCAGCTTTGGCGGCATCCCGATCGCGGGCAACGAGGTGCCTTTGGTGCCGCGCCACGCGTTGAACGCCGGTGCGGGATGGGCGTTTGCGCCGCGCACCCGCGTGGATGCCGTGCTGCGCTACGTGGGCAGCCAGGTGTTCGACGGCGACGAGTCCAACACCTTCGGCCGCAAGATCCCGGCCTACACCGTGGTCGATTTCAAGCTGCTGCACGAGGCCGGAGGGTGGCTCTTCAGTGCGGCCGTTCGCAACCTGTTCAACGAGAAGTATTTCAGCTACGGTGTTTTCACCGGCTTTCCGACGTTCTCGGCGCTGCCGGCGCCGGAGCGCGCCGTGTTTGTGTCGGCCCAGTACGCTTTCAAGTAAGGCACAGCCGCCGGCGACGGTTGTTGTCCGATGACGCCGGAATAGGCGGCCACCGTTCCGAAGCCGGCGCCGCGCGCGGCTTTTTTCATTTCCGTAGAAGTTTGCTATTGTTCACATCGTGCGAGCGACGAACGGCAAGGAACTTTATTTGCGCCTGCTGCGCTTTGTGGCGCCGTACCGGCGGGTGTTCGCCCTGGGGCTCGCCGGCATGGTAATCGTTGCCGCCACCGAGCCGGCGCTGCCGGCGCTGCTGAAGCCGTTGCTCGACGGCATCTTCGTTGCCAAGGACGAAGGGATCATGCGCTGGATGCCGTTCATCATCGTGGGGCTGTTCCTGGTGCGCGGGCTTGCCGAGTACCTGGCTTCCTACTCGATCACATGGGTCGGCAACAAGGTGGTGATGGACCTCCGGAACGCCATGTTCGCGAAGCTGCTGGAACTTCCCGCGCCGTATTACGACGATCACCCGTCCGGCATCCTGACTTCCAAAGTTACCTTCGACGTGGCCCAGGTAGCCGCCGCTGCGACCAGTGTGCTCACGGCGATATTCAAGGATACGCTGGCCATCGTGGGGTTGCTCGCCTGGATGTTTTGGCTCAACTGGAAGCTCACGCTGCTCGCGCTGGTAATGACGCCGATCATCGTCGGCGTGGTGCGCGTCATCAGCGTCCGGCTGCGTAGGTCGAGCCGTGACGTGCAGCGCACGATGGGCGAAGTCACGCAGGTCGTGCAGGAGGCGATCGAGGGCCACAAGGTGGTAAAACTCTTCGCCGGCCAACCCTATGAGTCCGCGCGCTTTGACGGTCGAGCCAATCACGTGCGCCGGTTTCTCATGAAGCAGGCCACCGCCGCGGCCGCGAGCGTGCCCGTCGTGCAGTTGATCGCGGCGGCGGCGCTGGCGGTGATGGTGTACCTTGCCACGCTGCAATCGAGCGCGGACGAAATCACGGTCGGCGGCTTCGGCTCGTTCATTACCGCGATGCTGATGCTCACTGCGCCGCTCAAGCGCGTAACCAGCATCAACGAACCGCTGCAGAGAGGCCTGGCGGCCGCGGAAAGCGTTTTTGAGCTGCTCGACCAGGCAGGCGAGCCCGACCCCGGTACGATCACCATCGCCCGCGCGCGCGGTGAAATCCGTTTCGAGGGGGTGAGCTTTACCTACGGCAGCGCATCGCACCCCGCACTCGAGTCGATCGACCTCACCATCTCGCCGGGGGAGACGGTGGCGCTGGTCGGCGCCTCCGGAGGCGGCAAGAGCACGTTCGTGAACCTCGTGCCGCGCTTCTACCACCCGACGCGCGGGCGCATCCTGCTCGACGGGCACGACATGGAGAGGCTCACTCTCGCCAGCCTGCGTGCCAACATCGCGCTGGTGAGCCAGGACGTGGTGCTGTTCAACGACACCGTGGCGGCCAACATCGCCTACGGCGCGATGAACGGCGCTTCGCGGGAGGAAGCCATCGCCGCCGCGGAAGCGGCCCATGCGACGGAGTTCATCCGCAAGATGCCGGAAGGTCTTGATACGCAGGTCGGCGAGAAGGGCGTCAGGCTCTCGGGCGGCCAGCGCCAGCGCCTGGCGATCGCGCGGGCGCTCCTCAAGAACGCGCCGGTGCTGATCCTGGACGAAGCGACCTCGGCCCTCGACTCCGAATCGGAGCGCCACGTACAGGCAGCGCTGGAGGTGCTGATGCGGGGCCGTACCACGATCGTCGTCGCGCACCGGTTGTCCACCATCGAGCGGGCCGACCGCATCGTGGTGCTCGATCACGGCCGCATCGCCGAGATCGGCGTGCACGAGGACTTGTTGGCGCGCAGGGGCATCTACGCCAATCTGTACCGCGTTCAGTTTGCGCCCGAGCAAACCAGTGAACGGTGATTGATGAACAGTGAACAGTAAGAGCCAACACCGACGCCTTCCCCCGTTCACCGTTTACCGTTCACCGTTTTCCGCGCGGGAAGGCTAACGATGGCGCATATTTCCGTTGTCACGCCCGTGTACCGGGCCGAAGGCTGCCTGGAAGAACTTTACCGGCGGCTCGCGGCCGCGTTGTCGCCGATCACCGAAGACTTCGAGCTCGTGATGGTCGAGGACTGCGGCGGGGACCGCTCATGGGAGATCATCGCCGATCTCGCGCGGCGCGATGCGCGCGTCAAGGGCATCCAGTTCAGCCGCAATTTCGGCCAGCACTACGGCATCACCGCCGGGCTCGATTTCTGCGACGGTGACTGGGTGGTGGTGATGGATTGCGATTTGCAGGACCAACCGGAGGAGATCCCGCGGCTTTATGCCAGAGCGCTCGAGGGCTACGACGTGGTCCTGGCACGGCGCGGCAGGCGCTCGGATAGCCCGCTGAGGCGTTTCACCTCGTGGCTGTTCTACCGCGTTTTCAGTTGGCTCGCGGATACCGAGTACGACGGGGATGCCGGAAACTTCCGCATCATTTCGCGCAAGGTGGTCGCGAATTGCCGCCGCATGCGCGAGCAGTTGCGCTTCTTCGGCGGGCTCATCAACTGGATGGGTTTCCCCACGGCGAGTATCGAGGTTGCCCATGCGCCGCGCTACGACGGGCGCACGACTTACACCTTCGCCAAGCTGTGGCGCCTCGCTGCGGACACCATCATTGCGTACTCGGACAAACCGTTGAGGCTCTCGATCCGCTTCGGCTTCCTCATGTCGTTTCTCGCGTTCGCCGGCGGCGTTTACATCCTGGTGCGGGCCTGGCTCTATGGCTCGCCGGTGGTCGGGTGGCCGAGCCTCATCGTCTCCGTCTACTTCATCGGCGGGGTCATCATCAGCATCCTCGGCGTCATTGGCATTTATCTCGGCAAGACCTTCGAGGAGGCGAAGAAACGGCCGCTCTACATTGTGGCCAAGACTACATTTCCTGAACCGCCGCAGCCGACCACCACGTGAAAGACTTCATCCACGAATACTGGGAAGGGCAGGCGCGGAAGCACGGCGCTTCGCACGAAGCCTCCTGGGGCGACACCTTCATGATCGCCTTGGAGATCGACACCATTGCCAAGTACTTGCACGACGGCGACACCGTCCTCGACGTCGGATGCGCGAACGGCTATTCGGCGTTCCAGCAGCTCGAGCGTCACCGGCTCAAACGGCTGGTCGGGGTCGATTTTTCGGGCACGATGATCGCCGCCGCCCGGGCCGCCAAGGCCGTGCGCGGACTCGGCGGACATGTCGAGTTCCGCGAGGGCGACATCCGCCGGCTCGATTTCCCCGATGCGTCCTTCGACGTCGTCTATACCACGCGCGTGCTCATCAACCTGCCCACCTGGGAGCAGCAGGTGCAGGGCATTACCGAGTGCCTGCGGGTAGCGCGGCCCGGCGGCACCGTGGTGCTGTCGGAGGCGTTCTGGGAGCCGCTCATGCTGCTCAACGCGATGCGTGCATTGAAGCAGTTGCCGCCACTGGTCGAACACGACTTCAACCGCTATCTAAAGAAGGAGCGGCTGGAGGAACTGCTCGGCGCGCTCAAGCTCGCCTACGCAGTCGAGGAATTCTCCTCGGTGTATTACCTCGGTTCACGATTCCTCAGGGAGCTGGTGACCGACCCGTCAGCCTATCCTGGCTACTCGAACCCCATCAACGAACTTTTCTACAACATCGAGCGCGATTACTCGGGCGGCGGGTTCGGCATCCAGCAGGCGTATGTGATACGCAAGTCGTGAAGGAACGGTATGAGCTATGCATATGTTGTTGTCACCATATTCTTGACCGTCTACGGGCAGATCGCGATCAAGTGGCAGGTCGCGGCGGCGGGCCCGTTTCCGGTCGCTCCCGCGGACAGAGCGGCGTTTCTGCTCCGGCTGCTCATCAACCCCTGGATCATCTCGGCGCTGGCGGCTGCGTTGCTTGCCGCCGTCTCGTGGATGGCAGCGATGACCAAACTCGATTTAAGCCACGCCTATCCCTTTATGAGCCTGGCCTTCGTGCTGGTGCTCGCATTCAGCGCCGTGCTGTTTCACGAGCCTGTCACGTGGCAGAAGATCGCCGGACTCGCGTTGATCACGGCCGGGATCATAATCGGGAGCCAGGGTTGAAGCGATGTGTGCGCTGCGCGACGCCGTTTTCGGGGCAGGAATGGCGCTGCCCGGCATGCGGCTACGCGCCGGACCGGATCGGCGGCTTTCCGGCCTTTGCGCCGGAACTCGCGGGTGGTGGCGAGGGGTTCGATCCGGCACTGTTCTCGGAGCTGGCGCGGCTCGAAGCGCGCAACTTTTGGTTCCGGGCGCGCAATCGCCTCATCGTATGGGCGCTCAAGCGATTCTTCGACGGCGCACAAAGCCTCCTCGAGATCGGGTGCGGCACGGGATTCGTCCTCTCGGGCATTGCCGCGGCGTTTCCCAACGTGCGGCTCGCCGGAAGCGAAGTCAACCCCGAGGGGCTTGGTTTCGCCGCGAGCCGCGTGGCGAGCGCCCGACTGATGCAGATGGATGCGCGCCGCATCCCCTTCGAGGCGGAGTTCGATGTGGTGGGAGCATTCGATGTAATCGAGCACATCGACGATGACCGGACAGTCCTGCGCGAGATGCATCGCGCGGTGAAGCCGGGCGGCGGCATCCTGCTCACGGTGCCCCAGCATCGATTCCTGTGGAGCGAGTATGACGTGCGTGCCCGACACGTGCGCCGCTACACGGCGGACGAGCTGCGCGGGAAAGTGCTCGAGGCCGGCTTCAGGATCGTTAGAATGACGTCTTTCGTCGCGCTGCTGCTGCCGCTGATGTTGCTGTCGCGGCTTGCGAAGCGCGCGCCACGTGACGGTTACGATCCGCTTGCCGAACTGCGGCTTGCTGCGGGGCTCAACGCGTTCTTTGAAGCCGCGCTCGCATTCGAGCGCGGATTGATCCGGGCGGGGGCGACGTTTCCCGCCGGCGGGTCGCTTTTGGTCGTGGCGCGACGGCCCCTCGACAGGTAATGGGAAATGGGGAATGGGGAATGGGTCCCGTCAGTTCTCAGCCGTCAGTGGTCAGTTGACGGTTGTCAGTGTTGCGTGGTTGCGTAGGTTGGGTTGAGCGGAGCGAAACCCAACACAATTGATAGCCGCAGGATGCGCTTGCGCACCACCAATACATCGGGTCACGGGTCACGAGTCACGGGTCACGTCAGTCGCCAGTCACCAATCACGAATCACTAATCACCCGTCACGCAGTTATGAACAAGATCCCATTCAACAAGCCCTTCACCATCGGTGCGGAGCTGGAGAACATCGCGCGCGCGGTCGCCGATGGCCATCTTTCGGGCGACGGCCCGTATACGAAGCGCTGCCACCTTTGGCTGGAGGAGCGGCTCGGCTGCAGGAAGGCGCTGCTGACGCATTCCTGCACGGCGGCACTCGAAATGGCCGCAATCCTCGCCGACATCGGTCCGGGCGATGAAGTCATCATGCCCTCGTTTACGTTCGTCTCGACCGCCAATGCGTTCGTGCTGCGCGGCGGGGTGCCGGTATTCATCGACATCCGTTCCGACACCTTCAACCTCGACGAGCGCCTGATCGAAGCGGCTGTCACCCCCGCCACCCGCGCGATCGTGCCGGTGCACTATGCCGGCGTGCCCTGCGAGATGGACGCGATCGGGGCCATCGCCCAAAAAAAGGGCCTGCTCGTCATCGAAGACGCGGCGCAGGCTCTGTTGTCTGACCACAAGGGCAGGCGGCCGGGCGCAATCGGACATCTGGGGTGTCTCTCGTTTCATGAGACCAAGAACGTAATCAGTGGCGAGGGCGGGGCGCTGCTCATCAACGATCCGAAGCTCGTCGCGCGCGCCGAGGTCATTCGCGAAAAAGGCACCAACCGCTCGCAGTTCTTCCGCGGCGAGGTCGACAAGTACACCTGGGTCGACATCGGCTCGTCCTACCTGCCGAGCGAATTGGTCGGAGCATTCTTGTATGCCCAGCTCGAGCACGCCGAGGCGATCACCGCCAAGCGGCTGCGCCTGTGCGCCGCCTATCGCAGCAGGTTTGCGAAACTCGAGCAAGCCGGGGTTTTGCGGTTGCCGCAGGCGGATCCGCCCGGCACGGCCGGCAACGGTCATATGTTCTACATCCTGCTCAACGACCTCGCGACGCGCACGGCGCTGATCGCGTACCTGAAGGCGCGCGGGGTGCACGCCGTGTTTCATTACGTGCCGCTGCATTCATCGCCGGCGGGCATGAAATTTGGCCGTGCCGCCGGTGCGATGACCGTGACCGATGACGTGGCGGGGCGGTTGCTGCGGCTGCCGCTCTACTACGATATTACCGAGGAAGATGTAGCGGCCATCGTTGCGGAGATCGTGGCGTTTTTCGGGGCCTCTAGGGGTAATGAGTGATGGGTGATGAGTGATGGGGATGGGTGATGAGTGACTGGTTTTTCCCATTACCCATTACCCATTACCCATTACCCATTGCCCATGACCATTTAGTATGCTCTTTAACTCCTACGCCTTCATTTTCCTGTTCCTGCCGTTCACGCTGTTCGGCTTTTTCCTGCTCGGCCGGGTGAGCCACAAATTCGCCGCCGGCTGGCTCGCGGCGGCTTCGCTCTTTTTCTACGCGTGGTGGAACCCGATTTATCTCGCGCTGCTCACCGCTTCGGTGCTCTTCAACTACACGCTGGGGCTGGCAATTGTCAGGGCTGATGCCGCCGGTCGCGTGCGGCACAAGAAGCGGCTTCTCGTTTTCGCGATTGCCGCCAATCTGGGGGTGCTCGCCTACTACAAGTACGCCAACTTCTTTCTCGATAATCTCAACACGGCGCTCGGCACCGCCGCGAGCCTCGGCGAGATCATCCTGCCGCTCGGGATTTCGTTTTTCACCTTCACCCAGATCGCCTTTCTCGCCGATGCCTACCAGGGCAAGGCGCGCGAATACAGCCTCACGCACTATGCGCTGTTCGTGACCTATTTTCCGCATCTCATCGCGGGACCCATCCTGCATCACGGTGAAATGATGCCGCAGTTCGCCAGGCCGGAAATCTATCGCCTCAACTACGACGACATTGCGGCCGGGCTCACGATTTTCGTGGTGGGGCTGTTCAAGAAAGTGATCATGGCCGACGGGGTGGGCGGGTATGTCGCGCCGGTGTTCGACGCGCCGCAGGCCGGCATCACGCTCACCTTCCTCGAGGCCTGGTGCGGCGCGCTCGCCTACACGTTCCAGCTCTACTTTGATTTTTCGGGCTACTCCGACATGGCGGTCGGATTGTCCCTCATTTTCGGCGTGCGGATGCCGATCAATTTCCATTCGCCGTACAAGGCGGTCAACATCATCGATTTCTGGCGGCGCTGGCACATGACGCTGTCGCGTTTTCTGCGCGACTATCTCTACTTTCCGCTCGGCGGCAACCGCAAAGGTCCGGCGCGGCGCTACGTCAACCTCATGGCAACGATGCTCCTCGGCGGGCTGTGGCACGGCGCGGGTTGGACTTTCGTCATCTGGGGCGGCTTGCACGGTGTGTACCTCATCATCAACCACGCCTGGCGCGCGCTGCGGAGCCGTCTCGGCCATGAGCTCGGAGTTTCCACCGCTTGGGGGCGCGCGCTGGGCTGCTTCGTCACCTTTCTCGTCGTGGTTGCGGGGTGGGTGGTGTTCCGAGCGGACAGCGTAACCACGGCGCTTGCCATACTCAAAGGCATGGCAGGCCTGAACGGTTTTGTGGTGCCGGATACCTGGCTCGTGAAGTGGGGCGTGCTCGGGCAATGGCTGGCCCAGCATGGGGTCATATTCGGCCCCACGCCTGCGCTCACGAATGGCGGCGTCGTGAACTGGATATGGATACTGCTCCTGATGGTGTGGCTCGCGCCCAATACCCAGCAGATCATGGCGCGCTTCAATCCGGCGCTGGGTATACCGCACGAACCGCAGCCCGGCGCGCGCTGGCAATGGCACCCGACTGCGGCGGCCGCGGCTGCGGTCGCGGCGATGGCGCTCGCCGTGGCGGTCAATCTCAACCGGCATTCGGAATTTCTCTATTTTCAATTCTAGAGGAGTTTGCCGGACTTGGCCCCGACAAACTCCTAAGGCAAAACCGGCTGCATGAAAACAGCAAAACGGATCATGAATTGGCACACGGGGCAGACAACTGCGCAAGCTCGTATCCGATGCCGTTTCCTCCCAACTATTTCGGGTGAGCCGCACTTCAACTTCTCAGCCGGTTTTGCTGTTAGCAGCCTGTTGGGACTCTTAACTCCGGCAGGCTGCTAAGATGACGAGCCGCAGCTACACGTTCTTCATGCTGGGCCTGTGCACGGTTACTCTGCTCCCCGTGCTCGCGCTTAACCTGCTGCTCACGTACAACAACCTGCGCTACGACAAGAACGCGCTCGCAGCCGAATGGCAACGGCAAACGCGCGGCGTGACCTACGCTCCGCCGATCAGCCACAACCGTCCGTTCAAGACGTTGCGATTGAACGATCGCATCGCCGATATCAATGCCGTCGTGTTCGGATCGTCCACGGCGATGGGCATCCGTGAGGACAGCTTCCCTCCGGCAATACGGGCCTACAACTTCGCGCAGAGCGGCAATGCCCTGCTCGCGGTGATCGGCGAGGCCGAGTACATCATTCAGCACTGGAGCGACCGCGTCAGATACCTGGTCATCCCGCTCGACTGGGCGCTCGGCTTCGTCTACGAGCCTGGCGTCCCGCCGCCAACGGAGCTGTCGGTGGTGTCTGCGCGTGCCGCCGCGGCTGCTTTGCACAATGCCTCGCTTGCGCCGCAGTTGCGGGATGCGCTCGCGCTGCCGCGAGTGAAGGACCTGCTGAGCATCTTGAAGGACGTGCTCGCCTCCGAGCGCAAGGCAGCGGCGTTCCGGCAGTTGTTCTTCGAGCCCACAGGCGAAGAGTACCGTTGCCCGGACGGCGCGCTTGCGCGGGACTTCGACACCATTTTCCGCGGGCAGTGCGTGGGGTTCCGTTTCGACGGCAGCGCGACCTTTGCGGACCAGAAGCGCGTCAATCCGCGCGAAAGCCGCGCCCTGCTCGCGAGTGCGGCAGCGGCCGGTTCGCAGTATGCCGCGGCGTTGCGCCGCAGGCGCGGCGAACCGCATGCGGCGATCCTCGACCGGCTTGCGTCGCTCGCGCGGCGTTTTGCCGCGAGCGGCGGCAGGACGGTGTTTTTCCTGCCGCCGCTGATGCCGGAATTGGAACGCGCGCTGCTCGGATCGGCGCACAGCGGCGCCGCGCTCGCCCGCACCAAGGATGCGCTCGCCGCATGGGCGCAACGCGAACGGCTGATAGTCCTTGACGCCGGCGCATCGGAGCGCTTTGGTTGCACAGCGGCGGAATTCATCGATCCGCACCACGCGCTGCCGGAGTGCTACCGGAAAATATTTTCTCGCTTCTGGCTGGACTACCGGGGCGGCGTGAGGCCCGGACTCCACCGGTTAGAATAAGCGAGCTATCCCGACGATTGCTGAGCATCGTAAGAATGCCTGACCCCGCGCAGCCCGTTCCGGCCCGAAGCGAGACGCTTCGGGCGTTCGCCGGCACGGACGCGCGCAGGCGCGTCCGAGAATTCCCGGCTCACCCCCCGCCCCTCCAGCCCTCACCCTCGATCACCTCAATAAATTGAACACGACCGATTCCCGCGGCGGCGCCCGGCGCTGGTGGGTTTTCTACGCAATCGCGGCCGCAACCTTCCTGCCCGCACTCGGCTTTCATTACGTCGGCGAGGAGGCGATCTTTGCGATCTCCTCGCTGGAGATGTGGTACGGCGGGGAGTGGCTGCAGCAGATCTTCCTCGGCGGCAATCTGCAGCACAATCCACTCTTTAACTGGCTCATCATCCCGTTCGCGAGCCTCGCCGGCTGGGAGCACGTGCTGGCGGTGGCGCGCGCGGTCACGATCGGCGCGACGGCAGCGACGGGGCTGGCGCTCGCCTGGCTCGTGAAGGCGCTCTACCGCGACACCGCCTTTGCCGCATTCGCTGCCGTGGTTTATCTCACGCTCGCCGACGTCTTTTTCTACCGTGGTTGGCTCGCCTATGTGGACCCGCTGTTCGGCTTCTTCGTGGCCGCAGCGATTGCCTGCCTGTGGGTGGCCTGTCTTCGCCACAGTCTCGTCCTGCTCGCGCTGGCGGTGGCGGCGCTCACCTGTGCCTTCATGAGCAAGGCCTACACGGCTTACGTGTTCTACGGCGTGGCTGCGGTGGTGCTGTGCTGCGACCGGCAGAATCGCGCATTTCTGCTGGGTCCGGGCGCATGGGCGCTGCACGTGCTGGCCGCCGCCGCGCCCGCCGCTTGGCTCGGCCTGGTGCCGGCCAACGTGGGCCAAAGCGAGCGCATGTTCGTCGAGATCCTCGCCAAGCTCGCGCCCGAAAGTCTGGCCGAATACGCCTCCAAGGTCGTCGCCTACCCGCTGGAGACCGCGCTCAAGCTCATGCCGGCGCTGGCCGCCGCAGCGTACTACTTCTCGAAGCAGCGCGGCGCGGCGCGCGGTAGGCTCGCGACGCCGGAGCGCACGGCGTTGATCATAGCGCTCGTGAACTACCTGCCGTACTGGCTCGCGCCGCACAGCCACACCCGTTACCTGACCCCGCTCTATCCGTTCTTTGCGCTGGTCGTGGCGCGTGTGATTTGGCTCGCCGGCGCGCACGCGGTGCGGGGGACGCAGCATGGGATCGTCGTGGTGATCGCGCTGAAGCTGGTGGTGATGTTGATCGCCTTTCCATACTATCAACGGCACTACCGCGGCGAAAACTACGCCGTCGCGGCGCGCGATATCCAGACTCGCGCCGCCGGCCAGCCGCTCTATACCACCAACGTCAGCGCGAGCGGCTTGAGTGTCGTTGCGCACCTCGACATCGTGCGCCTGCCGCAGCCGCCGCTCACCTTCCCGCCCGCGCGGTGGGATTCGGGCTTCGTGATTTCCTATCAACCGGACCCCAGAATTGGCCCGATCGCCGCCCGCTATCGGCTGGGCGGCAACGATCTTTATCTGCTGTGCCGTGGCGCCGCCTGCGGTTCGGTCAGGAGGTAATGGGTAATGGGTAATGGGAAAAACCCATCACTCATCACCCATCACCGCGGCATCGTACGCAGGTAGGCGAGCAGATCGTGGCCTTTGCCGGCGATGCGCGCCGGCACATTGAGCAGTTCGGCGACAATCTTGCCCGCGGTGTAAAGCCAGGGCGCCGTCCCGGTTTTTTCGTGGAATTTGACACGGGCCGTCTCGATGCGCGCGACGGCGTAACCGCAGCTCGCCGCAAGGCGCCTCACCGATGCCGGGCTGAAGAAACTGATGTGGCCGCCGTCTTTGGCCATGTCGAAGTAATCCCAGCGCGAGCCCATCACCGCAGCGGTCCA
>Ga0156226_1449_pt2 | contig 15054 bp, 13 predicted proteins | sample RifCSPlowO2_12_FD_107874 | JGI IMG/M metagenome (GOLD analysis project Ga0156226, IMG submission 107874) | Betaproteobacteria bacterium RIFCSPLOWO2_12_FULL_62_13
GAAGCGCCGTCTGTCATCCGCAGTTGCCGAACTCAGGCAAGCGGCGCGGCCCAAAGCGGTCGACATGACGCCTCGATCGGCGGGACGCAAGAAGGCCAAACCGTAAAACGCGACCAGTCCCAATGGCCGAGACGATTGGCGTTCGCAAGCTTTTTCTGCGGCGCATCCGGGTGGAGCGTGCGAAAGCACGGCCCGAGTCCGCCAAAGCGCGCCTCGCTCGACCTGAGTTCACCGGCGACGGACGGCAATTTCTCGCGAAGGTTGTCAGCGTCATCGAAGAGCACGCGAAGTTTGTGCTTGAGAAGGAATAACGCGTGGTGGTAAGGTTATCTGCGCGAGCAGAAGGTCATCCGACGCAGGGATGACTTCGGACGTAATAGATTGGCACGACGGACTACTGAAAACGGCCATACATCATGCTCCTAAGACTCCTGAGAGATGTGATAAGCAGTCTCAAGAAACCGGTCGAACCCGACGTTCTCAGGCGCGCCATCGAGCTCCGCAACCAGTCTTTGCACGACGAGGCGATTAAGACGCTGACAATGTTGCTCGAGTGCAAACCCGACTCTGTAGCAGCGCTAATGTTGCGCGGCGTGGCGAAGCGTGAATCTGGCCGGCTGCACGAAGCCATGGCTGATTTTGCTCGCGCCGAAGAGCTCGATCCCCATGACCCGCATTGTATTTATGAGTTGGCAGCCGGCTGGTACGCTCTTGGCAACCACCGGCTCGCGCTTGAGTACTGTGAGCGCGGGCGGCGGATTGCCCCTGACTCGGACATGCTTTTCGCGTTGTTGGCCCAAATCAAGTTGGGTGGCGAGTTTTATATCGACGTCCTTGCGCGTATTCTGGACCAGGTAAAGCCGCGCACTTACGTCGAGATAGGCGTTTTCCGGGGAAATTCGCTAAGGCTCGCGAAGCCCCCGACGCTGGCGATAGGCATCGATCCTGAGCCTCAACTTATTGCCCCGCTGGCCGAGAACCATAAGGTCTTCGCGGAAACCAGCGACGCGTTTTTCGCGGGTCGCGACCTGCGCGCCGAGCTCGGCGGTCTGCCGGTCGATGTGGCTTTCATTGACGGTATGCACAACTTTGAGTTCGCGTTGCGCGATTTCGCCAACCTTGAGCGCCACTGCACCCGCGGCTCAATCATTCTTATTCATGATTGCTATCCGCTCGACCAGGAGTCGGCAGGCCGCGCGCCGCGCGCGGTCAACTGGAGTGGGGACATCTGGCGTCTGATCGTGCTGCTCAAAAAGTATCGTCCCGATCTCTCTATTAGCACGATCGGTACGCCCCCGACCGGCCTGGGACTCGTGCGAAATCTCGATCCCAACTCCCGTTTCCTGTTTGACCACAACGACCGGCTGTGCGAGGAATTCCTGGCGCTCGACTATTCGTACCTCGACGAAGATATGCCCGGAAAGCTTAACTTGTTTCCCAACGAATGGGGGAAGATCCGCGCGTTGATTGAGTGATAAGCGGACGCAGCTCCAAGCGGTCATTCGCGGACGACGCCCCAAAAAAACGCGGCATCGCACGCGCGCCTCAACGGGTCCTCCGCAGAATTTGGATCGTCGAATTTACGAGCAGGGCACGCAGTGCAATCATGTCTGCGGTTCGCTTCCCGGGGGCTCATTTTGAAAGGAGAAAACATTTTCTCCGTAGTAAACGAAATCCCGGTCGCGCTCCGCCATGCAGCGAAGGAAATTACGCGAGCTGCCCGAGCGCGGCAGCAACCAGTCGTACAGCTCGATGATCAGCAGCGGAAAGGCGTCGATCCAGCCGACATTCTGAGAGAACAGCTCCTCTTCGCCGCCCTCGATGTCAATCTTGACGATAAACGGCTGGTAGCCGCGACGGGTTTTTTCCTCAATCAGATCGATAGCTGCGCATACAGGCACGGGTATGCCGTCTTGGTCCTTGACGGTGCGATAGCCCCACTCGCCCTCGCCTGGGTCGATCAGGTAGAGCTGGTCGGTCGTGGAACCGATTTCTGCGCAACGGGCGTCAGCGTCCAGTCCCGTCACGTTGCGTAGCAGCAGCTCGAAATTGTGCTTTTCTGGCTCCAGTGCCACAACGTGTGCCTTGGGAGAGGTCAGACCGAAATAGACGACGCTTGCACCGATGTTCGCTCCGGCATCGACGATCAGCGGGGTTCGTCCCATTGAAACGACGTTATCGTAGGCGGCACGGATTTCGGGGCCGCGCGGAAACCTTTCTATCGCGTAATCTTCCGCCTCGAAGATCTGCCGGATGACGCCGAGGTCGGCCCGGGTTCCCCGGTGATGAAAGGGCCTCGAACCTCGCCCAGCAAACTCAAGTTGTATGACCTGTAATGACACGAAACCTCCACAGCATTTCTGCTCGTTAATCAGCGAACTGTATCGCCCGCGATTTCAATCCACGCACAGATGAGCCCTGTTCCGAGAACCATCGACGGGCAAAGCTCTGAAAACACCGATCCGAGGCTGGATCGAAAACATCGACCGCTCGCGCTTCGAAATTCACGGCTACTGCACGCGCCCACTTCAGGACGCCGACACCGCAGCCGCGCGGCGAGCGTGTTTGGAATTCGTGGAAGGATTGCCGTTCGAGGCGCTGGCCAAGAAGATCCGGCGCGACGCCTTGCACCTGCTGATTTTCCCGGAAATCGGCATGGACCCCGTGACGACGAAGCTCGCCGCCCTGCGGCTTGCGCCCGTCCAATGCAATTCCTGGGGTCATCCGATTACCTCGGGCATGCCCACGATCGACTATTTCCTGAGCGGCGAGCTCATGGAGCCGGAGAACGGAGACCACCTATATACGGAAGAACTCATCAGGCTTCCGAAACTTTCCGTGCACTACACGCCGCCCTCGTATTCTGTGCGCGCCATGCGTAGAAGTGAACTTGGGCTGCGCGATAGCGCCAGCGTATTCCTTTGCGCCCAATCGCTGTTCAAATACCTACCTCAACACGATGTCCTGTTTTCGCATATAGCCCGGCAAGTCGAAGATAGCCAGTTTATCTTTTTTTCCTCGCAACATTCGAGGGAACTGACCGAGAAATTTCAGCGACGCATCGCCCGATCTTTCGAGAAAGGGGGGCTGGACGCTGCCCGCCATGTTGTCATGCTGCCGCGCGTGGACCATTCCGCATTCCAGGCCGTTGCCCGCCTGAGTGATATCTTCCTGGATAGTATCGAGTGGTCGGGCTGCAACACCACCTTGGAGAGCATGGTCTGCGGGTTGCCGGCGATCACCTGCAAAGGCGCCGCCATGCGTGGCCGCCACACCTACGCCTTTTTGAAAACGATGGGGCTGGAAGAACTCATTGCAGCCGACGTGCCGTCGTATATCGACCTTGCCGTCCGTCTCGGCCGGGATCACAACTGGCGCAATCGAGTCCGCAGTCAAATGTCTGGCCGCTTGCCGCAGCTTTTCGGTGACATCGCCTGCGTTCGTGCACTTGAAGATTTTCTTTACCGTGCAACACGACGGAGTAATGCAACCTAATAATGCATAACAATCCGCCCCTGTCAGCAGGAGGTTCACCAAAGGCGGGGTTGTCTCAATTCCCAACGCCAAGCGTCTTCCACAATACGATCCAAACTCGTGTACTGCGGAATCCATCCCAGGACTTCGCGCGCCCGCGAGGCATCGGCCACCAGCCGCGCGGGATCGCCGGGGCGACGTGGCGTGTGGTCTACCGTGATGGCCTGCCCAGTGACGCGCCGGGCGGTATCGATTACTTCCCGAACGCTGAATCCGACGCCGTTGCCGAGATTGAACGCGTCGGTTTTTCCGCTCTGCCTGAGGTAGGTGAGCGCCAGAAGATGCGCCTTGCAAAGATCGACGACATGCACGTAATCGCGTATACACGTGCCGTCTGGCGTGTCGTAATCATGTCCAAAGATCTTCACCGTCTGGCAGCGGCCGGACGCTGCCTGCAGCAAGACCGGAATGAGGTGGATCGGAGGATCGTGCCGCTCGCCCAACAAGCCGTCAGGATCGGCCCCTGCGGCGTTGAAATAGCGCAATGAAACCGATCTCAGCCCATAGGCGCGGTCGATGTCGGCGAGCATCCGCTCGACCATCAGCTTCGATGCGCCGTAGGGGTTGACGGGATTTTTCGGATGACGCTCGTCAATGGGAACGTATTCGGGCTCTCCGAATACGGCCGCACTCGAGGAAAATATAAGGTTTTCCGCACCGCGCTCGTGCATGGCTTCAAGCAGAGTCAAAGTGTTGGCAACGTTATTGCGGTAATAGCGATCGGGCTTTTCTATCGATTCGCCGACCTGGATATAGGACGCAAAGTGGATTACACCATCGAATTGGCGGCCGGAGAAAATCTCGTCAAGAAGATCCCGGTCCCCCAGATCGCCCTCGATCACTTCGTTGCACGGCACCGCATCGCGATGTCCCGTGGAAAAATTATCAAGGACGACGACCGAATGCCCGCTGTCGACCAGCAGCTTGGCCATATGGGAGCCGATGTAACCCGCCCCGCCGACAACGAGCACTTTCACGCCGAAGCTCCTTTTGTCACCAATAAGTATCCGCGCGACAAGAAGGTGATCCTTCCGCCCAAGCTCAACCGGCCGCGGTTGATCGGCGTCAAGGGCAATCCCGGCATTGCGTGAGCCTCAGGTCTGGATCGCAATCAGCACCGCACCGGTCGTTACGGCCGGCGTCAATTGAGGACGAAATAGGCTTCACCGTCGGATCGCCGCCTCCGTGAGGAAGTCTTCCAAAGCGTGTATGGGTGCAATATCTTCAAAAAGGACTTGACGTGATCTCTCGATACGCTCGCGGATATGCCTACGATACGCGGCATCCTGTGCAAGCTCGACGGCGAGCGCGACATAGTCCTCTTCCGATTTGGCGACAAGCTCGTGCAGCCCCATGCGCTTCAGGATACCGCTCGCGAACCTGCCGCGCAGGAAACGGCCTTCCCTCGTCACGATTGGGGCGCCGCACTCCGCCGCCTGCATGGCGGTATTGAATCCGGAGAATCCGATGGTGTCCAGAAACACATCGGCACGCTTCAACCATCCGTAGAATCCCGGAGTGTCTTGCCATGGAATGAAAACGACAAATCGAGCGGCATCGAGACCATTCTGTGCGAAGACGCGTTCGAGCCGTTGCCGTAACTTCTCCGACAGCCTGCCGGGTCGCTGGGTGAAAAAGACAAAGCGACACCGGCGCACCCTGCGGGCGATCTCGGTCAGGACTCGATCATGCTGGGGCGCATATTTGAACGGCACGCCGGGGCAAAGGAAAATCGGCGGCGCCGGCTCGATGCCTAGGCCGCGCAGATCGGGAACGGCGGAAGCGACCGGTGGAGGTTCGTAGTAGCACCCGAGATGAGGCAATGTGACCAGCCGTTCGGTGTAGTTGTCCTGCGAGTTTTGAGGTTCCAGATCTTCCGCGGACAGATAATAGTCGATCGTCGGCAGGCCCGTTGTTTCCGGATGTCCCCAGGTAGCGACTTGAACCGGCGCGAGGCGCAGGCTGGCCAGTTTCGCCGCCATCGGATCCATCCCGATCTCCGGATAGATCAATACGTCGAGCTGTTGGCCGATAATCGCCTCGACCCACTGCCGCAATTCTCGATGTCCCTGATCGAAATGCGAAGCGTTGGTCTTTGCAAAAAGCGTTTCCTGATCGTGTCGCGTCCCGAGAAAAAAGGCGTGAAGAGAAAAACGCCCGCGGTCGAGCTGCTGGAACCAGCCTTTGATGATGGCGTTCCACACGGAGCTATTCAAAAAGTACTGAGAAACGATCCCGATGCGAATGACGCCGCCGAAGTCGCGTCTTCCGGAAGGAACGAACCCTTGTCGGTCAAACCAATCATTCATTATTCGGGCGCAGAGGCTCCCATAGCGCCGCAGCAAATCCCGGTTGTTTTCCTCCTGGTACGCCAAGTAGAACGGTTGTTGGCTGCCTACCGCGCTGAAGCCACTCGCGAGACGAGCTGCATCGAACCAATGGTCCAGCTCTTCCAGCTCAAGTGAAAACGCGGTTCTATAGCGTGCTGGGTCCGCATCTGCTTCGTGAACCGCCGGTATCTGGGACATAGTAAAATGCCAGCGCGCACTAGCGAAATCAGGCCAAAGCGAAAGCGCTTTCTGAAAGTGGCCGAGAGCTTCATCGAGATGGTCTTGGCCCCCGAAAGTAATCCCCAGATTGCAGTGCGCTTCGAGGAAATCGGGCTTGAGCGCAATTGCCTTCTTGTAGCAAATGATGGCTTCATCAAGCTGGCCGTGCTCCCTTAGAACATTCCCCAGGCCGAAGTACCCTTCGGGGAAATTAGGCTTGAGTGCAACTGCCTTCTTGTAACAAGCCATGGCTTCGTCCAGCCGGCCTAGCTGCCCGAGAACATTCCCTAAGCTAGAGTGTGCTTCGGGAGAATCGGGCTTGAGCACCAGCGCTTGCTGGCAGCAAGCCATGGATTCGTCCAGCTCGCCTTGCTCGGCGAGCACGTTTCCCAGGAAATGCAAGGCATCAACGTTTTCAGGGTCGATGACTATTACATGCCGTAGCGCGGCTTCCGCCTCGCTCAACCGCCCCAGTTTCTTCAGGACAGTGCCATAGTTGAGCAACGCCCCAGCCCAGTCCGGCCGCTGTTTTAGTGCGACCTCCAGGGCCGCAGCAGCAGCGCTGAGGTTGCCCTGCGCGTCATACACGCTGGACAAGACAACATGCGCCTCCGGAAATTCCGGCTTGTGTCTCAGGGCGGAGTGAAGCAATTCTTCGGCGCGGGGCAACACTCCGCGGGCGTAGAGCAGCTTGCCGAGGTTGTAGCTCGCATAGGCGTCTGCGGGATCGATTGCGAGCGCCGCTTCATAGGATTCGATCGCACCATCGGCATCGCCAATCGCCTCCAGGCCGACGCCAAGATTGAGATGGGCTTTGGAATATTCAGGGGCAACGGCAACGGCCTTGCGATATTGCTCGCATGCTTCGCTAAGGTTGCCCCGGGTCTCGGCCCGATTGCCTTGGGCAATCAGTCGATCAGCAATCTCTCTGGTGTTGGCTGCCACACCGATGTCTCTCGCGTTGCTAACGGGAACCAGCCGATTCAGCAGTTTCCGCAACATGACGGTTCCCCGAAAGTTGTGCTGGTACTCACTATGCCGTATAGCATATCGAGATCGTTCACGGTTTCGAGAATCTGCCTCCTTCTGCGTTTACCGGAATTCATTAGCCAGCCGGGGCTTCTTTTAGATGCCGAACTCCAGCCCGCGCCAATTCCCCTGTGCGCAAGGAATCACGACCGGCTACGACGACGCCGACGTTGCAGGCTTATCCTTGGCCATAATCGCTAGGTAAGAGTAACGGTTCAAGTCTATGGTCGTCACGCGCAATCTCCCGAACCCGGTTCTTGAGTACCGTCACCGCTACACTTCAATCTCGCGTTGGAGTAGATCCGAGTTTGAGCGTATTTCCGTTCTAAGAGGAAAAGAACTGGCCCTGCCAGGAGCTTTTGTTTTGCCAGCCGTCCTTGCAGCGGATTTTCAACGCCGAGGCGACTCGCGCTACGACTTCGTCCCAATCTCCCGGCTTCCGCTGACGGAAAATCTTGATCGTCGGGTACCACGGCGAGTCCTCCCGGTTCAGCATCCAGCGCCATTCGCTTTCAAAGCAATTCAACATCCAGACCGGTTTGCCGAGTGCTCCCGCCAGATGCGCTACCGCTGTATCGACGCTGATAACCAGATCCAACTGCTCTATCAGTGCGGCGGTATCCAGAAGATCGTTGCATTCATCCATCCACTCAAGAACATTCCAACCCGTTTCTCCGAGCTGGTTCGCCGCTTCACCTTTCCGAAGGCTCACAAAACTCACGCCGCCAATCCTGAACAATGGAGAAAAGTGCTCCAATCGAATATTCCACAGTGCTTTTTTGGGATAGCGGTTTTCGCTTGCCCAGACCAATTTCAACGCTCGGGATCTTTGCGAGCAGTCGACTCAAGCGTAATCAGGGTAACGAGATCATATGTCCAAGACTCGACAAATTTGAGGGGATAGCCCGCTTCTTTCAGCGCCCACCGGAATTGGTTACCGAGCCGGGCTTTCTTGTAGATATTGAGCTTGTGCGTACGCGCGAATTTCCCGGCGCGCGCAAAAATCGCATCATGCGTGTTTCGCAGTCGAGTTGCCGCTGTCTTATCTTGAGAACCAAGCGTTGCCGGAGGAACGCGCTTCACGAGTTCCGCCGTGATCGAACGCGCAAGTTCGTCTACTTCTGCAGTATCGAACCACTGGAACATAGCCATGCGCCAATACTAACAAAAACAAGTGTGACGTTGTTAAGATGCCGCATTGGTCTGCACGAGCCGTCTGATCGGGGACCGCCTTCGTTGTCCGAGCGCATCACGCCTGCATGCATCAAACGCAACCCCGGCCATCGCGTGAATCCGCATCCGGCATAGCGGCTGCGCGATTGTAGCTTGGCCCGACAGAGCATCGCGGACAAGCTCGCCGCAAACGACTGAGACCTCAATTACCGCGACAGGAACCGGGCAGGTATTGGGCTGGTATGGTGGTGCCGTCGTCTGCGCTACCACATCGCCAACTGGTGATGCCCTTGCCCATGTCAGTGGCGGACACGGCAGGGATACCGTCAATCAGTGGCACCATGGTGAGCAATTTACCGTTAATCGCGTCGTCGCTGAAGCCCCTGGCGGTAACGATGATCTTGCCATCCGGGTCGGTTGCAATGGACTGCACATAAGCGCTGGCCGGCCCGGAAACTTCACAGCCCCATTGACCCGCGCCCGGCCCGGTGGGGATCGACTGATACACCTCGGCAATGGGGGTCCTGCAGGCGCTCACCGCCAGCACCACTTCCGTCATCCTGGTGCGCTTGGTGTATTCCGGATACACGGCCAAAGCTATTGCCGCCAGGACACCGATGATTGCTACCACGATCATCAGCTCGACAAGAGTAAACCCTCCCTCGAAGTTTCTCATCACGTTATCTCGCGAGCTTGTTCGACAAGTGCCCTAGCAAAACCCATGCCAAGCTTGTGCTGACCATTAATAAGCATCGCAAATGGGCCGCTCCGCACCTTGTGGCGCACAACGTCAATTCTTGGCAACCGGGGACTTCCGCCCCGGTCCAACACGCTCTTGTTTCGCGGGCTGCTTGAACTGACGCAACTCCAGCCCGAGGCCGTCGCACGTCGTACGAGCAATGGATATCCAGCGGTGCGGGCAGTCGAAACGCTCTGATGAATCAGATTCAATTCCAGCCTCTACCTTTGCCGGGATCCAATCACTATGCGGCGCCGCTGCACCACATTCGCCACATGTATCGATAAGATGCTTCAAGATCACGGAGAAACCGGGATTCGTCCATCAAAGGGGAATCCCGCATCATCGCGCGCAATGACCCCCGCAACTTTGTTATCAGCGTTCTTTCGCACGCGTATTCTACTGCAAGGCGCACATAATCGTCCGGCGTCGAAGCTATCCACTCGGGGAGGCCAAGCGTTGAAAGGATGCTCACCGTAGTACGCGACTCCGGCAAGGCCCCCGGAACAGTGATCACCGGCACTCCCATCCAGAGCGAATCGCACGTGGTCGTGCAGCCGCTGTATGGCGTCGGATCAAGCGCTATATCGACAGAATTAAACCACCGGAAATACTGATCTAAAGGAACATGCGGTACGGCCGTAATCCTCGCGGGCGCCACACCAGCGACCTCCAAGTCGCGAAGCAGGCCGTCCCTGGCACGGCCTTCCGGGATACCAACAACGACCAGCCGAGAATCCGGGAGCGTCGTAAGAATTTCAGCCCATAGCTTACGTACGGATTGAGAAAGCTTCGAGATTTGATTGAATGATCCGAACGTAATGAAACCGTTCTGTTTGAACGGCGGCAGCTCTGGAATGCCGATCGAAGCAAAAGGACGATAGCACAACTGACTGTTTGGGAGCCGAACCAGCGTCTCCGTATGAAGCTGATCGGTGACATCGACCGGGTCCGTATAACGGTCACAAAGTCTACACTGGATGCGCGTGAGCCCCGTGGTGTTCAAGTATCCGAGCCATGTCACCTGTAACGGTGCAGGCTGCCGGGCGAAAACGCCAAGGCGGAAGGTGCCGGTATGTCCCGACAAGTCGACCAGAATGTCGATCTCGTCGCGATTGATTGCATCGGCCAGTTCGGCATCAGACATCGGTGCGGCATCGCGCCACACATCGGCCAGGTTCCGAATCTGCCTGGTGATGTTGTCTGCATTGGTACCGGTCGAGTAGCAATAAATGTCGTACGCCGATCGGTCGTGGCGTTCAACTACAGGAATTGTAAACACGGAGACCGGGTGCATGTAGAAATCGCCTGAAACATAGCCGATTCGAAGACGCCGCTCAGGCGCCCTGGTGTTCCGAAACTGGCCGAATCGTGGAAGGATGGCCCTTTCGAGCTGCATGCCGAATGCCTTGTGTTTCGCAAAGAGGTCCTTTTCCGAAATATCCTCGGAAAAATTGAGGGTGAATAATTCTGCGGACAGCATGTCAAAATTGTCCGGGGCAAGCTTTTGGGCTGTGCGGAAAACCTCGAGAGATTCTCCGATACGGGCTTGGTCACGGAGAATTACAGCCAACGCCTTGTACGCTGCCAGCATGCTGGCATCTATTTCGATCGCGCGCCGTAGTGCGGCTTCCGCTTCGGACAACCTCCTTAGTTTCCTCAACACGAGGCCATAGTTGTACAGCGCGCCCGCATAATCCGGCCTCTGCTTGAGTGCAGCCTTCAGCGCCGCCACAGCCGCGTCAAGGTTCCCCTGCGAGTCATACACGTTGGACAGCACGACCTGCGCCTCCGGAAATCCGGGTCTATGCTCCAGGGCTGACTGAAGCAGCTCCTCGGCACGGGGCAACGCTCCGCGGGCGTAGAGCAGCTTGCCGAGGTTGTAGCTCGCATAGGCATTTGCGGGATCGATCGCGAGCGCCGCTTCATAGGATTTGATCGCGCCATCGGCATCGCCGATGGCCTCCAGGCCGATGCCAAGATTGAGATGCGCCATTGCGTATCCGGGAGCCGATGCGGCAGCCTTGCGATATTTGTCACACGCATCGCAAAAATTGCCCTCATTCTCTGCGCGGCGTCCTTCGGCGATCAATCGATCAGCAACGCCTCGTGCAGAAGTCGTGGCGCCGACGCCCGGCTCCGGCGTACGGCCAAACGGAAACAGCCGATTCAGCAGATTGCGCAACATGATTTTGCCTTCCAGCGCGAGCCCATTCCGGCGGACCTACGGTGATTGGCTGGACGCAACGCGAGTGGTTGCCGCAACCTTCGCGAGAAAATCCTCCAGCGCTCGAACCGGTTCGATATCGTTATAGAGGATCGCTCGCGCCTGCGCCATGCGGGTTCGCACGCAGTCTCGATAATCGGCATCGCCGGCGAGCCTAACCGCGAGATCGATGTAATCGTCTTCGGTCTTCGCAACCAGATCCGAGAGTCTCATGCGGTCGAGAATTGCACGCGCCAGTCTGCCGCGCATGAAACGGCCTTCGCGAGTAACGATCGGCAATCCACACTCGATAGCCTGGATCGCAGTGTTGAAGCCGGAGAATCCTATCGGGTCAAGGAAAACGTCGGCGCGCCGCATGAGCCCCTCGAACTCTGCCCGGTTGAGCCAGCGGACGAATTTCACGTGACGGTTAAAGTCCAGGCCGGCCGCGGAGAACACATCGCCCAAGCGACGGCAGAGTATCGTGGAAAGGTCGTTCCAGCGACCCGTAAAAAAAACCAGTTGGCAGTCTCCGAGACGTCGTGCAATCTCAACGAAGACCCAGTCATACCGAGGCGAGTACTTGAAGGGCGTCCCCGGATTGAGAAGCACCGGACACCTACCGTCAATACCCAGTACCGCCAGATCTGGAGCGGCGTGCGCGATCGGCAAGGGCTGGTAACAAATACCTAGCCCCGGCAACTTGATCAGCGTTTCAGTGTAGTGCGCTTCTGCGCCGGCCGGTTCCAGGTATTCGGCCGACAAGTAATAGTCTATTGTCGGTAATCCCGTGGTCTCGGGGTGTCCCCATGTCGCGGCCTGTACCGGGGCCAAACGAAGGCTGGCCAACCTCAGCGTCGTCGGATCCATGCCGATTTCCGGATAAATGAGCACGTCGGGGTGCCGCGAAGCGATGGATCGAACCCATTCTCTGAGGGACTTCTTCCCGCCCTCGAAATGCGAGGCCCGCAAGCGGGCGAACGTCGTCTCATCATCCGATTCATTGCCGAGATGGAAGAAACTCAGGCTGAAGCGCCTGGTGTCGAGATGTTGAATCCAACCTTTGATAATCGCATTCCAAACCGAATGGTCGAAAATGTGGGCAGAAACGATTCCGATTTCAGTTCGGTCATGATCGCTGCGATCAGCGCCGACTGGCGCGAGATTACGTAGCCAACTCCCCATCAGACGCGCGCACAACTCGCCATGGCGTGCGAGCAGATCGCGATTGTTTTCTTCGGAGTAAGCCAGGTAAAACGGCGGGATCATGCCCACCACTTCGTGGCTGGAGGCCGTATTGTTCTGGTCGACCCATGCCTGCAATTCGGCTATTTCGCGGAGAAACGCCGCGCGCGTAGTCGCAATCTCAGCCTGATCGCTGTATATCGCTGGGATTTGGGCCATGGTGCGCGCCCATCTCGCCTGGAGAAAATCCGGGCGCAACGACAGCGCTTTTTCGAAAGCATCCAACGCCCTGTCGCGATCGCCTCGATTGAAAAGGATATCGCCAAGCAAGTAATAGGCTCCGACATTATCGGGCTTGAGTGCAATCGCGCTCCGGAAGCAGCTTTCCGCCCCAGGAAGATCGCCTAGTTTCTTGCAGACGCTGCCCAACAAGACTCGGGCTTCCAAAAACTCGGGTTTGTGCTCCAGAGCCAGACGAAGAAGCTTTTCGGCTTCGTGCAGCGCTCCGCGTTCATGAAGCAAATCGGCGAGCTCGTAGCACGCGTTAGCGTTCTCCGGTTCGATCTCTATTGCACGCGATAGCGCGGATTCCGTCTCACCCACCCGCCCCAGTTTCTTCAGCACCATGCCATAGTTGAACAACGCCCCAGCCCAGTCCGGCCGCTGCTTTAGTGCAGCCTCCAGGGCCGAAGCCGCAGCGCTGAGGTTGCCCTGCGCGTCATACACGTTCGACAGCACGACCTGCGCCTCCGGAAACCCGGGTTTGTGCTTCAGGGCTGACTGAAGCAGCTCCTCGGCCCGGGACAGCGCTCCGCGGGCGTAGAGCAGCTTGCCGAGGTTATAGCTCGCATAGGCGTTTGCGGGATCGATCGCGAGCGCCGCTTCATAGGACTCGATCGCACCATCGGCATCGCCAATCGCCTCCAGTGCAACGCCGAGATTGAGCCGTGCTCTTGCGTATCCCGGCGCGGCACTCACCGCCTTGCGATATTGCTCGCACGCTTCGCGAAAATTGCGCTCGGTCTCCGCGCGGTTGCCTTCGGCAATTATTCGATCCGCGATCTCGGATGCACAAGCTGTGGAAAGCTCATGCGGCGCCGCGCGCGTTGGCGCGCCTCCAGAAGCGACCAGCCGGTTTAGAAGTTTGCGCAGCAAGTTCGCTTCCCGGACCTTCTCTCGACTGTGAGTGGATTGCGGAGCAGACTGGAATTGCTTGTAGTCAACCTGATGATATCCAGGCAACGGTCATGATTTCGCGGTATTGCACCACGCGCGCCACATCTGCCGAAAAGCGTTCTCAATATCCCGCGCAAAGCCGAGTTCGTCCATGAGCGGCGACTCGCGCATCCTCTGGCGCAGCGATCCGAGAAGCTCCGCGAGGGTCGCTTCGTCGCTCGCGCGTTCGACGGCCATCTGCACGTAGGCTTCCGGCGTGGAAGCGATCCACTCCTTAAGGCCAACCGTAGACAGAATGCTTGCTGTAGTGCGCGACGCCGGCAAGGTCCCCGGAACCGTGATCACCGGCACTCCCATCCACAGTGTATCGCAGGTGGTCGTGCAGCCGCTGTAGGGGGCCGGATCCAGAGCCAAATCGACCGCATTGAACCTGCGAAAATATTCCTCCAGCGCGACGGGCGGCGCGAACGTAATCCTGTCGGCAGCCATTTGGGCGCCTCCAAGATCCCGAAGCAGGCCGTCTCTGGCGTGGCCCACCGGGACCCCGGCTATGACGAGCCGGGAATCGGGCAGCCGCGCCAGGATTTCGGCCCACATCTTTCGAGTCGAGCTGGAAAGCTTCGTCACCTGATTGAACGATCCGAACGTGATGTATCCGGTACGCTTGCAAGGCGGCACAACGGCGCAGTCGACGGATATTGGAGGGCGGTAGCACCACTGGCTGTTCGGAAGCCGGACCAAGGTTTCGGTGTGAAGTTGATCGGTTGATCCGGGAGGATCGGCGTAACGGTCGCTGAGCCGGTACTGGATGCGCGTCAGCCCGGAGGTATTCGGATAACCGAGCCACGCGACCTGCACGGGAGCCGGCTGCTGTGCAAACACGCTGAGCCGCTATTCGCCGGAGTGACCGGCAAGGTCGACCAGAATATCGATCCTGTCCCGGTTTATCGTGTCGGCCAGCTTGGTCTCGGACAAGGACATCACCTCTCGCCAGACATCCGCCTCTTTTTGCGCTTGGCGCGTGATCTCATCGACCTTGGTGCCGACCGAGTAACAATAGATCTCATATTCGGATCTGTCGTGCCGTTCGAGCAAGGGCAGCAGGAAAAAAGTGACCGGATGGTGATTGAAATCGCCCGACAGGTAGCCGATGCGAAGCCGCCGCTCCGGATCCTTGATATTCTGAAACGGTTCGAAGCGCGGGGAATAGGCTTTTTCGACCCGCGCGCCAAACGCTCTGTGTTTCGCGAATAGGGCGTCGCTGGAAATGTCATCGCAGAAGTTGAGTGTGAATAATTCCGCCGACTCCAGATCAAACCTTTCCGGATCGTGCTGTCGACCCGCACGGAAGACCTCCAATGCTTCCGCGATGCGGGACTGGTTGAAAAGGACTCCCCCCAACGCCTGGTATGCCGGCACAAATTGAGGCGAAACAGCAATTGCGCGCCGCAATGCAGATTCCG
>Ga0156226_1254_pt1 | contig 14994 bp, 16 predicted proteins | sample RifCSPlowO2_12_FD_107874 | JGI IMG/M metagenome (GOLD analysis project Ga0156226, IMG submission 107874) | Betaproteobacteria bacterium RIFCSPLOWO2_12_FULL_62_13
GGATCTCGCGATAACGTTGCGAACAAAACACGCGCCCCGCCGCGACGTCGAAGTCCCACACGCCATGTCCCGCGGCTTCAAGCGCCGTGCGCCAGCGCAGCTCCGACTCCGCGACCTCGCCGGCGAGTTCTTCCGAGACTCGCAACTGGCGAGCGAACAAGAAGGTCGCCAGCAGGACAACGCACGTCGCACCCAGCGCGCTGATTGCCGCGTACAGCGACTGCCCGCGCCATTCCCGCAGGACATGGTCCGTGGTGGCTGACACGGCAATGACCAGCGGATAGTCCTGAAGACTGTGGTAAGCGATCAGCCGCGGATCGCCGCCGAGCAGCCCCGCGGCCTGCAACACGCCGCTCGCCGCGACCGGAAGCGCCGAACTAAACAGCGCGTGAGCCGGGAACGAGCGGCCGGCCTCCGCATCCTCCGCCGGGAACGATGTCAGCAGAACGCTGTCCTTGCGAAACAGAAAGACGCGCCCCCCCGGACCGAGCTCGAGCGAACGATAAATTTGCTGGAGATACCGCACGTCGATGCCCGCAGTCACCACGCCGAGGAACTCGCCCTGTGGATTCTCCATGCGCCGGCTCAAGGTGTGCGTCCAGTGGAGCGACACGCGGCCTGTCAATGGAACACCGAAAAAGAGCGGCGCACCCTTGCCATCACGATGAACAGTGAAATAATCGCGATCGCTGAAATTGACTTTGGGGGCCGGAAATACGTTTGAGTGAGCGACTAGCTCGCCATCCGGGCGGATGACGAGAAGAGAGCGCAACTGCGGCAGTTCCGCCACCCGTTGGTGCAGGCTCAAGTGCAAAGACCTGTCCGACAGCGGATGGACGCCGGTTTTCCGATCGCGGTAGTCAATGGCCGCCGTGCGCAGCGCGATGTCGACCGCCAGCATGCCCTGCCGCGTCTGCTCGGCGAGCACTAGCGCCATGTTCTTCAGATGCCATTCTCCGCTCGCCAGCGCAGCCCCGCGGTAGAGCCAGAGCGCAACCGTCGTGCCCGCGATAATGACGAGCACCAGGAGGCCGCCCGCAACGATCACGGCGTGGCGCGGAATGGCTTTAGTGGCAAGCAGGTTGGGCATGGGTTCTAGCGCTCGCTCCAATGCACGGTTCAGGCGAGCGAGTTCTGGTTGCTGATGCACATTATAACGGTCATTGTCCCTTCGCTACCTGGGCCGTGAGCATCGGTTCCCGTTCAAGATCAGCGCATTGTCGCCGTGCCGTGGCTTTTCCGGATACCGTATCAGCGAACCTTGATATAGATCAACCCTGCATTGGCAACAGACTTGTAAACTTTTTTTGGGATTATCAGACAGCCGCGCAGGAATCATTCAACTTTCTTTCTTGGTGAAATGGCGCCGACTTGCCGATGAACGAGCAGGATTATCTCGCCGCCTGGCGGGTGGACGAAGACGCTTTCCCGGCGGAAGGCCCGGCGGAGGAACGGCTCAAGTTCCTGGTGCGATACGCGATACTGGCGCCTTCAACCCACAATTCCCAGCCGTGGCGATTTCGCATCTCGGAGGGTGTTCTTGACCTGTTCGCGGACCGCAACCGGTCACTCAAGGTGATCGACCCCATGAACCGCGCGCTGCTGATCAGTTGCGGTGCCGCGTTGTTCAACCTGCGCACCGCCATGTACTACTTTGGCTGCGCCGGACAGGCGCGTCCATTTCCTGATCCCGGGCAATCGGATCTCCTTGCCCGGATCAGTCTCGACATGTCGCGAAACCATCGCGGGGAATGGACCGAGCTGTTCAAGCGCATTCCCCGGCGGCTTACGAATTGCGGACGCTTTGACGCAACCGAGGTGCCGCTGACCGTGGATTCCGCACTGCAGGCCGCGGCCCGCGCTGAAGGGGCATGGCTTGCTACTTTCAAGACTTCGCAGGCCAAGCATGCGGTGAGCGTGCTGATCGCCGATGGCGATCGCATTCAATTCGACAACCCGCATTTCCGCAGTGAACTCGCACATTGGATGCACTCGGCCCGCGACAAAGACGGTCTTCCCGGTTACGCCAAAGGCGCAAACGAGCTGCTTGACTTCGCGACGCCCGCGATAGCCTTCCTGGTGCGCACCTTTGATATCGGCAATGGCGTCGCGGCACGCCACAGTGAACTTGCCTCAGGGTCTCCGCTGCTTGCCTGCCTCGGCACGGCGCGTGACGATCCTCTGGCCTGGCTGAACGCCGGACAAGCGTTGCAGCGAGTACTGCTCGTCGTCACCGCACATGACTTTCACGCGTCGTTCCTGAACCAACCGATCGAGGTCTCGCAGTTGCGACCCAAACTGGGCGCCCTCACGGGACGAAAAGGCTACCCGCAAATCCTGCTGCGCGTCGGGCGCGGCGCGCCGGGCAAACATACGCCGCGGCGCCTGCTTGAAGAAGTCCTGATCGAGTACGCTCGGGCAGCGGAACCGGCCGTATAGCAATTTGACCTGCATCAACAACCAAACTCGCAATTCCTATAAACTGTCGAGCGTGGGCTGTCACCTGCCCCATGCGCCAAGGAGATGACCATGAACGCGGTTTCTACTGAAAAATTCGTTGCGGACGCCAAAATCCTGATGAGCGACACGGAAGAACTCATCAAGGCTACGGCGGCGCAAACCGGCGATAAAATCACCGAGGCCCGCAGCCGCACGCAACAGGCGCTCGCCAATGCCAGGCAGACCCTGGTCCGCGCGGAATCCGCCGTCGTTGAGCGCAGCAAGGCCAGCGCAGAAATCATCGACCGCTCTGTCCACGAACATCCCTGGGCCGCGGCCGGGGTATCGGCAGCCGCTGGACTCCTGGTCGGGCTGTTGATCGGCCGTCGCTGACCGATCGGGGTAACGCCCGCGCGAGCGGGCATGCATCAGCTCCCCGCGCGGCCGAAGGTCCGGCGCATCAGCCGGTGAACTATTGAATCAAGCCCTGGATCGCGAACAAGCGTTCGAGTTCGGCGGTCGAGAGTCCGCTGTAGTCCTTGGCGAGCTGTTCGAGCTTGATTGCGCTGTCGAGCGCGCGTCGCAGCCGCTCGCGCATCAAGCCGAGCAGCCGGGGCTCCGCAATCAGGATCAGCCGGCCACCGCGCCAGCCGGACACCAGGGCGGTCGCGCAATGGACGATCTCCGCGCCGAAGCGCCGCTCGTGCTCGAGGCGATGCTGCTCGCGCGCGGCCCCGATGGGATGCACCGGACCGGCCTGGCGGTTGGTGTTACGCTCGCTTTTCACCTGAGAAACGCTGCTCTCGCCGTGCGCCCGCGCCCGCGGGTTGACCAATGCCTGGTGTTCCACCAACTTGAGCCTGCGGCGCGGGCTGTCCTCCGTGACGACCGTGAAAAGGCGGGCACGGGCGCCGTCGGCGACAACGATGCATGTGTTGGGCATTAGAGCTATCGCCGCCCCTGTGCCTCGCGCGTTTGTTCGCGCGCCACGATCTTCGTCAGCTCCGTCTGTTCTACAATGACGATCGTACCGACATGATGCTGGCGCATCAATTTCGCCGCGGTTATGATCGGCGTCTCCCGCGTAGCGAACACGACCTCACGATTGCAGATTTCTCCGACGTTTGCCATCCGCTTCTCCTTCGGGACTTTTCAGCCCGCATGCAGTTGTGAACTTCCGTGTCGCGTGCTTGATTGTGCAGGTCTGATTGTCATGATACGGATGTGCGCGAAGCGCCTCTTGATTTAAATCAACGAAGCGGCACATGCCCGCGACGCTTCGAGGGCTGGTGCAGCCATTCCGGCCTACACGCAAGGCGTGGCATCCGGAAGCCCGGCGCGGCGTTTGAAAGATACGCCCGCGAGCTTGATCGAAATCAAGACGGAAGCCCGCCATTTCGGTATGCTTGTAATACAGTTACCGAATCATCGCGGGGCGTTGCCAGGGGCGCGGTTTATCAATAACCACGAGAGGCAAGGCATGAAAGGCGAACGCGGAGGTTTCCGGATGCTTCGCAGGGAGCAATTAATGCCGGAGCTGGTGCACGACAGCTACAAGTCGAAGCGCAAGCTCCCCGAACCGACGCGCTGCCCCAAGTGCGGCGCGACCTTCCACAAGGGCCGCTGGACCTGGGACATCGCGCCCGCGCAAGCACACGAGCATATCTGTCCGGCGTGCCATCGTATTCAGGACAAGTTTCCTGCGGGCTACGTGACACTGGGCGGCGAGTTCTTCCGCCAGCACCGCGAGGAGATCCTGGGTCTGCTGGAGAACTGCGAGATGACGGAAAAAGCCGAACACCCGCTCGAACGCATCATGGCGATCGAGAACACCGGGGACGGCGTACTGGCCACGACCACCGACACGCACCTTGCCCGCAAAATCGCCGAGCGACTGCACCATGCTTACAAGGGCGAGCTGGACTTCCGTTACAACAAGGAAGAAAACCTGCTGCGTGCGACCTGGACCCGTTGAGTTGGCGCACCTGACCAAAGCCAACACAACAGCGCAGATAGGCAGCCCGTGATTCTGCCTGCGCGAACGGCAAGCGCGAACACTCGGTCAGACGAGTGACCGATAAAGATCGCGGTAACGCAGCGCGCTTGCGTCCCAGCCAAAATCCATACGCATGCCATTGTGCCGGAGCTTGCGCCAGGCCGCTCGGTCGCGCCATGCCGCCACGGCACGATTCAGCGCCTCGATCAATGCCGCTGGCGTCGGTTCCCGGAAGACGAAGCCGTTGGCGGTGCCATCCCGCACGGTCCGCTCGCTGCAATCGACAACGGTATCGGCCAGGCCGCCGGTCGCGCGCACCACGGGCGGCGTGCCGTAACGCAAGCTGTACATCTGGTTGAGTCCGCACGGTTCGTAGCGGGAAGGCATTACAAAGATATCCGCACCCGCCTCGATCAGATGCGCGAGCGGCTCGTCAAAACCGACTACCGCCGCGCAACGCCTGCGGTGGGCGCCTGCGAGCGCCATAAATTTCGCGGCAAGCGTTTCTTCGCCCGTGCCCAGCACTACGATCTGCGCCGGTCGCTCAATCACCTCTTCAGCTACGTCAAGCAGCAGATCAAGCCCCTTCTGGCGGGTAAGCCGGCTCACCACGCCGACCAGAGGCATATCGTCGGTAATCGGCAACTGCATGCGCTGCTGCAGTGCCGACTTGTTGGCAACCTTCGATTCGATGCACGAACCGTCGTACCGTTGCGCAAGGTGAACATCGGTTGCCGGATCCCAAATCCGGGTGTCGATTCCGTTCAGAATCCCGCACAGCACGCCAGCGCGGCTGCGCAGCAGCCCGTCCAGGCCGCACCCGAACTCTGCAGTCTGTATTTCGCGCGCGTAGGTAGGACTGACGGTGGTAAGGCGATCGGCGTACTGGATGCCCGCCTTTAGAAACGAGAGCTTGCCGTAGTACTCGATGCCATCGATCGCAAATGCTTGCGCCGGCAGACCCAGCTCCTGCAGCGTCTGCGGTGGAAAAAGTCCCTGATAGGCGATGTTGTGGATGGAGCACACCGTGCGGGCCGCGTGCGGGGCGTAACAATGGAGATAGGCGGGTGCGAGGCCCGCCTGCCAGTCGTGGCAATGAACGATTGCCGGCCGCCACCCGAGCTCACCGGCGCCACCGGCTATCGCCGCGGCGACTCGCGACAACAGGCCGAAACGCAAATGGTTGTCGCGCCAGTCCACGCCGTGCTCGTCCTGATAGGGCCCGCCCGGACGCGCATAGAGCTGCGGGCAATCCACTGTGAACAGCGGAATGCCCGCCGGCGTCGCTGCGGCGCGCAACACGGCGCGCGGCAGCATGCCGCCGAGATCCGCGAAATCAGCCACCGCACACGCGCGCGGCAGCGCATCCAACAGGGACCGGTATCCCGGCACCAGCACGCGCACGTCTACGCCCAGCGCGCGCAATGCCGCCGGCAATGTCGTCGCAACCTCGCCCAGCCCGCCGGTCCTGACCCATGGCGCCAGTTCCGAGACCACGAACAGGATCCGCAGTCGATGAGTCTCTTGCACGGAACCGGCCCGATCAGCCCGGAGCGTCTACAACCATTTCATCATCCCCATCTCGAAACGATGGGTGAGCAGCTTGTGATCGGGATAGACGCGGACGCGGTACTCGATCTTGCCGCACAGTTCGGGGGTGAACTCGAGCACGTAACGGTGCTCGCTGCTACCGGCAATCGGCCCCTCGTCCTGAAAACGGTACGATTGGCCCTGTTCCGGCCGGCCACCGTCGCTTGGCCGCCCCAACAGCAACTCCACGATGACATCGCCGGCGGTGAGACCGTTAAGGTTGACCGCAACCTCGAAGCGCAGGTTTTCGCCAAACGCGATGCGCCGAAGCGGATTGTCGATGCGGCGCACCGACAGCCCGTTCCATGCCGCGCGTACTTTCGCTTTCCAGTTTGCGACCTCGCGCGCGCCCGCGAACTCGAACTGGGCGTAGCGGCGCCACTGCTGGGCCGCCGGTTCGTAGAACTTGGTGAGATATTCGCCGATCATGCGCGTCGCATTGAAGCGCGGCAGTATTGAGGCGATCGATTGCTTGGCCATCGCGATCCAGCCCGGCGAGTAACCCGCCGGTCCGATGTTGTAGTAGAGCGGCACCACGCTGTCCTGCAGGAGCTCGTACAGCGTGCGCGCTTCCTCATGATTGCGGCGCGCTTCGTCGAGCGCGGCGGAGGCCGGCTTGATCGCCCAGCCGTTTTTGCCATCGTAGCCTTCGCCCCACCAGCCGTCGAGCACCGCCAGGTTGATGACGCCGTTCATGCCGGCCTTCATACCCGAGGTGCCGCACGCCTCCAGCGGATACACCGGGTTGTTGAGCCAGACATCCACGCCCGATACCAGCCGCCGCGCGAGATGCAGGTCATAACCCTCGACCAGCAGAATGTGGCCCTCGAACTCCGGCATGCGCGCGATTTCCGTCACGCGGCGCAGATAGTCCTGGCCCGGTTGATCGGCCGGGTGCGCCTTTCCGGCGAAAACCAACAACACCGGCCGCTTCGGGTCGGAGACGATCTCCCGCAGCCAGCCGAGGTCCTCGAACAGCAGCGTGGCGCGTTTGTAAGTGGCGAAACGGCGCGCGAATCCGATGGTCAGGACATTGGGGTTGGCGGGATCGGCAAGCTTGAGCATGCGGTCGAGGTGCGCCTCCGAGCCGTGATTGCGCGCGTGCTGCTGCGTGACGCGGAAGCGGACCAGGTGGAGCATCTGGGCCTTGATCGACTGATGCACGCTCCACAGCAGATGGTCCGGGATGGCATAGATCCCGCGCTGGCACTCTTCGTCGGCCAGGCGCTGGCTCCAGCCCGGGCCGAGCTGGCGGTCGAACAGCTCGTGCCACTCGTCGGACAGAAAGGTCGGCAGATGCACGCCGTTGGTGACATAGGTGACGGGATTGTCGACATGCTCCACTTGCGGCCACAGCCGGGCGCATATCTGCGACGACACGCCGCCGTGAATGCGGCTCACGCCGTTCTGGAAGCGCGTCCCGCGCACCGCCAGCGCGGTCATGTTGAAATCCCTGCTCTCGGGATCGCGCCCCAGCGCAATCAGATCGTCGCAGTTGATCTTGAGATCGCGGCACCAGCCGTCGAAATAGTGCCGGATCATGTCCTCGCCGAAATGATCGTGCCCGGCCGGCACCGCGGTATGGGTGGTGAAGATCGTGTTCGCCGCCATCGCTTCCAGCGCGGTCGCAAAATCGAGCCCCTGCAACGTGAGCTGACGCATGCGCTCGAGCACCAGGAACGCGGCATGGCCCTCATTGATGTGCCACACCGTCGGCTTCAGCCGCATTTCGTTGAGCGCACGCACGCCGCCCACGCCGAGCACGATCTCCTGCTCGATGCGCGTGTGGCGGTCGCCGCCATAGAGCCGGTGCGCGATGTTGCGGTCGGCGGCGCTGTTTTCCTCGAGGTCGGTGTCGAGCAGGAACAGACGCACTTTGCCGACCTGCGCCTTCCACACCTTGACTATGACATGGCGCTGGGGAAGCTCGACGCTCACGCGCAGCTCGAAGCCATCGTGGCGCATCACCGGCGCGATGGGGAGGTCGTCGAAATCGGAGTCGGTGTAGAAGGCGTGCTGCCTGCCTTCGTTGTCGATGGTCTGGGCGAAATAACCCTGGCGGTAAAGCAGACCAACCCCGACGAATGGCAGGGTTACGTCACTCGCCGCCTTGCAGTGGTCGCCGGCGAGAATGCCCAGCCCACCCGAGTAGATCGGCAGGCTTTCGTGGAAACCGAACTCCGCGCAGAAATAGGCGATCAAATCGCCCTGCACCAGGCCGCCGGCACGTTCGCTGCGCGGGGTTTCGGCGAGGTAGGTGTCGAACGCCGACAGCACCCGGTTGTAACTGCCGAGAAACACCGGGTCCTCGGCAGCATCGACCAGGCGCTGCTGGTCGACGCGTTTGAGGAACGCTTTCGGGCTGTGGCCCACCGCGTGCCACAGTGCCGGGTGGAGCCGCGAAAAAAGGTTGCGTGTCGACCGGTCCCAAGTGTACCAGAGGTTGTTGGCAAGCTCTTCGAGGCGCGCCAGCCTTGACGGCAGCCGTGGATTGATTTCGAGTTGATAGGCGGTACCGGGCATACTGTCTCCGGACGTTCTCCCGACAGGATCAGATGCGGTTATTTTGCATCAATTTCGCTGCAATGACACTATCATCGGCGACTTCATGCCTGTTCGCGGAGCGCGTCCGGCTGGTGCATGTGCTACAGGAAGATCAGCTCGGGTACCGCGTCAATCACCGCATCACCGCACGGAGTAGACTTCTTGGCCGAGCATGTTGGGCGTGACGAGCGTCACCCCCTCCGGGGTAACGTGAAACTGCTTGCGGTCCGTCCCGGAATCAACGCCGACTACCATGCCGTCCGGGATCTCGCAGCGGCGGTCGATGACCGCGCGCTTCAGTATCACGTTACAGCCGATCCTGACGTCGGGCAGGATTACGGAGTCCTCGATCACGCTGCGGCTCTCGACCCGCACATCGGAGAACAGCAGCGAGCGGCGCACCACGGCGCCGCTGATGATGCAGCCGCCGGACACCATCGCATCGATTGCCATGCCGCGCCGGTCAGCGTCGTCGAACACGAATTTCGCCGGCGGAAGCTGTTCCTGGTAGGTCCAGATCGGCCAGTCCTGGTCGTACAGGTTCAGTTCCGGCACGACTTTGGTGAGTTCCATGTTGGCTTCCCAGTAGGCGTCGATCGTGCCGACGTCGCGCCAATACGGCTCTTGGGCCGGCGTCATGCCGACACAGCTCTCGCCAAAGGGATGCGCGAACACGCGATAGCGCCGCACGACGTAGGGGATGAGATCCCGGCCGAAGTCGTGCGATGAGCGCGGATCGTCGGCGTCGCGAATCAGTTGTTCGTAAAGGAACTGGGTGTTGAATACGTAGATTCCCATGCTCACCAGCGCCTGATCGGGCTGTCCAGGGATAGGCTGCGGCTCAGCCGGCTTTTCGACAAAGCTCACCACGCGCCGGCCTTCGCCGATCCCCATGACGCCCGAAGCGCTGGCCGTGGCCAGCGGCGCCGCCACGCACGCCACCGTCACGTCGGCCTCGTGCCTCACGTGGAACGCGATCATGCGCCCGTAGTCCATTTTGTAGACGTGATCCCCGGCGAGCACCAGCACGTAGCGTGGCGAATGCCGCCGCAGCACGGCGAGGTTCTGGAATACCGCATCGGCGGTGCCGCTATACCACGCCGCGGCGATCTGCTGTTGCGCCGGCAGCAACTCGATAAATTCATCGAAGCGGCCGTCGAGAAAGCTCCAACCCCGCTGGATGTGCCGGATCAGGCTGTGGGCTTTGTACTGCGTGGCCACGCCGATGCGCCGGATTCCCGAGTTCACGCAGTTGGAAAGCGTGAAATCGATGATGCGGAACTTCCCGCCGAACGGCACCGCCGGTTTGCAGCGCCAGTCGGTCAGCTCGCGCAGGCGGCTGCCCCGCCCCCCGGCGAGCACCAGCGCGAACGTGCTGCGCGTGAACTGGCTCACAAACCGCGTCGCTTCATGAATTGAGCAATCGTTCAATCTCGGCTTCAGCTTCGAGCCAATCCTGCAGTTCGCCGCCAGAGGCAAAGCCGCGCCTTTCAGCGCGAAAATATGCGGCCCGCGCGATCAGGCCGTAGCGTTCAACGTGATCTATTTGCGTGCGGCCGGAAGCGCGCCCGTCGCCGGTGGGTCGGTCTGGCCGAGCGGACTTTCCGGTCGCGGCTGTCCTCTTGGGCATGCCTTTGTGGCGCACGGGCATCTCGGAATTTGTTTGCCGGGTCTTCATGAGCGTCCCTTTCTATTAACCTGCAAGTATCAACTCTACTTGTCTCAAGCAAAGGCGGTTTGACCTAGGTCAAGGAATCACGATGGTTCCCACGGCGATGCGCGCATCCATCGTCCAGCCGCAAGCAGGGCCGCCCCGGGAACTCCCACTCGCTCGTTGGTCATGCCAAGGCATCACGATCGTCCCGCCAGGTCGGATCGACGCAGGGTGCAAGAGTTTCGGCGCGCGCCGGAATAAGACTCCAATGCGCCCTCACCGACCGTACTGTATAACATCCTAGGCCTCTGGCAGTTCACGGACAACTGGCGTTCAGGACCGGGCATCAATGACGGACAACGATTGCGTCGAATTCCTGCAGATGGTGTTGCCGCGGCTGGGCCTGCGCTGGCCGGGCTTTCGCAAGGTGCGGCGGCTCGTATGCAAGCGACTGAACAGAAGACTGCATGAGCTGCACGTACCGGATCTCGCCGCCTACCGCAACTATCTCGAACTCCATCCCGACATCGGTTGATCCAGATCAACCCGCGCTTCGCGGCGTGATGTTATGGTTCACCCCGAACTTCGCAGCGCTTGTGTCCTGCTAACAACAGCAGCACCCACAACCAGCGACCAACGCCATGAAAACCCCGACCATACTCGCCTTCGTGATGGCAGGTGGTGAAGGGATCCGCCTGCGCCCATTTACCACCGAATTACCCAAGCCCGCGCTGCCCTTCGGCGGTGAATACCGCATCATCGACTTCGTCCTGAGCAATCTTTACAACTCGGGCATTCGGCAGGTCTATGTGCTCACGCAATTCCGGCCCCAGCCATTACTCGCTCACATCGGACGGAACTGGGCAGTTCTGCCGGATGAGCCGCGAGGGTTTGTCGCCCCCGTCTTGCCACCGACGCGTCCCGGAGCAGCGCCGTTCCAAGGCACTGCCGACGCAGTGCGGCAGTGCTTTGATCTCGTCAACAAGCATGCACCCGACCTCGTCGCAGTCTTTGCAGCCGATCATGTCTACCGCATGGACATTCGACAGATGATCGATTTTCACGAGACGTGCGGGGCAGAAACAACTGTCGCGGCCATTCCGGTGCCGGTCGAGCGGGCATCCTCCTTTGGCATCATTGGCGCCGACCATGAACGGCGGATCCGGGAGTTCCGCGAAAAGCCGCAGCAGCCGACTTCGATGCCCGGCAACCCGCATGTCGCTTACGCGTCGATGGGCAACTATGTGTTCCGTCCCGCGGTCCTCAAACAGGCGTTGAAGGAGGCGGAGCAGCGTGGCGAGCACGATTTCGGGCGTCACGTGCTGCCGCGGCTCATCCACACTCACCGAGTCTACGCTTACGACTTTGCGACGAACCAGGTACCGGGCGTCGCGCCTCATGAAGAACCGGCTTACTGGCGCGATGTTGGCAATATCGAAACTTACGTCGAGGCGCACCGCGACGTGATCGGCCCCACGCCCCGCTTCAGCCTGGACAACCATCATTGGCCGATACTTTCCAGCGCCGCGGGTCACGACCGCCAGAGCATGCGCTCGCGGGCTGACAACAGTATTCTGGGACCCGGATCAATTGCCGCCGGCGCGGTGGTGCGGCGGTCAGTGCTGCAACGGAACGTGCGGCTCGAGCCGGGTGCGCGGGTGGACAACTGCATCATCATGGATGGCGTGACCGTGAGACGTGGCGCGCGCCTGCGCGATACCCTGGTCGGCTGTAAAAACACCATCGGTGAAGGCACGCGTATCGGATACGATCGGCACCGCGACCGGGAATTTTTTTTCGTGACGAGTTTCGGGACGGTCGTCATCCCTCCGCGCGGAGAGGGGTCCGAACTCACACGGGTATCTGCGGTGTAGTGGGTCAGGTCGCGAACTCGTTCTCGAACAGATCGCTCTCCTTTTTCGGCTCTTGTCTCAGCCGGCACCCGATAAGACGGCGAAGCCGCTGAGAACAAGAGTTCAGTCCTTCCCTCGCGCGGTTGTCGCAAGCGCGCGCAGCCGCTCGTAGCACTTGCGCTCTTCGGCCGAGGGCCGATGGGGCACGTACACCGTGAGGCGCACCAGCAGGTCGCCCCGCCGGTGCCGGTCGAATTGCGGCAGCCCTTTGCCGCGCAGGCGCAATACCGTCTCGGGCTGCGTTCCCGGTGCCACGGTGACCGTCACCGGGGCGCCATCGAGAGTCGGCACCTTCAGCGTAGTACCGAGCACCGCATCGGCTACCGCCACCGTTTCCGTGCGCCACAATTCGGCATCCACACGGTCGAACCGTGGGTCCGGCGCGCTGCGCACGATTACGAACAGGTCACCCGCAACGCCACGTAGGTGCTCGCTCGGCATGCCGTGCCCCGGAACGCGCAGCGCCGCGCCTTCCTCGATCCCGGGCGGGATTTTCACCGTCAGAGTTTCCTCGCGCTCAACCTGGCCGCGGCCCGAGCATTCCGGACACGGCTGGTCGATCACAGTACCCTCGCCGTGGCATGCAGGGCAAGTGCTGATCTGCTGCAGCATGACACCCTTCTGCCGCTGGCTCTTCACCTGGCGGCCGCTGCCACCGCATTTGTCGCATCTGCGCGGCTGCGTGCCCGGTTTGGCGCGCGAGCCGCGGCAGGTTGGACAGACGGCCGAGCGCCGGTAACGCAGCGTCTCCTCGCCGCCGGTCAAGATGCGCTCCAATGGCACCACCAGATCGACCTCGATATTGGCGCCGCGCAGCGGCCCGGCTGCGCGCCGGCCGAAGAATGTGTCGAACAGGCCGCCGCCGAAATCGAAATTGAGCCCGCCGAAAATGTCGTCGAAATTGATACCCGCTTGGTTTCCTTGTATTCGGCATCGACTGCGCAACGTAGCGCCGAATCGTTGCTGACGGCTTGGCCTAGGTCAAACTCCCGGCAAGGATATGCCCAACCGGCTCGGTGAAGGCCCGGTGTCGGAGGGCGGCGTCAAATGACTGCCTTTTCCGCCTCGATAACGGGACAGGAGCGAAAAAGCGCTCGAGTATGATCTAGATCAAACAGCGGCGAGCCTTCGTGGTCTATAAAAAAAAGCGTTCGTCCCCGAGCGGGCTGACAGCATGCCGACCGGCGTGAAGTGAATCTTCGATGGCGGAGCCGTTTATGCGTATGCGCCTCACCGACGCGGCATCAGGCGCGGCCTTGCGTACAGTGGATAGCGATTACCTACCTATTGAGCTTCGTGAAAATCCTTGACACCGCTCAGCCCTCACCCCCGCCCCTCTCCCGGAGGGCGAGGGGGGATTTGTGGTGCACATGGGTTGTCACCCATTTGCACGAATGTCAATAAGCCAGGAGCTGGAGCATGACCCAGATCATTCCCGAAACGCCTCCCGATTACGACAAGACGCGCATCATCGAGCGCCCCGACGGCTTTTACTGGCAGTCCAGGCAAGACGGCAAGGAATCGGGGCCGTTCGCTACACTGATCGAGGCGATCCAGGACATGCAATACCGGGACGAGTCCGAGGGCACGCTGAGCGAGACCATCCAGGAAGCCGAGGCGGTTCTTGGGATCGCCGACTGGATCGACCCTGAGACCGGAGAACCTGCCGAGGAAGGCATTCCCAGGCTGGAGGATCACTGATGTACAGGAGAATCCTCGTTCCAGTCGATGGCAGTCATACCTCGACTCTGGGGCTGCGTGAAGCGGTTCGATTAGCCAGGGACCAAAAAGCAAGGATACGGTTGATGCACGTCCTGGACATTTTCCCGCTCGTTCAGGGTTTCAACGGCGCTACCGTTTCCGGCGAGCTGTGGGATCTGCTGGAAGAAACCGGTAAGAAAGCGCTCAAGGACGCAGCGGCGCTCGCCGCAAAGCATCGGATCAAAGCGCAATCGGTCATGCTGAGAAACCTGGGTGGGCGCGTCGCGGACTCGATCGTCGGCGAGGCGAAAAAATGGAAAGCCGACATCATCGTCATGGGCACCCACGGACGCCGTGGCTTTAATCACCTGGTCCTCGGGAGCGATGCCGAAGCCGTGGTGCGGTCCGCGCCGGTACCGGTTCTGCTGGTGCGCCCGGAAACGACCAAGAGGCACCGCAGCCATGCTGCCGATGTCTGAACTCGAATACACTGGAGTCGTGGAAAAGTTGAACGCGCTCGATGCGCAATTCGTCGTGCGCGGAGAAACGGCGGAAAGCGCGTTCAGGAGGGCGGCGTCCCGCTGAACACATCGAGACAATGTTTCAATCTGCTTGTTGGCATCGCAACCTCCTGAACAATGCTTCAGCAGGCCGCGCCGGGAGAAAGCGTGTGCCGGCCCGCGGCGGATCTATCCCACGATGTGGTGCTTGCCGATAAGCTGGACAGTACTCGCCTGGGGACCGCGCTCCCCCGCCTCTTCGATGAAGCGCACTTCGTCACCCACTTGAAGCTGGTCAAAATCCGCGTTGATTACGCTGTTCCTGTGGAAATAGACCAGCCGGCCATCGAGTGTCTCGATCCTGCCGAACTCTTGATCCGGCGACAGTTCCGTAATGCGCCCATGTGGAGGCACTTCGTGTGCCTTGACCTGGCGGCGTTGGCGCCGCGTGTAATCCTCAAGCTGCCGGCGCATCGTATCGAACGCATCGCGAATCGCGACATACACGTCCGTATATGAGTGATGCTCATCAGGCTGGCGGCTCGCCACGAGCTCCCGGTCCGGGACGGTCACGTCAACCCGGACGTGGTAATGATTACCATGCTCGTGATGCTTGTGCATGGTTTCGATCATCACGCGACAGCCCATTATGCGGTC
>Ga0156226_1358_pt1 | contig 14977 bp, 15 predicted proteins | sample RifCSPlowO2_12_FD_107874 | JGI IMG/M metagenome (GOLD analysis project Ga0156226, IMG submission 107874) | Betaproteobacteria bacterium RIFCSPLOWO2_12_FULL_62_13
CGCGAATATCAGCTTGATCGACCGTCGCTTCAGACGGCCCCGTCGCGTTCCCTATCTGGCAATCGGGTCTTGCCAATCACTCACAATACTTCGTGGGGTGGGACTGTTCGACTCCGTTGACACAGAAAGCCATATCAGCACGTCGTGTCCGGTGGTTTGCGGCTTGATTCGAGAGCCCAGAACGAGGTCATCGATCAGCGTGGCAAAAAGAAAATCTCCCGGGTCACCACGAATCTCACAAACAGTTCGCCGAGCAGCAGCGCAACCACTGTCGATAACAGCACCAACCCGATCGGAACGAATTTCCTAAACAAAAACCTGACCCTCTCGTATCTACTCAAGCCTGGATACCTCCCTGCCAGTTAGACTTAATCGAGCTCGAAGGCGGTCTCGTAGTTCTGTTTGAGCGCGGGGTCCTGGCTTTCCTTGCGCAGGTAGCAATTGCCGACGGCAAGGACGTCAAGCTCGGTGCCCATGAAGCAGCGAAACGCGTCTTCCGGCACACACACGATGGGCTCTCCGCGCACGTTGAAGCTGGTGTTCACCAGGACCGGATAGCCCGTCTTGCGCTCGAAGGCGGACAGCAACGCGTGATAGCGCGGGTTGGTGTCTTTGTGCACGGTCTGGACGCGGGCCGAGTAGTCGACGTGCGTGACGGCGGGGATGTCGGAGCGGGGCACGTTGAGCTTGTCAATCCCAAAGAGCTGTTTCTCCTCGACCATCATTTCGCGACGCCGGGCCTTCACCACGTCGGCCACCAGCAGCATGTACGGGCTGTCGTTATCGAGATCGAACCAGTCGCTGACGCGATCGCGCAAGACGGACGGAGCAAAGGGCCGGAAGGACTCCCGGTACTTGACCTTGAGGTTGAGCGTTTTTCGCATGGTCGGCGAGCGCGGATCGCCCAGGATCGAGCGATTGCCAAGCGCTCGGGGGCCGAACTCCATTCGCCCCTGGAACCACCCGAGCGCCTTGCCCTCTGCCAGGTCTTCCGCACAAGTGGCGATCAACGCCGACTCTTCCAACAAGTCGAACTTCGCGCCACAACTCTTCAGGCGCGCCTCAATTTCCGTCTGGGCAAATGCGGGTCCAAGGTATGCACCCCGCATCGCATCCCCGTTCACGCGCCGCTCCTGACCCAGTTGCATGTGATAGCCAGCCAGCGCGGCGCCCAAAGCCCCGCCTGCATCTCCTGCTGCGGGCTGGATGTAGATCTGCTCGAAATGCCCGTCGCGCAGAACCTTGCCGTTCGCCACGCAGTTGAGCGCAACCCCGCCTGCCAGACAAAGATTCCGGATGCCGGTCTCCTTGCGCAGCGATCGCGTCAAACGCAGCACGACTTCTTCGGTCACCGCCTGAATCGACGCCGCGAGGTCCATGTGTCGCTGCGTCAGGAGCTGGTCAGGTTTCCGCGGAGGCCCGCCGAACAGGTCGTCGAACTTCGCGTTAGTCATGGTCAGGCCGGTGCAGTAATTGAAGTACGACAGATCGAGCCTGAACGATCCATCGGCCTTTACGTCCATCAGGTTCTTGAAGATCTTGTCAGCGTATTTCGGTTCGCCATAGGGCGCGAGCCCCATGACTTTGTATTCGCCGGAGTTGACCTTGAATCCGGTGTAATAGGTCATCGCCGAATACAGGAGACCCAGTGAATGCGGGAAGTGGATCTCCTTGAATACCTCAAGGCGGTTCTCCTTCCCGATCGCGGCGGATGTCGTCGCCCATTCTCCCACGCCGTCCATCGTCAGTACGACGGCCTCCCCGAACGGCGACGGGAAGAAAGCGCTCGCCGCGTGGCTGAGATGATGCTCGCTGAACAACAGCTGTTCGTTCCAGCCGCCGCTGCCATCGATTTTGGCGAGTTCCTTGTTCAGCAGGTCCTTCAGAAAGAGCTTTTCCCGCAACCACAGGGGAATCGCCATCGAAAACGACTTGATCCCGCGCGGCGCGAAAGTGACGTACGTCTCGAGCAGCCGTTCGAACTTCAGGAACGGCTTGTCGTAGAACACGACGCGGTCCACGTTGCCCAACTCGACGCCGCCCTCGGTCAGACAGTAGCGGAGCGCGTGCACAGGAAACCGGGAATCGTGCTTCTTGCGCGAAAAGCGCTCTTCCTGTGCCGCAGCGACGATCCGACCGTCCTCGATCAACGCGGCAGCGCTGTCGTGATAGAACGCAGAGATCCCGAGAATGCGCAAGTCCCTGTCCTGTCAGAACAACGTGTAAATGAACGGGGCCACAGCCGAACCCTGGGCCAACACGAGCAGCACGCCCAGGAGCGCCATCACCACGAAGATCGGCCATAACCAGTATTTCTTGCGGGTGCGCATAAACGCCCACAGCTCTTTGATCATTGCCATAGTGGTTTCCTAATACTGATTGGTCATGGAATCGGGCGGGGGACCGGGTGGCTCGCGCAGTATCCAGTATGAATCGGCGCCGGGGTCGCGTTTGAGGCGCAGCGGATCTTTCCCGGTGCGCCGAATCACTGCCCCGATCGGCGTCAACACGCCATAAAACAGGACACCCAACGCAATCGGGCTGACCACCTTGCCGAGCAGAACGCCGAGATTGATCCACAGCCGGTTAAGCCCCGCGAGCAGTGCCGGCTTCACTAGCGCAACCAGCCCAAACCCCGCGGCCAGGCCAGAGGCCCACCATCGCGGAGTTTCCCCGTGAAACAACGGCCAACCGGCAATCAGAAGAAGCACACCCGCAAACACCAGACCAAAAGCGCGGTCGGACGATCCCTCTACATGCTGGTCCCGCGTCAAGTCCTCGTGCACCATAGAAATCTCGGTTTCAGTAACAGCGGGCCGAATTCGGATGCATGCGGCCGCCTTCGAACATTATGACATGTTCGATCACCCCGAATGCACTGAACTGAAATTGCATCACCGATCTCTTGCGCTGCGGGACAGGAGTTGACGCATAGCGCCGAGCAAGAATAGTGTATTGGTCACTAGATAACGCTTCCATAGGCGGCGCGGCTCGGACCACAGGCGATGCAGCCATTCGAGTCCGTTGTGCTGCATCCATAGGGGTGCACGCTTTATGCTACCCGCATGATAATCAAACGCTGCGCCGACCCCAACCATTACGGCACGAATCCGCCCGCGGTGTGCCGCCATCCATTTCTCCTGCTTTGGACAGCCGAGGCTGACAAACACCGCTCCAGCCCCCGATTCATTGATGCGCGCAACGCTTTCGGCGTCTTCCTCTTCGGTCAGCGCGCGGAAAGGCGGCGAATAAAGCCCGGCAATCCTCAGAGCCGGATAGGCGGCCGTAAGCACAACGCATAATTTTGCCAGCGTCTCGCCGGTGCTGCCGTAAAAATAGACGGCCTCGCCGCGCGACTCGGCCAGCGCAAAATACCGCCACATGAGGTTGGCGCCACTGATCCGCTGCTGTTCGCCGAACCCCAGCCGCCGCAGCATCCAGAGCACCGGCATGCCGTCGGGCGTCGCCATATCCGCTTCATTCACGACCCGCAGAAACTTTTTGTCCTGCGTGGTCGTAACCACTGAATGCGCGTTGCAGAGGCACACATAGCGCGATTCGCGCGCCGCGGCCCACGCAGAAACGCGCGCCAGCGCTTCATCCCATGTCAGCGCATCGATGAAAGCGCCGAGTACGTACGCCCCGCGTCGGACGTTTTCACCGCTCATGGATTGCTGGCCCGTGGCCGCGCCGCGGCAATCGCGTCGGCATAGATAGTCATGAGCTGGCGGTAATTCACCGCTGGCGTATATCTTGCCTCGTACTCGCGCCGCGCGTTTGCGCCCATCTCGCGCATCGCGGCAGGATTATTTTCGGCCCAGGCCATCTTCTGCGCGAGATCATCGGCGTTGCCTGCCTCGAACAACAGGCCCGTTTCGCCGTCCCGGACGATTTCAACCATCGCACCCAGCCGGCTGGCAATCACGGGAAGGCCGCAAGCAAAAGCCTCCACTACCGTGCGGGGGAAATTCTCGTACCAAATGCTCGGCACAACAAGACAGGTAGCCTCGCGCATTCGGGTATAAATAGTTGCCGGGACCTGCCAGCCGAGCAGGCGAATACCCGGCGAGGCTTCCAACGACGACTGTTCCGGACCGGTACCGATAACATCGATGACTGCATGCCGGCGTGTCGCGGCGGCGCGCGCGAGGACACGCGTCCCTTTCTCTGGCGATAGCCGACCGACAAACAACGCTCCCGAGCGCTGCCGCTCATTTTCAGTTACCGGCAAATCAACAAAATTTGGCTTGACGGAAATCTGCTCGCCCGGTAACCCGCCTGCAATGAACTTGGTGCGGCTGAATTCAGTCAGCGCGATGTAACGGCTCACCTTGGTCCGGTAGGTACCGATCATTCTGTGCACGCCGATCATCGACGCCAAAACGGCGGTCTGCGGTGCCGATCCGCGATAGCAGCGATGGCGGACAGCCGGCCAGGGAAACCGGCCGAGGCAATCCTCGCAGACGCGGCCTGCGCGCAGGAACATCGCCTGCGGGCACATCAGGCGAAAGTTGTGTAGCGTCTGAACAACGGGTATGCCGCGCCGGTCTGCCGCCCAATAAAGTGAAGGTGATATCAACGGGAAGGTGTTGTGCGCGTGGATCACATCCGGGCGGGCCTCTGCAATCAGCTTGCCCAGATCACGACTTGTCCTGCGCGACCACAGGGTATCAAGAGCGGCAGCGAGGGTCCGCATGTCTCTCAGCTCGTCGTTATGCCGACGATATTCGGTCACCGCATGGCCGCGGCTGCATAACAGCACCACCTCCGCGTCGACCACGGCATCTTCGCCACCACGCATCTGGTAGCTGTTGTGTGCGACGAGAACGCGCAGGCGGGACATATGTTCAACGTGCCGGGAGGTCGAGCGCCGCCAGCACGCCGCGTCGGAAGTTTTGCGCCATGTTGTCGACGGTGTAGTGCGCCGCGTCCGCCTTTGCTGCCGCGCCGAGACTGCGCCGCAGTGCATGGTCAGTGATGACGCGTTCAGCCGCCTCGACGAAATTATCCAGAGAATTGGCCGTCATGATGCCGTTTTCGCCGCTTCGCAAGTAATCGATCTCGGGCGAATGCAAGCCGCAGTCAGTCGTGATCATCGGCAGCCCTGCGGCGAACGAATCGAGAATCCCGAGCCCCACGAGCCCAGGATTGAGCATGACGTCGGCGGCACGGAGGCAGATGGCTTTTTTCATCCCGAACTTCACTCCGCCATACCGCAGCCAGGCGTGCCGCCGTGCCGCCCGCTCGATGATGTCGCGCTGCGGGCCGCTCCCCACAATAAACAGGACAAAGCCGGGAACACGCGATGCGAGACGCGCGCCAGCTTCGAGCAGGAACTCGAGACGCTTTTCCTGGTAGAGCGAACCGATGAACAAGCCGATCGGCCCGGCGCCCGTCTGCCAGCGGGTCCGGCAATCTTCGATATCCGCATCGGAGACGGAGTCACACAACCGCACCAGCTCGCTGCTGTCGACGGCATTTTGCAGATTGGTGATGCGGGTAACCGGAAAGCCGGATTCCTGCACCAGTCGGCTGGTTAGCCCCGTATAAGCGAACCACCAGTCGACGCGATTTGCAAGCACGCGCTTCAGGCGCTCCGACCATCCGTGGGGATTGGCCGACTGGAAATTGCGCCCATGCCCCCAGTATGCGAGTCGCTTGGGCCGTTTCACGGTCAAGGCCAACAGGTTGTAGAGAAGTTTGTTTTCCTGCGTCAGGATGACGAGGTCCGCACCGCGTGCAAGCCGGCCGGGATTGTGCCAGCACAGGCGATCGTTCAGGAAATAGCGGCAAGGCACGCGCTCAGCCCAAGCAATCTCGCCTTCGTTCTGTTTCGAACTCTCTGCATGCGCGGCTTGTCCGTGGACGAGTTCGAAGTTCACGCCGTCCGCCGCCAGCAGTTTGCGAACTTGCTCGAACAGGGGCACCAGGTAATGGGTCAGCTGTTGCTGCACGCACAGCACCCGCGGCGCCATGGCCGCGCGCGCCGCGTTTTCGATCCCTCTGGCTGCATTGTCAAAATTGTAAGGTTCCACCAGGCGCCGCGCGTTCGCGGCCATGCCGGCACGAAGTTTCTCGTTCTGAAGAAGGCTGGCCGCAGCCTCCGCCCATTTCGCTGCATCCAGTGGCAGGACATGGCCGTTAACACCATCCTGCACCAATTCGCCGGCGACACCCGCGTGCGGCGAAACCATTACCGGAAGGCCTGCCATGCATGCTTCATTGGCTACGACTCCCCAAGGATCCCACAGCGTCGGAAAAAGGAATAGCCGCGCGCCGAGAAACCAGCGCGGCACATCTGTCTGGCTCACATGGCCGGCGAAGCGAACTTCCACGTCATTGGCGATCGCGGCCGCGTGCACTCGCAATTGCGCCTCCTGAGAGCCGCTGCCGAGGATGGCGGCGCTCACACGCCGTCCCAGCATTTGCGCCACCAGCCTAGCCACCTCAAGGAAAAATCGCGCGTTCTTCACGGCAACCAGCCGCCCCGAGAACAGCAGGTCAACCGGCGGTTCGATCGGCGGCGCTCCTCTCCAATCGACCGACGTGTTGGCGCAAAGAGGTGAAAAGTAAATTCGCTCGTTAGCAACTCCATAACTGCGCAACAAACGTCGACCACCTTCACTCGCCGCGACGAATGCCCGGCTCCTCGCGAACATAAAACGGCGAACCTTGCGGTGGAACTCCGTCAATCCTGATTCGGAGCGATCGGTGCCATCTGTCATGGCGACGTGCGCGCACTTGTGGAGCCGCGTGTACGCAAACGCGTAAAGATGGGTCGGATTGAAGCCAGTAGTCACCACGACATCCGGCTTAAAGGCCTTGAGCCGGTCGTATATCTCAGGGTTGTCATGAATGAAGCGGCCTCGGTACGTATACGTGCGCCCTTTCAGGAACGTGTGTTCGTGGCGAAATTCCGGCAAATCCCAGCCTCGATCTGGCTCGCGCTCGCACGCGTAATAGACGTGAAGGTCGACACCGGTGTTCGCCGCGATATCGTTATAGACCGGAACCCTGTACGGAGCCGGGATATTAGTAACGATTGCCAGGCGCAAGGCGGCCCCTACAAGTAAATATCGGGAACGCAAAAAGCTTGGGAGCGCAGTCATCAATACCGTGTAGGCACTTTATCTAACTTAAGAGAACTCTTGATATCAATTAGACAAATGCGTTGATCTCACTAACGTGCGGTAGGCCAAGGCAAATTGTCACTCTTAAACAGCACTGGGCTAGCTCCTAATGGTACGACTCTTTCCGCCCCCTTCTGCATAACCTGACCATCCAATGTTTCGTACTCCATGACGCTCCATTGGGAGGGAATTCGCCACATGGTGCTCGCGCCAGCAGTATTCCAGGCCACCCTAGCAACCCGCTGACCCCGCTTCACGTCGCACTCCCATTGGAAGGTCGAGCTTGAACGACAATTCTCGACGATCGCGCCCAACATCCACCGACGTACGGTGCCAAACGCCACGCCAGCGGAATTGATCTCCTTGTTGCGGCCGCTCGTAAGGCCACGAATCCTGTTGTCCCAAGCGTACCAATAGAACCTGCTGATTCCGGACGACGCCGCCAGCAGCAAGGAGCGCGCAACAAATCCTGCCGCATCCTGACCACTCAATACCCGCTCGCCGCCCGAACCCGTTTGCTCACCAGGATTCTCGATGACATATCCTGACTCGGTATTCCATATCTCCGTATTCGACATGCCATGCCTGGCCAGAACTGTCCTGATGCCGGCGATGATTGGAAGCGTACTTTCTGGCGTTGGCGCATACAGGTGGAAGCCGACAATGTCCGTGAATGCCTTGCCCCCCAGACTGAGGTAGAGGTCAAGACGCTTTATGCCCTCATTTGCGTGGTCCATCGACGGTGCGATGACTTTGGCTCCGGGATCGATCCCCTTGATCACCCGATACGCCACACCGGCCATTTCAACCATCTTGGCGGCGCTGCCCGAATAAAAACCCGCCTTGCCGTCAGACCTAATCGTCTTCTCGATCTCGCTAAACCATGGTTCGTTCCAGATCTCGTAATACTTGATGCGCCCCTTGTACCTGCCAACGACCCTAGCAACATAGTTTTCCCAATCGCCAATATCGCGCGGCTCGGCTGCAACACCGGGCCCGTACGTGTATGTGGGTTCGTCGGGTCGCGCCGATGCCCAGCGCGGTGTCAAACCCAGCGTAAACACTAGGTCGACACCATTCTGCTCGGCCAGCAGGACAGACTGATCGAGGGTCCGGAAGTTCCATTGCCCTTTGGCTGGCTCGAGATCCCGCCATTTGACGTACGCATCCATTAGTCGCCATGAACCGAACGCTACCGAAGGCCAGCGGGTCACCGTGCCTTGATCAGAGCGCACGACGACATTGTGGATATGCATTCCAAAAAACTCTGGCGTTACGGGCACACTCGCCCGGTCACGCTGCTGTGAAGAGGATGAAACCGAAGCGGTCATCGCGCTCATTGCGAAAGTAGCCAGCACCAGTGACCAGGCGATTCCAGATCGCGAAGTGCGCCTGCCGCGCATTGAAACGCCTGGATTTGTTGTTTCGCTCATTTGCGTTCCTTTTCCAGACGTTGATTCCAGAGCCAGGCAAAGTAGCCTTCGAACCTGCCAATCGCTCGTGCGGCGTTCATTACTGCCCGAGTCCTACCGTACGGCGGCACGACCAGTCTCAGCAACGGCGCGAGAATGCCTCGCAAAATCACATAAAATGGCAGTCTGTGTTTAGCGTACAACGCGCCGGTTCCACGTGACCGGGCCCGGATGCGTGCGAACGTGTCGGACGTTGTGCCACCCGCTGAAACCTCAGCCCAGGCGTGGTGCACGACTGCATTCGGAATATACCTCACGTTTGCTCCTCGCCTGAGGCAGCGCATCACGAGATCTGTCTCCTCTCCGGCTCCGAACCACCTCGAAATGCCGAGATTCTCGTCAAAGCCGCCGATTTGCTCGACCACCTGCTTGCGGAAGAACAGGGTGATAGAACTGGCGGATGCCTCACGAAATTCACGCATGCGATCCCAGGTCAGGCGTTTCGGCTCGCCGCCAACCGGATCCTGCTCGTGCCAGCGACCCACCAGGCCGTCCAGATCTGCAGACGAACTGAAGTTTGCGAGGATCGTTTCGATGAGGTTCTTCTCATACCAGCAATCATCGTCGGGAAAACCCACGAGTTCGTTGCGTGCCCGGGCGATCCCATAGTTTCGCGCCTTGGAGAGATTGCGTTCTCCACATTTCAAGTGCACGACCTCCACTCCTGCGTCTCTGAGAATGGCGACGGGTCGAACCAGGCTGTCGTCTTCGTTCTGATCGACCACAATGAGTTCCATGTCGCGAGACGACTGTTCCTTGAGGGATTTGAAAAATCGCTCCACCTCGCTCGCCCGGCCCACGGTTGCCATCACTAATGAAATCTTCATGCTGTAGTTCCGCTACCAGACAAGAAGCCATTTCGGCATTATGCGACCCAGCATCGCGCTCTCGGCCGCACTGAACGGCCGCAGCAGGCGCGCCGCAATCAAGAAACCCAACAAGCTGCCCGTAACCGCCGCCAACAGGGTGATCACGGTAGGCGCAGGCTCTCTAAAAGCAAATAGCGCGGCGTAGGCGAGTCCTACGGCAGTACCGATTCTTAGCAATCCAGAATAGTCGACCTGATAAGGGTAGCCTGCCTCACGCAATCCCCGTACGAGCACAATGTTTGATATGACCTCTCCTGTCCCAACCGCCGCGATCAGACCCCAAATGCCCCAATCGAGTGCGAGAAGCGTGATCACAAGAGGAAGAATCAGCAATGACGACAGAGCGGCACGGCTCCAGAGTGCGGGTTGATTCAACGTGTTCACCACCATCTCCAATACCTGGCGATGGCTGAATGGAAGCAGCACGGCGATCAGCGCGATGACGTATGCCTTAGCATCGCCGTACTTGTGATTGCTCAGCAGATCAAGAATGCCGCCGCCGAATACCGCGACTGCGAGCAGCACCGGGCACAGTGCAAATACGCTGACCTTGTAAATGAGGCTCGCCTGCTGATTCAGACGAGCGAAATCCCTGCTCTGTGCGAACGAGGCGATCACGACAGGACGGATCAGGCCGACGAAAAGCGAGGCGGGAAGGTATCTTCGTACCTGGTCAGAAAGATTTCGCGCGAATCCGAAGACAGCAGCGCGGTCCACACCGAGTTCTCTGCTTGCGATGAGCATCAATACTTGCGATCCATAAAGGAGACTCAACACCAGACTGAAGTAATTGTGAATTGCCATTTTGGCCATCTGGCTTATCGACGGCCCATTCCAAACCGGCTTTTCTTCGAGACCGCTGATGTCTGCATGAAGGTACCGGACAAGAAGCACGCCTGCGATCGTCAGCCCCAACGCCGATCCGCCCAATTCAATCGAGACCAGAGTTTGCAGTGAGACAATGCCGGACGTCAGGTTCTCCGAGCCCAACACAGCCAGGATAGTTACGCTGCGCGTGAGGAGACTCAGCTGGGACCGCCCCTGGAGCAGCAGGGAATCGAGCATATGGTCACGAAGAAAGCGCGCCATGCCCTCGGAAACAAGGATCAGGACACACAGTCTTGCCGGCACCCCATAATCCCCGAGATGCATGTATTGCAGAAGTACCGGCATTGCGACCCACAACGCCAGAGCGAGGATCGTGAGGGTTAGGAGCCGCAAAGCCGCGACCCCGGCGAGAAAGCGGACGAATGCACGCTTACCCGCGCTCAGTCGGTATTCAGGAAGATAGCGAACCGTCACCCAGTCGACCCCGACCGTCGACAAAGCTACCGCGAGATCGATGCCTGCGACCAGGGTTACATAAACTCCATACTCCGGAATGGACAACAAGCGCGCAACCAGAACAAAGAGCGCGAATCCGCAGAGCGCAGAGGCACCCTTGCCAAGAAGCAAGTGGCGTAGGCCACTTCTTAGCCTGGATACCGAGTACGGACTCTGATCGGACATTGATTGTGAAACGCCATTCGCCGGCCACCTATGTCGGTACGAGACTTGCACACGACGACGGCGAGCTTCCGCCTCGATGTCGCCGGAGACAACATCTATAACGCACTCGCCGTGGCGTCACCCGGAATTACTATCCGACGATGCCAGTAACCGACGAATCCCACCATGAACACGATCAAGAATCCCGTGGCAGGCAGATATAGCGCATCGGAGTTGTAAGGCAACATGCTCAAGACGAGCATCAGGCCGACCGTCGATACTTCAAGGGCACACCTGTGAAACAGCGGAATCGACTCGTGGTTCGACAGGCGTGCTCCGCGCGCCGCCGCCATGAAAATGGTCACGACAAAGAATGCCGCACCCACTATTCCAACATCCCAAAGCAGGGTCGCCGCGGAGGTGGAGCCTATCTTGTATGGGAAGTATCGGAGTGCGACCTCTCCCGCGGCGAAGGCACTCAGGCGACTCGCCCCGACCCCATAGCCGAACAGCACCTGAATGAGGCTGCCGCGACTGTCATTGGCCCACAGCGAAAGTCCAGCGATTCGTCCTACCTCGCCGGTGCCCAAGACCATATTTTCGGGACTGAAAAAATTGCTAAACGATCTCTTCAAATGCTCCAGCGCGCCCAGGTTGCCGGGCGATGAACTCCAGTAGATATTGTCGTAAAGAATGACCACACCGGAGAGCGCCGCGGCGATGATGATCAGGGAAACAAGCGAGAACACGGGGCGGCGAAGCAGTTCGCGGCGATAGAGCAGCACGAACGCAGCCGGAACCAATCCGATGACGACCTTGATTTCGGCCAAACCAATGGTCACGATGATCGAGGTCAGAACAATCAAGGCGGACCATGAGGATAGTTGACGCCTTCTCCATAGGGCAAGCACCAAGGTCATCCCGAGAACCAAGACAAGCGCGAGCGCACCGCTTGCACCACCGCCTTCCGGATCACCGCCAAAGGTGCCAAGCACGGAATCCCAGGCAGCGTCATGCACACCAATCGCCCGCCGCCGGGATGCAACAAAGAAGTGTTGATACAAGGTAAATGGTAATTGAGTCAAAACCACGAACAAAAAGCTCCGCCAGATCTTTTCAAAGACGTGCTCATGCGGCGTCACGTTGAGCAGAAAAATCGTGAGCCCCCAAAGAAGCACGTAGTTCTTCGTGCCTGCAATCGCCTGAACGACCGGTATCTGATTGCCGATGCAGGAAACGACCAGGATCAAAATCAGGCCTAGGAATGACCAGATGAAGCCGGGTAGCGGAAGGGAGGGGCGCCTATATCCCCACCCGCGCCCTCCGCGTATCGCCTCTGTCAAGGCACGAAAGAATAGAAAGCCTCCGAAGATCGCCGGCAGCCATAGCGCCTGGTTAAACCGTCCGAAGTATTGCAGCAGACCGACCCCAAGTAGGGACATCAAAAACATGACCCACAGCACAACGGGAATCGGCGAGAACGAAAGCACGCCGAGCAGGACGGCACCTGCCAGACCCAGCGCGGCTTGAGGCGATCCAATGACGATCAAGAGCGCCACGAACACGGAAACCGAGATCGTCAGGCTCAAATAACCCAATCCCGGCAGCCGAACCGCCTTTACACCGAACATCGAAGGAGCCGCCAACTTGGAAGACATATCACCCATTCCAGCCCTGCGCATCAGATTCCCGGTAACGATTCCTGAACGCGGTCAAATGCTCGGCTGAGCTTGACTGCCGGATGCATTCCCGGCCCCTCAGGATATTCGCTCCAAATGCCGTGATCATCGAGTCGCACAATAACCAACGTACGCCGTTCGCAGCCCATCAAGAAGCAGAACCTTTAATTCCCACCCCAGCGACTGCAGTCGCGACACATCGAGCAGCTTTCTCGGCGTCCCTGCCGGCATCGTCCTATCGAAAATGATTTTGCCAGAGAATCCTACAGTGCCGCGGACCGATTCAGCCAATTGGCCTATGGAAACATCCATCCCGCAGCCAATATTGACCAACGGTGGCTCGAACCTCCCAGTCTTCGATTCGTCGCTGCCCAAGAGGCTGTCGTATTTGTCATCAGGCAGATTCATCAGCAACACGCAGGCATCCGCCATGTCGTCGCCGTAGGGAAACTCGCGCTGCGGATTGCCGCCGCCCCATATCGTCACCGCCTTGTCGCCGCGCACCCAGGCTTGGTGAAACTTGCTGATCAGCGCTGGAATGACGTAGCTGTTTTCCGGGTGGTAGTTGTCGCCGGGGCCGTACAGGTTGGTCGGTATCACCACAAGGAATTCCGTGCTGTACTGGCTGGTAATGCCGGTGATGAGTGCACTTTTTTTTGGTACGCTAGTCAAGGTTTGCTCATCCGGATCAGGCGTCGAACCGGCCGGCAAGCCGAGCGCGGTCTTTTTCGTTCATCGCGTCAAGCATGGCCTTGATGAATTCCTCTTGCTGCTGATAGGCGGCCTGACGATCGCGATCGATCGACGACACGCGCACGAGGAATCCATCCGGCACTTTGCCAGTCAGACCATAGCCGAGCTGCGCAAACTTTTGCTTCGTGCCGGACAATACGGCCGTATCACCGATCACGACCCAATAGGTAATCGGTTCGTTGCGGTTGTCCTGGGTTGCGACGAGCCGCTTGACTGGCAACTCGCCGTATTGCGTGGGCAAGGTCCCGGCGACGCTGTCGGACACTTCGAATCCTTGTGCCGCGTAGCACACTTCCGGCAGGTGCACTTGCATGCTGTCGCTCTGGTCGCCACCATACGCGATTGACAGCATGATGCGCTGGCCGGCAGGGTTCATATAAGTTCGGGAGAGGGTCTGGTTGTAGATCTTGTCGAGCTGCGCTTTCACGTCCGGACTCGGCTCGATCGGTACAATGGAAGTATCGATCTTCCAGTCGCCGATCTGCTGCGGAATCATCGTCTCCAGCACTGGTTTTTCGCGACTGTCGGCGAGCTTTTGCGTCGGTTTCATCGCCCACGCCAAGCCCGCACCCGCGCACATCAGCAAGCCGATGATGACTTTGCGCCTATCGATGGATCTCACGCCTTGCGCTTCCTGCCGAAAAAGGCGCCGGCCAAGCGCAGCAGCGCGTCGAAGCCGAACAGGATCATCAGCGCAACGACGAACAGCGCCATGCCGGCAAAATTGTGCGCAAAGCCCTGCCCCACCGCATCGCCGAAATAGTAGGTGACCAGCACCAGGGTCATCACGCGTACGATGTTGGCGCAGAAGGCGATGGGCAAGATGCTGGCCAATAGCAAGCCGTTGTGCAGCCAGCTCTTGTAGCGCATCAGATACAGATACAAGGCCCCCAGCGCGGAGAGGCTGAACATCGAGTTGATACCGGAACACGCATCGGCCACCAAGAGCTGGTATTGGCCGACGGTCAGCACGACGCCGTTGCGGGCGATCGGATAACCGGCAGCATACAAAAGCTGCTCGGCAATCGCAGACACGCTTTGCTTGAGCGGACCGGTCAACGCATCCACCAGGAAACCCGGCAAGGGCACCAGGAACGCAATGAATAGAACGGGAAACCAGAGAGCGCGCAAGGCCAGCCAACCGCGCGTAACAAGCAGCGTCCCCGCGAGAATGGGTGCGAGCGCGCCGATCTCGAATAGGAGAATGTCCTGGGAGCGACCCAGGGTGTAAAACAGCAGGCCAACCACGAGAAGTGTGAAACCCGCTCCCGGCGCAGTGCGGGTGGGGACGGCAAACAGCGCGTGCCGCCTGTCCCAAATCAGCCAGAGGATGACCGCCAGGATGATCGGGCCATGGGCTTGGTCTTCCGTTTTCCAGATGGTCGTTGCGAGGCCGTAGAAGGTCGGAACGTAGAGCACCAAGAGCCCGGCGGCTACGGGCAGCCATTCGAGGCTACTGGTGCCTTGGGAAGACTTTGTCTCGATGATGTAGGACATCTTAATCTTACTGCGTCAATAAAAACATGGTATTATGGTGGGCATCTCAAGTTATAGATGAGGTGCTGCCATGCGGATGATGAAACGAT
>Ga0156226_1360_pt1 | contig 14962 bp, 8 predicted proteins | sample RifCSPlowO2_12_FD_107874 | JGI IMG/M metagenome (GOLD analysis project Ga0156226, IMG submission 107874) | Betaproteobacteria bacterium RIFCSPLOWO2_12_FULL_62_13
CGGTCGACTACGAACAAGGTCCCGGTGCTGGGCGATCTGCCGTACGTGGGCTTCCTGTTCAAGAACAACGTCAAGACCGACAACCGGGCCGAGCTGCTGATTTTCATCACGCCGAAGATCCTCAAGGATACCCTCACGTTGCGCCCATAAGATCCGGGGTCCACCGAGATGGGCGGCCCGTGGCCGCCTTTTTTTGTTCGCACCTTCTCCGCATTGCATTGCCGGCCCGCCGTTATCGCTTGCGCGGCGATTCCGCTAGAATCGCCACATGAACGGGCGTAGCGAACCGAATCGGCAGCTCGAGGACGTGCCTGCGAATATATTCCTGGTCGGGTTGATGGGCGCCGGAAAAACCTCGGTCGGCCGCGCCCTCGCAAAGCGCCTGCACAAGACGTTTTACGACACCGACCAGGAGATTGAGCGTGCCACAGGGGTCAAGATTCCGGTGATTTTTGAGATCGAGGGGGAAGCGGGCTTTCGCGCGCGCGAAGCAAGAATGCTCGCCGAGCTGGTGCGGCGCAAGAATATCGTGCTTGCGACGGGCGGGGGTGCCGTTCTCTCCGAGGAAAACCGCCGGCTGCTCACCGAGCACGGGACGGTGATCTATCTGCACGCCGCAGTACCCGACCTGCGGCAGCGCACGCGCCACGACAAGAATCGTCCCTTGCTGCAGTCCGGCGATCCCGTGGCGAAGCTCCAGGCACTGTTGGCTCAACGCGACCCGCTTTATCGCGAAATCGCCGACCTCGTCATCGATACCGGCGACCAGAGCGTGGGGAAGCTCGCACACCGGCTCGAACAGCGGCTTGCGCAGCGCAGGCGCGAATCGGGTAAAGCCGGCAGTGCGCTTAGCTCCGGCTGAAAGAACCGCGACAGGAACCTCGATGCACACCTTGACCGTGGCCCTCGCAGACCGCAGCTACCCCATCCACGTCGGAGCGGGTCTGCTGTCGCGTGCGGAATTGATTGCCGAAAAGCTGCCGCAACGCAGGGCGGCGATTATCACCAATTCGACTCTTGCGCCGCTCTATTTGGCCCCCTTCAGGGCGGCGCTCGAGTCGCACGGCATCGACGCGGTGAGCATAGTGCTACCGGATGGCGAGGTCTACAAGAACTGGGAAATCCTGAACAAGATCTTCGATGCCCTACTCGAGCATCGCTGTGAGCGCAAAACCACGCTGATCGCCCTCGGCGGGGGCGTAATCGGCGACCTTGCGGGCTTTGCCGCCGCCGTCTATCAGCGCGGCGTGCCCTTCATCCAGGTGCCGACCACTTTGCTCGCGCAAGTCGACTCCGCGGTGGGCGGCAAGACCGGGATCAACCATGCGCTGGGCAAGAACATGATCGGCGCGTTCTACCAGCCGCTCGCAGTGATCGCCGACACCGATACGCTTTCGACCCTGCCTGACCGCGAACTGGCTGCGGGGGTTGCCGAAGTCATCAAGTACGGGTTGATCCGTGACGCGGCGTTCTTCGACTGGCTGGAAAAGAACATCGGGCGACTCACGGCGCGCGAGCCGGAAGCGCTCGCTCACGCGATCGAGTGCTCGTGTCGCAACAAGGCCGAAATCGTCGCGCTCGACGAACGCGAGACCAGCGTGCGCGCACTGCTCAACTTCGGCCACACGTTCGGTCACGCGATCGAGGCCGGACTGGGATATGGAACATGGCTGCACGGCGAGGCGGTCGCCGCCGGAATGGTGTTGGCCGCCAAGCTCTCGCATCGCATGGGGTTGATCGCGCGTGAGGATGTCGCACTTGTCACCGACGTGCTCGGCCGGGCCAGGCTGCCCGTCGCGGCGCCCGACCTCGGAATCGATCGTTACCTCGATCTCATGGGCCACGACAAAAAAGTCGAGGAAGGCAGGATCCGTTTCATATTGCTCAAGCGCATCGGCGAGGCGTTTGTGTCGAACGGCGTGCCCGAGACAGAACTTGCCGGTGTGCTTGGCATGCGGGCCGCGCATGCCTGATCTCGCGTCCTATGCCGCGCGGCCGCAGCGCTCGCGGGGGCGGCGGCATAGCGAGCCGCCGCCGCATGGCCGCAGCGAATACCAGCGCGACCGCGACCGCATCATCCACTCCACGGCCTTCCGGCGCCTCGAATACAAGACCCAGGTATTCGTCAATCACGAGGGAGACCTGTTCCGGACGCGACTGACCCACAGCCTGGAAGTCGCGCAAATCGGCCGCTCGGTCGCGCGCAATCTCAAGGTCGCTGAAGACCTCACCGAGGCGATAGCACTTGCCCACGACCTCGGACACACGCCGTTCGGCCACACCGGGCAGGACGCGCTCAATGCCTGCATGAAGCCCTTCGGCGGGTTTGAGCATAACCTGCAAAGCCTGCGCGTGGTCGACGTGCTGGAACAGCGCTACGGCGCGTTCGACGGGCTAAACCTCACCTTCGAAACGCGGGAGGGCATACTCAAGCATTGTTCGCTGAAGACCGCAAGAACGCTGGGCGAGGTCGGCGAACGCTTCGTCGAGAAGCGGCAGCCGTCACTCGAAGCGCAGATCGCCAATCTTGCCGACGAGATCGCCTATAACAACCACGACCTCGATGACGGACTGCGTTCGGGCCTGCTCACGCTCGAACAGTTGTCGGAAGTGAGAATTTTCGCGCGTCACATGAGGACCGCTTTGAAGGACTTCCCGCATCTGAACGGCCGCCGCCTGGTGCACGAAACCGTGCGCCGCATGATCGACACCTTGATCACCGACCTCATTCGTCAGAGCGCCGACAACATCCGCAAGCACGCGCCCGCCAGCATCGAGGAGGTGCGACAGGCCCCGGCGCTCATCGCCTTCGGCGAAAAAATCCGCGCCGAGCAGCAAAAACTCAAGCAGTTCCTGCGGTTGAATCTGTACCAGCACTACCGCGTCGCCCGCATGAGCGCCAAGGCGCGGCGTATCGTCGCCGATATGTTTCACGCGTTCCTCGCCGACCCGCACTTACTGCCGCCGGAATTCCAAGCCCGGGCAGCCGATGATACGCCGCGCGCCATCGCCGATTACGTCGCGGGCATGACCGATCGTTATGCGATACTCGAACACCGCCGCCTGTTCGCCATTGAGGAAACCTGACTCAATTATCGCGAGTAAGTGCTTGCTCATAAATTTGATGTTGAAGCAAGCCTATGAAGCAGGTAGACTTATTGGCTTTCACTCCGAATTCATTCGGCTTGCGGCCAGTCCTTGCGGCAGCGCAGCATAGCGCTCAGATCCGTTTGACTCCGCAGCCTTTTTTTCCGAGGACATAGCGTGAACCAAGGGAGCCTGCCAGCGGCACAGGGACTCTATGATCCGTCCCACGAGCGCGACGCGTGCGGTGTGGGCTTTGTTGCCCATATCAAGGGCAGGAAGAGCCACACCATCGTCGAGCAGGGGCTGCAGATTCTGCGGAACCTGACGCACCGCGGCGCAGTGGGAGCCGATCCCAAGGCTTCCGACGGCGCCGGCATTCTGATCCAGATACCGGACCGGCTTTTCCGCGAGGAGATGGCAAAGCAGGGGGTGAAGCTTCCGCCACTGGGGCAGTACGGGGTCGGAATGGTGTTTCTCCCGCGGGAGCCCGCGTCAAGGCTGGCGTGCGAATACGAGATCGAGCGCGCGATCAAGGACGAGAGTCAGGTGCTGCTTGGCTGGCGCGACGTGCCGGTCGACAGCTCCGATCTCGGCGACTCGGTCAAGCTGGTCGAGCCGGTCATCCGCCAGGTATTCGTCGGGCGCGGCCAGGGCGTGACGGTCACCGACGCGCTCGAACGCAAGCTCTACATCATCCGCAAATCGTCCGGCCACGCGATCCAGGCGCTCAAGCTCGCTCACGGCAAGGAGTTTTACGTGCCATCCATGTCGGCGCGCACGGTCGTCTACAAGGGGATGCTGCTCGCCCACCAGGTTGGCGGGTACTACGAAGACCTCCAGGATCCACGGACGGTCTCCGCGCTCGCTTTGGTGCATCAGCGTTTTTCGACCAACACCTTCCCGTCGTGGAGTCTTGCCCATCCGTTCCGCATGATCTGCCATAACGGCGAGATCAACACACTGCGCGGCAACGTCAACTGGATCCGCGCCCGCCAAGCCGCAATTTCCAGCCCGATCCTGGGAAACGATCTCGCCAAGATCTGGCCGCTCATTTACGACGGCCAGTCGGACTCGGCGTCGTTCGACAACGCGCTGGAACTCCTGGTAATGGGCGGCTACTCGATCGCCCACGCCATCATGCTGATGATCCCCGAGGCGTGGGAGAACCATACGCTGATGGACCCGAGCCGGCGCGCGTTCTACGAGTACCACGCCGCGATGATGGAACCGTGGGACGGCCCGGCCTCGATCGCCTTCACAGACGGGCTGCGGATCGGCGCCACGCTCGACCGCAACGGCCTGCGCCCCTCACGCTACATCGTGACCGAGGACGACCTCGTCATCATGGGCTCGGAGTGCGGATGCCTTCCCGTCGCCGAGGAAAAGATCGTCAAGAAGTGGCGACTGCAGCCCGGTAAGATGTTCCTGGTCGATCTCGAGAAGGGCCGCATCATCGATGACAAGGAGCTCAAGGACACGCTCGCTTCGGCCAAGCCCTACGCCGAGTGGATCGAGCGCATCCGCGTCAAGCTCGACGAGCTGCCGGCGCCGAAGGAAAGGCGCGAACCGTCGAAGGAGGCGCTTCTTGATCAACAGCAAGCCTTCGCCTACACGCAGGAGGATGTCAAGTTCCAGATGACGCCGATGGCGGCAAACGGCGAGGAGCCGGTCGGCTCGATGGGCAACGACTCGCCGCTTGCCGTTCTGTCGAACAAAAACAAGACCCTGTACCACTATTTCAAGCAACTCTTCGCTCAGGTGACCAACCCGCCGATCGATCCGATCCGCGAGGAGCTGGTCACGTCGCTGGTGTCGTTCATCGGGCCGAAACCGAACCTGCTGGGCATCGACGAGATGAACCCGCCGCTGCGGCTCGAGGTCAGCCAACCGGTGCTCGATTTCGACCAGATGGAGACCATCCGTCACATCGAGAAGTACAGCGACGGCAAGTTCCGCTCGTTCGAGCTCGACATCACCTATCCGCTCGCCTGGGGCAAGGAAGCGATCGAAGCGCGGCTCGCGTCGCTCTGCGCGCAGGCCGAGGATGCAGTGCGCTCGGGCTATACAGTCATCATCATTTCGGACCGCAAGGTCGACCGCGAGCGGGTGGCCATTCCGGCGCTCCTCGCGCTTTCCGCCATCCATCAACACCTGGTCGCGAAGGGCCTGCGCACTTCGACCGGGCTCGTTGTGGAAACCGGCTCGGCGCGCGAGGTGCACCACTTCGCGCTGCTCGGCGGCTACGGCGCCGAAGCGGTACATCCGTATCTTGCTTTCGAGACCCTGACAGACCTCGCTCAGCGCCGCCAGCTTGGTGACGTGGACGCCAGCAAGGCGTGCAAGAATTTCGTCAAGGCCTCCGGCAAGGGCCTGAAGAAGGTGATGTCCAAAATGGGCATCTCTACCTATATGTCGTACACCGGCGCGCAGATCTTCGAGGCGGTGGGTCTCGCGCGATCGCTGGTTGACAAGTACTTCACCGGCACCACCTCGTCGGTCGAGGGAATCGGCGTGTTCGAGGTGGCCGAGGAGGCGATCCGCATCCACGAGGCGGCGTTCGGAGCCGATCCCGTGCTCGCGGGGGCGCTCGACGCCGGGGGCGAATACGCCTGGCGCCTGCGCGGGGAGGAACACATGTGGACGCCCGACGCAATCGCCAAGCTCCAGCATTCGACGCGCCAGAATTCCTATCAGACATACAAGGAGTACACCGCGATCATCGACGACCAGTCGAAGCGGCACATGACTTTCCGGGGCCTATTTGACTTCAGGCTCGACCAATGCACGCCGGTTCCGATCGAGGAAGTGGAGCCGGCGAGCGAGATCGTGAAGCGCTTCTCCACCGGCGCGATGTCGCTCGGCGCGATCTCGACCGAGGCCCACACCGTTCTCGCGATCGCCATGAACCGCATCGGCGGGATGTCGAACACGGGTGAGGGCGGCGAGGACTTCCGCCGCTACGCCCCGGTGACAAAGGGTGAATCGCTGATGTCGCGCCTCGGCCACGAGCGCGTGCAGGTCGACATCCCGCTCGGCGAGGGCGACTCGCTCAAGTCGAAGATCAAGCAGGTCGCTTCCGGGCGCTTCGGTGTCACCGCCGAATACCTCGCTTCGGCCGAGCAGCTCCAGATCAAGATCGCGCAGGGCGCCAAGCCCGGCGAGGGCGGCCAGCTGCCCGGGCGCAAGATTTCCGAGTACATCGCGGAGCTTCGCTACTCGACTCCGGGCGTTGAGCTGATCAGCCCGCCCCCGCATCATGACATCTACTCGATCGAGGATCTCGCGCAGCTTATTCACGACTTGAAGAACTCGAACCCCGAGGCCTGGATCAGCGTAAAGCTCGTGTCCGAAGTCGGCGTCGGCACTATCGCGGCGGGCGTCGCCAAGGCCAAGTCGGACCATGTGACCATTGCCGGCCACGACGGCGGTACCGGCGCCTCGCCATGGTCCTCCATCAAGCACGCGGGAACGCCGTGGGAGCTCGGGCTTGCCGAGACGCAGCAGACGCTGGTCCTCAACCGGCTGCGGGGCCGCATTGCGGTCCAGGTGGACGGCCAGATGAAGACCGGCCGCGACGTCCTGATCGGCGCCCTGCTCGGCGCCGATGAATTCGGCTTCGCTACCGCGCCGCTGGTGGTCGAGGGCTGCATCATGATGCGCAAGTGCCACCTCAACACCTGCCCGGTGGGCGTTGCGACTCAGGACCCTGCGCTCAGGAAGAAGTTCGAGGGCAGGCCCGAGCACGTCGTCAACTACTTCTTCTTTGTCGCCGAGGAGGCGCGCGAGCTGATGGCGCGCCTCGGCGTGCGCAGGTTCAACGACCTCATCGGGCGCACGGATGTGCTCGACACGAAGCAGGGCATCGAGCACTGGAAAGCGAAGGGGCTCGATTTCTCGAAGATCTTCTACATGCCCAAGATGCCGCCCGAAGTGGCGCGCTACAACCGTGAGACGCAGGACCACGGCCTGGAAAAGGCGCTCGATACCCGTCTGATCGAACTGGCGAAACCGGCGCTTGAGCGTGGCGAAAAAGTCACCATCGAGATGCCGATCCGCAACATCAATCGGACGGTCGGCACGATGCTGTCCTGGCACATCGCGAAACGCTATGGCCACGACGGATTGCCCGGCGACACGATCCATATACGGCTCGCCGGCTCGGCGGGCCAGAGCTTCGGCGCTTTCCTCGCGCGGGGCGTCACGCTCGATCTGATCGGCGACACCAACGACTACTGCGGCAAGGGCCTTTCGGGCGGACGCATCTGCGTGCAGCCCTCTCCCAAGTTCCGCGGCGAGCCGACGGAGAACATCATCACCGGCAACGTGGTGCTCTACGGCGCGACCTGCGGCGAAGCTTATTTCCGCGGCGTCGCCGGGGAGCGCTTCGCGGTACGCAACTCGGGCGCCCAGGCGGTGGTGGAAGGTGTCGGCGACCACGGCTGCGAGTACATGACCGGCGGCACGGTGGCGGTGCTCGGCTTGACCGGGCGCAATTTCGCCGCAGGCATGTCGGGCGGAATCGCCTACGTGCTCGACGTGGACGGCGAGTTCGTAAAGCGCTGCAATACGTCGATGGTCGATCTCGAGCCGGTGCTCTCCGAATCGGAGCAGCAGGCGAAGCTCGCGCTCGACCTCTGGCACATGGGGGAATCGGATGAGGCCATCCTCAGGCGTCTCGTGGAAAATCACGCCAAGCACACGAACAGCCGGCGCGCTTATGAGATCATCGATAAGTGGACGGTGTATCGCTCACGCTTCGTGAAAATCTTCCCGAAGGAATACCGCCGAGCGCTCGGGGAGCTCGCAGCGGCCGGCCGCAGGGCGGCCGCGTAGCATGCCGGCAAGGGGGGCGCGGGCCGCTTCCGCGACGGGCGGCGGACCCATCCCGCACCCCTTGGCGCCCCGCGTGCAATGGGTCAACATTTAAACGAGATAGGTAGCATGGGCAAGGTCACCGGATTTCTGGAGTATCAGCGTATCGAGGAGGCGCACGAGGCGCCGGAGAGCCGCAAGAAGCACTTCCGCGAGTTCGTCCCGCATCTCACGGACGAGCAGGCGGCGATCCAGGGCGCGCGCTGCATGGACTGCGGCATTCCGTTCTGCATGAACGGCTGCCCGGTCAACAACATCATTCCTGACTTCAACGACCTGGTCTACAAGCAGGACTGGAGGGCGGCAATCGACACGCTGCACTCGACCAACAATTTCCCGGAATTCACCGGTCGTGTCTGCCCCGCGCCGTGCGAGGAGGCGTGTGTCCTGCGAATCATCGATGACCCCGTCGGCATCAAATCGATCGAGCACGCGATCGTCGACAAGGCGTGGGAAGAAGGCTGGGTGCAGCCGCAACCGCCCGTGCACAAGAGCGGCAGGCGCGTCGCGGTCGTCGGCTCCGGGCCGGCCGGGCTTGCCTGTACGCAGCAGCTCGCGCGTGCCGGCCATGACGTGACGGTGTTCGAGAAAAACGACCGGCTTGGCGGACTTCTGCGGTACGGTATCCCCGACTTCAAACTGGAGAAATGGATCATCGACCGGCGGCTCGAGCAACTCACCGCCGAGGGAGTGCGGTTTCGCACCGGCGCATACGTCGGCAAGGAACGCCCGGGGAAGGGTGTGCCGGACTGGGCGACCGAGATGATTGCACCGGAGATGCTGCTCGCCGAATTCGACGCGGTCGTCCTCAGCGGCGGCGCGGAGCAGCCACGTGACCTGCCGATCCCCGGACGGGAACTGGACGGCATCCACTTCGCGATGGAGTTCCTGCCGCTGCAGAACAAGCGCGTGGCGGGCGATCATCAGGACGTGCCCGAGCTGCTGGCTACCGGCAAGCATGTCGTGATCATCGGCGGCGGCGACACGGGCTCGGACTGCGTCGGCACCTCCAACCGGCACCGGGCGGCCTCCGTCACGCAGTTCGAGCTGCTGCCCATGCCACCCGATGTCGAGCGTAACCCCGTATGGCCGTACTGGCCGACGCGGTTGCGTACGTCGGCGTCGCATGAGGAGGGCGTGAGGCGTGACTGGTCGGTGGTAACCAAGGAGTTTCTCGGCGAGAACGGCAAAGTGAAAGCGCTCAAGGCGGTGCGCCTCGAGTGGAAGGACGGCAGGCCGGGCGAAATCCCGAGTTCGGAATTCACGATGCCCGCAGACTTGGTGCTGCTTGCGATGGGCTTCGTGTCGCCGGTGCAGTCCATCCTTGACGCTTTCACGGTCGAGAAGGACGCGCGCGGCAATGCAAGGGCCACCTCCGACGGGAGGGGCTGCTACGCAACGTCGGCGCCAAAAGTGTTCGCTGCCGGGGACATGCGGCGCGGCCAGTCTCTTATAGTGTGGGCAATCCGCGAAGGCCGGCAGTGCGCGCGAGCGGTGGACGAATTTCTGATGGGCAGATCAACGCTTCCGCGCTGAAGTTCGGGAGGAGTGGGGGGTGAGGAATGCAATGAGGCGTAACATACGAATGACGGTCCGCGCGGGTCGGTTTGCTCCTCACGCCTCACGTCTTACGCCTCACCGATGCTGAAGAACGACACGCTGATCCGCGCGCTCAAGCGGGAACCCACGCCCTACACGCCGGTCTGGATCATGCGCCAAGCCGGCCGGTATCTCCCGGAGTACAACCAGGCGCGCACGAGAGCCGGCAATTTCCTCGCCTTGTGCAAGAATCCCGATCTTGCGACTGAGGTGACGCTGCAGCCGCTGGCGCGTTTTGCCTTGGATGCCGCGATCCTCTTTTCCGACATTCTTACAATTCCTGATGCAATGGGCCTCGGGCTCTATTTCGTCGAAGGCGAAGGCCCGAAATTCGAGCGCCCCCTGCGCGACGAGTGGGAAATCCGTAACCTCTTCGCGCCCGACCCCGAACACCTGCGCTATGTGCTGGACGCCTTAAAGCAGGTGCGGCGGGCCCTTGCCAATGAAGTGCCCCTGATCGGTTTCGCCGGTAGCCCGTTTACGCTGGCGTGCTATATGGTCGAGGGCGGAGCAAGCGCTGACTTACGAACCGTCAAGACCATGCTCTATTCACGGCCGGAACTGCTACACCATATCCTTGATGTCAACTGCCGGGCGATCACGGCCTACCTAAACGCGCAGATTGAAGCCGGGGCTCAGGCAATCATGATCTTCGACACTTGGGGCGGCATGCTCAGCACAGACGCATACCGCGAGTTTTCGCTCAATTACCTGCAGCGTGTCGTGGCCGGACTCAAGCGCAAGCACGGCGCAGAAACCGTCCCCAACATCGTGTTTACCAAGGGCGGGGGGTTGTGGCTGGAAGAAATTGCCGCGATCGGCTGTGACGCATTAGGGATCGACTGGACGGTGGATATCGGTGCTGCGCGCAAGCGCGTCGGTGACCGTGTCGTGCTGCAAGGCAATCTTGATCCGGCGGTGCTGTTTGCTCATCCCAAGGCGATTCGGGAACAGGCGCGCCGCGTTCTCGCGGCATTCGGCGACGGCGGCGGACATGTTTTCAATTTGGGGCACGGAGTATCGCAGTTCACGCCACCGGAACATGTCGGAGCACTGGTGGACGCCGTGCATGAGCTTAGCCGCGCCTATCACTAGGCGTTGCAACGCGTGCCAGATCTGGGTTTCCCGGCACCCTCCCTCGGAAATTATGCACAGCATGGATTCACCGACTGCTGGATCGTCGGCAGCCGGGCCTGCGAACCGGGCAAGGGCAGATAACGCCTTGATATTCAGAGCATTAACAACCCATCGTGCCACGCGTGCCAGCCTGCCCCGAAATGGTCAACGGTCCGGCAGGCCTGCTGGATCGAATTTCATGAACATATTTATCCACAGCGCGATGTGAATAAGGCGAAATTATCGTGCTGCATAAAACGGTTGCCGCAGATTCGCAGAATCGGCGTGAGCAATCCGCTGTAACCTTCTCGGTTTTCCCTCTGGGAGTCGGATGAAAATCGTCCGTGTCGCCCTGGACGTACCGGTAGCCAAGTTGTTCGACTACCACGCCGACGACGCCCGTGGCGATGACGTCGGCTGTCGCGTACTGGTGCCGTTCGGCAAGAAAATTCTGGTGGGCATGATCGTCGAGATCGCCGCCTCGAGCGACGTGCCCTCACCACGCATGAAATGCGTGCTGCGCGTGCTGCGCGACGCGCCGCGATTAGGCAACGATGACTTGCGACTGCTTAGGTTTGCGGCCGCTTACTATCATCATCCGCTTGGCTTGGCCGTGATGGGCGCGCTGCCCGCACGTTTGCGGCGCGTTCGCGCTCCCCGACCGAGGGCGATTACAACTTTCGTACTTACCCCCGCGGGGGAGGCCATCGCAGCCGACGTGCTTCCTGCGCGCGCGATCGTCCAGCGCCGCCTGCTCACGCTCTTCAAGGAGCGGCGCGTGCTTGATCTTGCGGCGATCAAGGCTGTCGGACGGTCCGCGCCCCCGGCGCTCACGCAGCTGGCGTCTCGCGGCTGGGTGGCGCCCCACGAAACCTCGGAGCACCCCGCGCTGGTCGCGGCAGGACCCGTGAGCACCGGTGGCCCGCGGCTCACCGTCGAGCAATCGGAGGCGGTGCAAGCGATCCAGGCTCACCTCGACGAATTCAGCGCCTTCCTGCTGCTCGGTGTGACCGGCAGCGGGAAGACCGAAGTGTATCTGCACGCGATCGATGCCACGCTGCGCGCCCGCCGTCAGGTGCTGCTGCTCGTGCCGGAGATCGCGCTCACCCCACAGCTCGAGGCGATGGTGCGCAACCGCTTCCCTGACATATCGCTCACCGCGCTGCATAGCGGTTTGAATGAAAACGAACGCCTTGAGCACTGGCGCGCCGCGCAGACCGGGCGCGCGCGCATCGTTCTGGGCACGCGGCTTGCCGTATTCGCGCCGTTGCCCGGACTCGGCCTCATCATCGTCGACGAAGAGCATGACGGCTCCTTCAAACAGACGGAAGGCTTGCGTTACTCCGCGCGCGACCTCGCAGTGGTTCGCGCGCAGCAGTGCAAAATACCCGTCGTGCTCGGGTCGGCCACGCCGGCTCTGGAGACCTACTACAACGCTCTGAACGAACGCTACCAGCTTCTCACGCTCTCGCGGCGCATCAACGCGCCCCTGCCGCGCATCGAATACATCCCCACGCGCGGCGCACGACTCGCCGACGGGTTGTCACCGCGTCTGCTCGATGCGATCGCCGCGCGGCTCGAATGCAACGAGCAGAGCATGGTGTTCATCAACCGCCGCGGTTTCGCGCCGGTGCTGATGTGCCGTGCTTGCGGCTGGCTCTCGCAGTGTCACCGCTGTTCCGCTCAACTGGTGCTGCACCTGCATGACCACCGCCTGCACTGCCATCATTGCGGCTTCCATGCGCCCGTTCCGCCTGGATGCCTTGAATGCGGCAACCAGGACCTGGCGCCGGTGGGGCAGGGTACGCAGCGAATCGAGGTCGCGGTCCGCCGGTATTTTCCGCAGGCGCGCATTCTGCGGATCGATCGTGACAGCACGCGCCGCAGGCTGGCGTGGCCTGCGATGCGTAGCCAAATCCGTGAGCGCGAGGTCGACATCGTGGTCGGCACCCAAATTCTGGCCAAAGGGCACCACTTCCCACATCTCAATCTGGTGGGGGTGGTAAACGCCGACAGCCTGCTCTATAGCACCGATTTTCGAGCCCCCGAGCGGCTGTTCGCGTTGCTCACCCAAGTCGCGGGACGCGCAGGTCGCGGCGAAAGGCAGGGCGAGGTGTTGATCCAGACCGAGTTTCCCGGTCACCCGCTTTACACCGCGCTGCGCAGCCAGGACTATGTATCGTTCGCCCGCGGCCTGTTGGAGGAACGCCAACAGGCGGGCTTTCCGCCGTTTGTCCACCAGGCGTTGCTGCGCGCGGAAGCGCCGAAGCTGGAGACAGCGGTGGCTTACCTCGCCCGCGCAGCGCGGATCGGCAAGGCGCTGGATCACCGCATCACGATCTACGATCCGGTTCCAGCCGGTATGGTGCGGCTCGCCGGACGCGAGCGCGCGCAATTGCTGGCGCAGGCGGAAGCGCGCGGTCGGCTGCAGAGATTCCTGGCCGCCTGGTATGCCAAGCTTTCTGAGGAACCGTCAAGCCCGGCGCGTTGGTCGCTCGATGTCGACCCGCTCGAATTGTGACGTCGTTTATAATACAAAGCTTTTCTTGCCCGCCTGCCGATGTCAAACCCCGCCGTCCCAGACTTACGTGCACATTTCTCGGCGCTGTTCGGAGCAGCCCTGAAGGAGGTCGCGCCCGATGTGCCCGACGCAACCATCGTGTTGGAAAAGCCACGGCAGGCGCGGCATGGCGATTACGCCTGCAACCTTGCTCTGCAGCTCGCCAAGCAGCAACGCGCAAAGCCGCGCGAAATTGCCGCGAGGCTCATCGCCGCGCTGCCGGCTTCGCCGTATCTCGAAAAGGCGGAACTGGCCGGCGCCGGCTTCATCAATCTGTTTCTCAAGCGTTCGTTCAAGCGGCAGGCTGGCCGCCACATCCTGAGCGCCGGCGCCGACTACGGCAGAACCGGCGTTGGGCAGAAGAAGAAAGTACAGGTTGAGTTCGTTTCCGCCAATCCCACCGGCCCGCTGCATGTCGGACACGGGCGCGGCGCAGCGTTCGGCGCGAGCCTGGCAAATGTCCTTTCCGCGGCCGGCTTTGAAGTCACACGCGAATACTACGTCAACGACGCCGGGCGTCAGATGCACATCCTCGCGCTGTCAACCTGGCTGCGTTACCTCGACTTTTGCGGGATTAGGATCGACTTCCCGAGAAACGCTTACCAAGGCGATTACGTACGCGAGATGGCCCGGGCAATCTTTGAGCGACACGGCGCGCGGTTCCGGCATGGCGTCAGCCAGGAAGTGTGGTTGGAGCGTATCAAGGCTGAATTCACCGGGCTAGACGAAGAAGCGATACTGGACAAACTGATTCATCTTGCGCAGCGGACCCTCGGCGCGGATTACGCCTACATTCATGACTTCGCGCTGAACGAGCAGCTGGAAGATTGCCGCAGCGACCTCACCGAATTTGGCGTCGTGTTTGACCGCTGGTTCTTCGAGCGATCGCTCTACGATTCGGGCATGGTCGAGCGCGCCATCAGGACGCTTGAAGCGCGCGGACATGTTTACGTCCAGGACGGCGCCAAGTGGTTCCGATCGTCGCGGTTCGGCGACGAGAAGGACCGCGTCGTGCAGCGCGAAAACGGCCAGTACACCTATTTCGCCTCGGACATCGCCTACCATCTGAACAAGTTCGAGCGCGGCTTCGATCTTGTAATCGATGTCTGGGGCGCAGACCATCACGGCTATATCCCGCGCGTAAAAGGCGCCATCGCGGCGGCGGGCCTGAATCCGGCCCAGTTGACCGTCGCGCTGGTGCAATTCGCGGTGCTCTACCGCAACGGGCAGCAAGTCTCGATGTCGACGCGCTCGGGCGAATTCGTGACGCTGCGCGAGCTGCGGCAGGAAGTCGGCAACGACGCGGCGCGCTTTTTCTACGTTCTGCGCAAGAGCGACCAGCACCTCGATTTCGACCTCGATCTCGCGAAGTCGCGGAGCAACGAAAACCCGGTGTATTACATCCAGTATGCGCACGCGCGTATCTGCAGCGTGCATGAGCAATGGGGCGGCGACATCGCCAGCCTGGGCCGGCCGGACTTGACGCCGCTCGCGTCCGAACACGAACTCGCGTTGCTCACGCGGCTGCTCGGGTATCCCGAGGCGGTGGAAGACGCAGCGCGCGAGCTGGCGCCGCACCTCATCGCGTTCTACCTCAGGGAGCTCGCCGCTGAGTTTCACGGCTACTATAACGCGACGCGTCTACTGGTCGACGAGGAGCCCGTCAAGCTGGCACGGCTGGCGCTCATCACCGCGGTGGGGCAGGTACTGCGCAACGGGCTCGCTCTG
>Ga0156226_1026_pt2 | contig 14904 bp, 14 predicted proteins | sample RifCSPlowO2_12_FD_107874 | JGI IMG/M metagenome (GOLD analysis project Ga0156226, IMG submission 107874) | Betaproteobacteria bacterium RIFCSPLOWO2_12_FULL_62_13
GCGCTCGCCAAGTCGCGCCCCGGTGAGCTTCTCTACGGCTCTGCCGGCATCGGCAACATGACCCATCTCGCGACCGAGTTCTTCGCAAGCACCGCCGGCATCAAGATGCTGCATGTCCCCTACAAAGGCACGACCCCGGCACAGGTCGATCTCATAAGCGGCCATGTGGCCGTTATGGTCGTGACCACCCGCGGCATCGCGGCACACGTCGAAAGCGGCAAGGTCCGGCTGCTTGCAACCGCCGGTGCAAAACGCTCTGTTGCATTTCCCAAGGTGCCGACACTGGTCGAGTCTGGTTATCCGGACATGGTTTTCACCGGCTGGAACGGCTTGCTCGCGCCGGCCGGCACGCCGCCGGACATCCTGAACAAGATCTCGCAGGAAGTGAACCGCTATCTCGCGACCCCGGAAATTCGCGATCGGATGACGAGCCTGGGTGCCGAGCCCTCGCCCAGCTCACCTCGAGCCTTTGCGGCATTTCTCAAGGCCGAAGCCGCGAAATGGCAGAAAGTGATACGTGCCGCCGGCCTCGAGCGCAGCCAGTAAGGCAAAACGAGCGTTGCCGCGCGCGGTATCGCTCGGCGTAACTACGGAACTCGCTAATCGTCTATCGGTAAATCGATGCCAATGTTTCGAAGCCTGGCGTTGTCGAGCACGTGTTTGCCTACATACAGGTCTTCGATGCACATTCCCTGCGATTCAAAGAGTGTGATCTGCTGATCCGATCTCCGGGCTTCACGGCGACCGGCGACGATTTCGGCAAGTTCCGGTAAGTGGCTCCAATGCATAAATCCCGCCTCGAATGCAGGCAAGAGGTCGCCGCATTCGAGATCAGCAACTTCGCGCGAATCAACGACAATCAGGTCGCTGCGCTTGACCGTTTCCAAATCGACCTCCCGGCGGTCGAGCGCGTTACTTCCTGTTGCGTTCACGTGCTGTCCCGGCTCCAGCCACGCTCCATCGAACACCGGAGTCGGGGAAGGCGTCATGACGTTGATGATGTCAGCGTCCGCCACTGCTTCGCGCGCGGTCTTCACCGCACGCACCGCAATCCCCAGCTTCTTCGACATCGCGGCGCAAAAATCGGCGACACGTTCCTCGTTGCGGCCGAACACTTTCGTTTCCTCTGTCTTTCGCACCGCACATACGGCCTCAAGCTGGTATCCCCCGTGCCGTCCGGCGCCAAAACACGCCACGACCTTGGCATCGGCTCGCGCGAGTAATCGCGTCGCGACAGCAGTCGTGGCGGCAGTGCGCATTTTGCACATCCAGTTCGCTTCGATTTATGTATCGAACCATGTCGTCTTTTCCTGCGGAGCCTCGGTTCACTGCGGCTTCATGCCGAGTTCCTTGATCACCTTCGCCCACTTCTCCATCTCCTCCTTGATCGCTTGCGCAGCGGTCTGTGGCGATCCGCCGCTGGGCTCAGTCCCACCCCGGAGAAGTTTTCCCCGTACCTCTGAATTCTGGAGCACGCGGTTTAGCTCCTGATTGAGCCTGTCGATCACGGCGGCGGGCGTTCCTGCCGCAGCAAAAATCGCGTTTTTTCCTTCGACGGCATAGCCAGGCACACCCGACGATGCAATCGCGGGAATCCCGGGCGCCAGATCCGTGGGCTCGAGAGTGGAAACACCCAATGCCCGCAGCCGTCCCAGTTTCACATGAGGCATGGCGGCGGAAATAACGGGAATCATCATTTGCACTTCGCCCGAGACCAGACCGCCAATGCCGGCACCGACGCCCCTGTACGGGACCCGCACGATAGACACACCGGCCATCGATTTGAACAGTTCTGCGGCCAGGTGTGCCGAAGAACCCGTATCACTACCGGCATCGTTCAATTCTCCCGGCCTTGCTTTCGCGAGGTCGATCAGTTCCTGGACGTTCTTTACGGGTAGCGATGGATGCACGACCAGAAGATTTGCCGTGCGGGTGACAAGACCCACCGGTATCAGATCCTTGAGCGGGGAGTACGAGATGTTCTTTTTCAGTAGCGGGTTGATCCACACGGGCGGGCCGTAGATCAACAGCGTGTAGCCATCCGCCTTTGACCCGAGGACCGTTTCCACTGCGATGACTCCCCCTCCGCCGCCACGATTATCGATCACCACCTGCTGCCCCAAGTTGGCTGTCAGGGCTGGCGCAATCACTCGTGCGACGAAGTCAATTCCGCCGCCCGCAGTCGGAGCGACCATGCGTATGGGTTTCGATGGATAACTCTGACCAAAAGCCGCACTCCCGGTCAGCAACAGCGCCGAGACGATCACATACCGCTTTAGTACTCGATTCATATCCGTCCTCTGAGATTAATGTTTATACGATCTGCTCACCGCGCTACGGCTGGAGAGCGCCTTCCCCGCGCTCGCAACCGTGCGACTGTCCAACTCCTTGATATTCCTTTCGACGGCCGTGCGCAAGACACGGGCAAACCCTGCCCCGCCCATGTTCTCAATGTTCGCCACCGCGTCGATGACGGCGAATTGATCGTTGTGACCAATCGTCAGGCTCACGAGCGGCTTGAATTTGGCGACGACGTCGTCCCAGGTCAGAGGGTTCCGCGAGCTTCCGCGCGGCACTTCGATTGCCTCGGTTTCCTTGTGTCGGTCCTTGAACCGAAACTCCATCCGAACGCCACGCCGCAGCATGTCTTGATCGGAGCTCGTAGCGCCGGCCCGGGTCGCTCATCGCCGCGTCAACATCATATGCATTCGACGTCGCGCGAAAAAATCCTTTGCTCCCTTCGAGCACCGTCGCCGGCCCCGTCATTCCCCACCGCACCAGCAACGCAGCTTCGACGCCGTTCTGCGCCGCTCGCCCTGCATGGAAGATCATCGTCGAAGTGCCATCGTGGTGACATTCATAGAGGCCCGCCGCCTGACTGCCCGCGATGCCCAGAGCGTTCGCCGTTTTTTCCGCATCGAATCCGAGCAGACGGGACGCCGCCGATGCCGCCCCGAACGTTCCGCACGTGCCCGTGGGATGAAAGCCCCGCTCCCGATGCGTGGGAATAATCGCCCGTCCGACTCGTCCGTTGACCTCATAACCCGCCACCATCGCTGCGAGCAGCTCTTTGCCCGGCACGCGCCTCCACTCGCCCACCGCGAGCACTGTCGGAATCACACATGCGCCAGGATGCGCGCCGGAAGGGCTGTGCACATCGTTCAACCCCACGCTGTAGAGAGAAATTCCGTTGACGAACGCGGCGTCGCGCACTGAGCCCTGCGTGTTACCCGGAAATATCGTCGCCTGTCGCTCGCCGCCCAGGCACCGAACCATTGCGGCAACGTTACGCGCTGGCGCCCCATTAACTCCCGCAAGCATGCATCCGACACCGTCGAGCAGCAGCCTCTTGCTCATGTCGATGGTTGCGCGGGGGATGTCGTCGAATTTCAACTCGGCGACAAAGGCTGCGAGCTGGCGTGTCATCACGGGCGTTTCTCCAGTTCTTCAAAAGGGTTTAACGAGTGACCCTGTTTATATTATTATATTCGGGGAATAATGATTGACCCTCGCCCGGATACCGCGTATAAGAAAATCAGGTGTTTACTTTCCTCTCCTTGGTCCCGTTTCTTCCGGGATGCTTCTCCAGCCGCGTCGATTCAGGGTTTGGGATTGAACACATGCGAGCCTGGCTGGGTGCGCATGAATGGATTCTCGAATGCGAGCGTGCACTATGGAACAGGCCATCGGTTTTGACGAGCTGCGCTGGTTGCAGGAGCTGAATTCAAAAACGCCGAAGAAGGAAGTTCCCGAACTGATCGGGGCGAGGCTCCTCACGAGGGGGCTCATCGAGCGTAAGCCCGTTGGCTTCACGCTTACGCGAAGGGGCCGGATCGCGCTGGCGAAGTTGGGTTAGCGGGCTGCAAACAGCATTGGCTCGCACACCTGGCGCGGCGCGTGAAGTGTTCCGACATCTGCTATCCTCTTTTTGAGAGGGCAGGAAATGAATGTCACCACGTGGATCCTGGCCGGCGGGGTTAGCGGCTGGATCGGCTTTTCGTATCTCAGGTTCAACGCAAAGCGGGGGCTCGCTATCTCGATCATCATCGGCATGGCCGGAGGCTTACTCGGCGGAGCCTGGCTTGCCCCGCTGCTCGGCGCCGTGCCAGTCAATCCGGGGGACTTCAACCCGCTTTCGCTTTTTACCGCATTCGCGAGCGCATTCGGATGCCTGACCGTCACCGACATGATCTACAAACGCTTTGGCGTGTGACTTCGACAAGACGGGACCATGGTAAGAGCGAAGAAAGCCAAATCTGTGGCGCGCAAAAAGGTGACCGCGAAGGCCAACGCGCAGCACGCGCGCGAGCGGCGAGTTGCCAAGGCCGGGCGGTTCACTGTGCAAACCAAAGCCGGAGCAGCGGCGACAGTGCGCCCGGTGCTCAGGGTCAAGCGCGCCGATAAGCGCATCGCGAAGGCGACGCGCGATCTCCGGTTGAAAACGGGCGACAAACCGCAGGTTACCGGCAGGGCGACGTTCAAAAAGGCGCTCCCGCGGGAGCGGATCGCGGGCGCGCAAGCGCGCCTGAATGGCAAGCCGCGCTCCACGCGCGCACTGACCGCGCGGGAGAAGGCGCTCGTCAAGGAGTTCGAGCGCCGGGAGCTCTCCCCGGCCGACGCCGAAGCCCGCCGCACGCGTCTCAAAGACCTCATCGTGCTCGGCAAGGAGCGGAGCTACCTCACCTACGCCGAGATCAACGACCATCTGGCGGACGACATGCTGGGCGCCGAGCAGTTCGAGAACATCATCAGCATCATCAATGACATGGGCATCCTGGTGTACGACGCGGCGCCGGATGCCGAGACCCTGCTGATGGCGGAGGCGCCCGCCTCCGTCCCGGACGAGGAGGCGGCCGCGGCAGCGGAGGCGGCGCTTTCTGCGGTGGATTCCGACTTCGGCCGTACCACCGATCCGGTGCGGATGTACCTGCGCGAGATGGGTTCGGTGGACCTCTTGACGCGCGAAGGCGAGATCGAGATCGCCAAGCGCATCGAGGATGGCCTGCGCCACATGATCCAGGCGATTTCCGCCTGCCCGACGACGATTGCCGAGATCCTCGCGCTCGCCGAGAGGATCGAGAAGGGTGAGCTGCCGGTCGACGAAGTGGTCGATGCCCTGGTCGGTTCCGACGCCGGGGAAGGACCGGTCGGTGAGATGCCCGCGCGGGAAAAACTCCGGAAGCAGCTCGAGACTGCGGAGGAAGGCGAGGACGAATCAGGCTGCGCGGCGCAAAGCGCCGCCATGCTCAAGCTCAAAGAGGACGCGCTCCGCCGCTTCACGATGATCCGCTCGCGCTATAGCAGGATGAGGCGCGCGCTCGCAAAACACGGGCCTCGCGGCCTCGCCTATCTCAAGGCACGCGATGCGGTGACCCGCGAGATGATGAGGATCCGCTTTGCGGCGAAGCAGATCGAGGCGCTGTGCGACGGCGTGCGGCAACTGGTGAATGAAGTGCGCGCCCACGAGCGCAGCATCATGACGCTCGCGGTCGACAAGGCCAACATGCCCCATCCCCACTTCATCAAGGCGTTCCCCGGCAAGGAAGGCAATCTGCGCTGGATCAGGAGCGAGATCGAGGCAAGGCGCCCGTGGAGCGAGGCGCTCGAGCGCTTCGAGCCGGCGATCGTCGAACAGCAGCAGAAACTGCTCGATCTGCAGGCGCGGGTGGGCATCCCGATCAAGGATCTCAAGGAGATCAACCGCCAGATGTCCACCGGCGAGGCCAAGGCGCGGCGCGCCAAGCGGGAGATGACCGAGGCGAACCTCAGGCTCGTGATCTCGATCGCCAAGAAATACACCAACCGCGGGCTGCAGTTCCTCGATCTCATCCAGGAGGGCAACATCGGCCTCATGAAGGCGGTGGACAAGTTCGAGTACCGCCGCGGCTACAAGTTCTCGACCTATGCCACGTGGTGGATCCGCCAGGCGATCACGCGCTCGATCGCCGATCAGGCGCACACGATCCGCATCCCGGTGCACATGATCGAGATCATCAGCAAGATGAGGCGCATTTCGCGCCAGATCCTGCAGGAGACCGGTCAGGAGCCCGATCCTTCGCTGCTTGCCGAGAAGATGGAAATGCCCGAAGAAAAGATCCGCATGATCCTCAAGATCTCGAAGCAGCCGATCTCGATGGCGACGCCGATCGGCGACGATGACGATTCGCACCTCGGCGATTTCATCGAGGACCAGACCACCGTCGCCCCGAGCGAGGCGGCGATGTACGCGAGCCTGCGCGACGCCACCAGGAGCGTGCTCGACACCTTGACGCCGCGCGAAGCGAAGGTGCTGCGCATGCGCTTCGGCATCGAGATGACCACCGACCACACGCTGGAGGAGGTCGGCAAGCAGTTCGATGTCACGCGCGAGCGCATCCGCCAGATCGAAGCGAAGGCGCTGCGGAAACTGCGCCATCCCTCCCACTCGCAGCAACTGCGCAGCTTCCTCGACCTGGAAGATTGAATCGAACACTCTCGCGGCCATGCTCGCCGAGAAAAACGTGGTGTCGAACTTCGGTGCCCGCTTTTCAGTACCGTTCGCCCTCGCGAGCATCCTGTATCACGGCCGGAATCGCCACACGCCCTGGCCAACAACTGAGGAGAAAACCCATGACCCACGGTCCGAACGCGCGCCCTCGCGCCCAATCACGCCTCGTGGCACGCTGCGAACGGTTTCCCGGCGCCATTGCCGCTCTCGCCCTTTTCATTGCGGTGTGCCCGGCGAAGGCGGCTGATAACCCGGACTACCCGTCCAAGCCGATCCGTGTGATCGTGGGATTCGCGCCCGGCGGCTCCGCTGACATCACCGCGCGCACCGTCGGGCAGAAACTTTCTGAACTGCTCGGACAATCGGTCGTAGTGGACAACCGCAGCGGCGCGTCGGGCATCATCGGCAGCGAGCTGGCGGCGCGAGCGGCCCCCGACGGCCATACACTTCTGGAGGCGACGATGACGACCCACGGCATCGGGCCGAACCTGTACCAGAAGCTGCCATACGACCCGATCAAGAGCTTCGAACCGATCGCGTTGATGGTGCGCATCCCGCTGGTGATGTTCGCCCATATCTCGGTCCCCGCAACCAACGTCAAGGATCTCGTTACAGTGCTCAAGGCCAACCCGGGCAAGTACCGCTACGCCACTGCCGGCAATGGCAGCCCACCCCACCTCGCCGCCGAACTGTTCAAGCTGAAGGCGGGTGTGGATCTGCTGCACGTACCCTATAAGGGCACGGGGGCGGCCGTGCCGGACGTGGTGGCCGGGCAGGTCCATTTCATGATCGACGGCCCGCCGCCGTTCCTCGGGCACGTGAAGTCAGGCCGGTTGCGCGCGCTGGCGGCTGCAAACGAAAAGCGGTTGGAGCAGTTGCCCGACGTGCCCACCTTCGCCGAGCAGGGCTACAAAGGCATGGAAGCGGGCTTGTGGTACGGCATGCTCGCGCCCAAAGGAACGCCACGAGAGGTGATCAACCGCCTGAACGCGGCGATCAACGAGGCGCTCAAGCAGCCGGACGTGCGCCAGCGCTTCGCGGTGTCCTCGGTCGAGATCATCGGCGGAACACCGAAGCAATTCGGCGCTTACATCGCAGCCGAGATCAAGCGCTGGGGTGAGGTTGCCCGCGCAGCCAACATCCGCATCGAGTGATCCGACTCTCGAGTCCAGATAATGAAACAGAAAAATGGCCTCATACCGGCTGCAACAAGATCAACCAAACGCCCCAAGCTGGATCGCGAGCTCGTCGACATTGCGCGCTATGTGCTGCGCTACCGTCCGCACTCGCGGGAGACGTTGCAGATCGCGCGCCTGCGTCTGAACGACACGCTCGCCTGCGCGCTCGATGCGCTCGCCTATCCCGATTGCACTAAGCTCATCGGGCCCGTCGTTCCGGGCACGATCGTGCCGAACGGCGCCCGCGTTCCCGGCACCCCCTTCGAGCTCGATCCCGTCAAGGCCGCATTCGACATCGGCTGCCTGATACGCTGGCTCGATTTCAACGACACCTTCACCGCCGCGCAAGGCAGCCACCCTTCCGACAACCTCGCGGGGATCCTCGCCGTCTCCGATTATGTCAGCCGAAGAAACCGTGCACGCGGCGGCAAGCCGCTGCTGATGCGCGATGTGCTGGAGTGCCTGATCAAGGCGTACGAGATCCAAGGCTGCATCGCGATCGAAAACGACTTCAACGCCATGGGTGTCGATCACGTCATTCTTACGCGCGTCACCATTGCCGCGATCGCCACGAAGCTCCTTGGCGGCGGGGAAGAGGAGATCGTGAACGCCGTGTCGAACGCCTGGATCGACACGAGCCTGCGCGTCTATCGCCAGGCGCCCAACGTCGGCTGGCGCAAGAGCTGGGCGGCCGGAAAGGCCAACGCCGAGGGTGTGGCGCTCGCCCTGATGGCGGTGGAAGGGGAAATGGGATACCCGTCAGTGCTCACCGCGCCCAGGTGGGGCTTCTACGACCAGTTCTGCGGCGGCAAGCCCTTCACTTTCCAGCGCCCCTGCAGCGACTACATCATCCGCAATTCGATGTTCAAGTTCGTTGCCGCGGGAATGCACGGGCAGTCGGCCGTCGAATGCGCCTTCCGCCTGCATCCGTTGGTGAAGGACCGGCTGCCGGAAATCGAGCGCATCGAGATCTACAGCCAACGGGCGCTGATGGGCATCATGAACAAGATCGGGCCGCTCAACAACCCGGCGGACCGCGACCACAGCGTGCAGTACATCGTCGCGATCGGCCTCATCTTCGGCAAACTCGAAGCACGCGACTTCGAGGACGAGCGGGCGAGCGACCCGCGCATCGACGAGCTCCGCGCAAGAATGATCGTGACGGAGGATCCGCGGTTCACGCGCGAGTTCTATGAGCCCCGCAAGCGGTCGAGCGCGAACGCGATCCAGGTGCGCTTCAAGGACGGAGGGTCCACGCCAAAGGTCATCGTGGAGTACCCCGTCGGCCATCCGCGGCGGAAGAAGGAAGCGGCAGGCGTACTGCGGACGAAGTTCGAGCAGAGTCTCAACCACCGTTTCAGCCCGAAGCGCATCGAACGGATCCTGCGACTGTGCGACGACCAGGCGGCGCTCGAACGCACGCCGGTCGACGCGTTTGTGAATGAATTAGTCGTTTAACGACATCAAGTTATAAGGAGCACACCATGACAAGGCCGAAACCCAATGGTATCCAACGGCACGCGGCGCGCGGATGGGCACGTTGGCTTGTGAGCGGCGCATCGATGTTGTTCGCCGCAGGTGCGATCGCGGCGCAGAGCGGCTGGTCGCCGGAGAAGTACGTGGAAGTCGTGGTCGGCACCGCAGCCGGCAGCGGCAGCGACGCAACCGCGCGCATCATCCAAAGGCTCATGCAGGAGAAGCGCTGGGTCGAGACCTCCTCCACTGTCGTCAACAAGCCCGGCGGCGGCGGCGCGATCGCGCTCGCCTACCTCAACCAGCATCCGGGCAGCGGCCACCACCTGCTCGTCACCTCGCCGACGCTGCTCACAAACCACATCGTGGGCAAGACCTCGGTCAGCTTCAAGGACCTCACGCCCCTGGCCCAGATCGGCACTGAGTACGTGATGATCTCGGTTCGCGAAGATTCGCCGCTCAAATCGGGAAAGGGCTTGATCGCGAAGCTGCGCGAGGATAGCGGCAGTCTCAGCTTCGGTCTCGCCAACTCGCTCGGCAATCACAACCACATCGCCATTGCCAAGCTCGCGAAGGCCGCTGGCGGCGATATGAAAAGGCTCAAGATCGCGGTCTTCGATTCCTCGGGCAAGGCGGTTGCGGCGCTCCTGGGCGGACATGTCGACGTTGTCGCCTCCCCCGGCTCGAGCGTGCACAAGCACCGCGACGGCGGAAAAATTCGGATCCTCGGCGTGGCGGCCGAAAAGCGGCTCACGGGCAAGCTCGCCGACGTGCCGACGTGGAGCGAGCAAGGCGCCAAGGTCGTCTCGGCCAACTGGCGAAGCGTCGTCGGTCCCAAGGGCATGAGCGCCGCGCAACGGCAGTTTTGGGACGACGTGTTCTCGAAGCTCGTCGCAACCGACGAGTGGCAAAAGCAGAACGCCTCGCGCCAGACCGAGAACACTTACCTTAACAGCGCGCATACGCAGCGGCTGATGGAAGAGGAGTACGAGGACTTGACTGCGGTGCTGCGGTCGCTAGCCTCGCCAAGTAGCGCGGACGAGCTGCCGGGACCCCAGCGCCGCTGTTACCACGATTCATCGGGAGATATCGAACATTCTGAAATTGCCTGACGTGAAGGCGCGGCTCGCAATGCAAGGCGCCGACCCCGTTGGCAGTTCGCCGGAAGAATTCGATGCCTTCATCAAGTCCCAAATTGCCAAGCGGGCGAAAGTCGTGAAGGAAAACGGGCTCAAGGTCGACTGACGGGGCGCAAGGCGGTCAGTGCGAGGTGTAGCCGCCATCCACGCAGATGTCTTCGCCCTGAAGATAGGTCGCGCTCGTGGTAGCGAGGAACAGCGCGATATCTGCAATCTCCTCCGGCTCGCCCAGCCGCCCGAGCGGCACATAAGTCTTCAACCGCCGCGCCGCCTCCTCGGGTTCTCCGGCGCTCCGATCGATGATGAACTGGGTCCTCACCGGTCCCGGGCTGATCGAATTCACCGTGATGCCCTCGCGTCCCAGCTCATACGCCATCGATTTCGTGAGATGGATCAACGCAGCCTTCGTCAGGCCGTAGAGGGCGCGTTTGGCGTAGGTCACGTGGCCAAGCTGGCTTGCGATGTGGATGATCCGGCCTCCGCCCTGCCGGCGCATGACTGGCAACACCGCCTGGCTCGCAAAGAAGGGGGCGGCGAGGTTGACGGCGACGACCCGGTCGAACATATCGCGCGTATACTCGCCGAAGTCGTACGGCGCCCGGATGCCGGCGTTGTTGACCAGCACGTCAATGCGCGAGAACCGCCGCGCCGCCTCCTCGATCATGCGTTCGGCCACACCGGCCTCCGAGAGATCGTAGACGCCATAGTCGATGCGTCCTGCTTCGGGGTAGCTTCTGCACTCGTTCCGGACTTTCTCGAGCTGTTCTATCGTGCCCTCCGCCACCAGGAAAACGGACGCCCCTTCCCGCGCGAACCGCTTGGCGATTGCATTTCCGATCCCGCGTGCCGTGGAAGCCCCGGTGACGACCGCGACCTTCCCAGTGAGCTGCCCCATGTTTTCCCCACACTTTGAAAAAAATGGGATTATGCCAGCAAGCCTATGCATCCACTTGTGCAGGGCTTAGTGGTGGACGCCGGGCCTTCGCAGCAGAAGCGGCATGGAATTAAGTTATCATTCGCTACTTATCGCTTGAGAACGTAGCGGTTTGAAGGGAGGACACCATGAAGATCGTGCAGCATCTGGCCGTAACGGTCCGCGCGCTGACAGGCGCGGTGTTTGCGGCGGCCCTATTGGGAATCGTCGGAGTAAACGGCGCGGCGGCGCAAAAGTGGCCGGAAAAGACGGCGCGCATCGTCACGCCGTTCGGTCCCGGCGGCGGCACCGACATTTTCGCCCGCATGCTCGCGCAGCGGCTCTCCGAAACGATGGGCCAGCAATTCATCGTCGAGAACCGCCCGGGCGCCGGCTCCACGCTGGGCACCGAGTACGTTGCGAGGGCGCCGGCCGACGGCTACACGTTCCTGATGACTTCGGCTTCATTCTCCTTCAGCCCCGGTCTCTATCCGAAGCTCCGCTACGATCCGATCAGGGATTTCACGCGCGTGTCGCAGGTCGTGCAGGTGCCGCACGTGATCGTTGTGATTCCGTCCTTTCCTGCAAAGGATCTGCGGGAGTTCGTCAAGCTCGCGCGCGCAAGGCCCGGCGAGGTGCTCTATGCATCCGCCGGCGCAGGCAGTGCGATGCATCTTGCCGGCGCGCTGTTCGGCATCGTCACCAAGACCCAGCTCACTCACGTGCCGTACAAGGGCGGCGGCGCGACGACCGTCGCCGTGATGAGCGGCGAGGCCACGACGGCGTTCAATACGATCGAAACGGCGCTGTCGCTCATCCGCGCCAACCGGCTGCGGGCGCTTGCGGTTTCGACGCGCGAGCGCGCGCCGGCGCTGCCCGACGTGCCGACTGCGATCGAGGCGGGATTCAAGGACTACGAAGCGATCGGCTGGTTCGGCCTGATGGCGCCGGCCGGCACGCCGTCCGCGATCGTCGAGCAGTTGAGCGCCGAAGTTGCCAAGGCGATGGCGGCGCCGGCCATCCGCGAGCGCACGATGGCGCAAGGCGCGACTCCGGTCGGCAGCACGCCGGCCCAGTTCGAGCGCTTTGTGCGCGAGGAGGTGGCTAAGTGGACCCGCATCATTCGTGAGGCCGGTATCAAGCTCGATTGAGGCAGAAGCACCGGAATGGGACAACAGATCGAAAAGCTGGCGCAGTTCGTCGCGCAGACGCGGTGGGAGGATATTCCCGAGCCCGTGCAACGGCATGCGAAGCTCGTATTCCTCGACACGCTCGGCGTGATCCTCGCCGGGTCGGAGCGGCCCGAGGTGCAGCAATTGCGGGAGCGTCTAGCGGCCACCGCGGACAGCGGCGCCACCGTGTTCGCGCGCGGTTGGCCTACAAGCGATCCGCGCACCGCCGCACTGCTCAACGGCATTGCCGGGCGGGCGATCGAGCTCTGCGAGGGTCTGCGCCTGGTCTCCGGCCAGCCGGCGATCCAGATTTTGCCCGGCGTGTTGGCGCTAGCCGAGTCGGCATCCGGCAGCGGTCGCGAAGTGATGACGGCTTTCGTCCTCGGTTACGACGTCGCCGGCCGCCTTTGCTCTGCATTCACGCCGCGTCCGCTGGCGCATCAGAACGGTCAGGCTACGCTGGTGGCCGCCGCCGCCGCGGGAGCGCGCATGCGCCGCCTGAACGCAGCGGCAGTGAGCCTCGCCATGCGCATCGCCGCTACGCTCGTGCTGACGCCGAGCTACAACAACGCCGTGGCGGGCGCGACGGCGCTCAATGTCGCCGGCGGAATGAGCGGGTTTGCATGCGCGCTCGCCCCCGAGCTCGCCCTCGCCGGATTCGAGGCCCAGGAGGACGCCATCGAAGAGGCGCTCGCGAATCTCGTGGGAGATGGGTTCAGGCCCGATGGCCTGCTCGACGAGCTCGGCACCCGCTGGGAGATCACGCGCAACTATTTCCGTCTCTACGCGTGCTGCAATCCCATCCATCCCGCTCTGGATTGTCTGCGCGAGGCCCTCGAAACGCTGCGCCCGCGGCCTGACGACATCGAGCGTATCGACGTCGCGACTTATCGTTTCGCTTCGGTCATGCGTAGCTCCGATCCGCCCAATTATTTTGCATCGAAGTATTCGCTGCCCCACGCCGCAGCGGTGATGGTGGTGAAGGGAAATGCCGGTTACGGAGCCCTTGATGACGCCGCGTTACGCGATCCTGCCGTAGCCGCGCTGCGTCGTCGCGTGCATGTGACGGAAGATCCGGCGATGAGCGCCGTCGCGCCGCGCCTGCGGCCTGCGCGCGTGACCGTCACATTGAAGGACGGCCGCCAAGGCACACACGCCTGCGAGAGTCACCGCGGTGATTTCCAGCAGCCCTTTACGGAGTCGGAGATTCGTGAGAAATTCCGTGAACTCGCCGGCGTCGTGCTCACGCCGGAGGGCGTCACTCGAATCGAAGAACTTGCGGACCGATGCGAGCGATGGCCGAAGGTGCGCGAGCTCACCGAGCGGCTGCGCCGCTACGCTCGATCCTGAGCTGGAACAGTTACACTGACGCTGCCTATCCCCGGACGAAAGGAGCAGACGCATGCTCGATCTCATCATACGCGGCGGCCGCGTGGTCACGCCGGAGGGCGCGGGCCTCTGGGATATCGCCATTGCCGGCGAACAGATCACCGCGGTGGCCGCGCCCGAAGTGCTGAAGGACATGCCCGCCGCCCGGATCGTCGACGCCAGCGGCAAGCTTGTCTTTCCCGGCGGCATCGACCCGCACATCCATTGCGACTGGCCGGTGCAACCGGGCAAGGATGGTGGTCCGCCGCTGCTGAGCGCCGGTTCGGCACACCTCAGCCGGGCGGCGCTCTGCGGCGGCACGACCACGCTCATCGATTTCGCCGTCTGGAACGCGGGCGAGACGCTCGAGCAGGCGATCGCGCGCCGCGACCGCCAGTGGCGCGGGCAGTGCCATTGCGACTATGCGTTTCACGTGATGTTGTTCGGAAAGATTCCACCGACCACCTTGAACGAGTTGCCGGAGGCGATGCAGGCGGGCTTTCCCACGGTGAAAATCTTCACGACGAATATCCGCCCGGCCATCACGGATAGAAAAGTCGGATTCGGCGACATTTGGGAAATCCTCAAGGTACTCGCGCGGCACGGCGGGCTCGCGGCGATCCACGCCGAGGAAGACGATCTCGTGATGCACATGTACGAGAAGCTCATCGCGGAAGGACGGGTCGGCTTCGAGAACATGCCCGAGGCGCACAGCGCGCTGTCCGAGGATCTCGCCTTCCGGCACATCATCCGCCTCGCGGAAAACGTCGAAGGCGCCGCGCTCTACATGATGCACGTGAGCGCAGGCACCGGCGTCGCGGCAGTCCGCGAATCGCGCGCGCGGGGTTACCCGATCTACGGCGAGACGCTGCACCAGTACATGCTCTACAACGCGTCCGATTACCGGCGTCCCAACGGACAGATCTATCACACCTATCCCTCGCTCAAAACCGAAGCGGACCAGAAGGCGCTGTGGCAGGGCACGGTGGACGGCGAGATCAGCACTGTCGCGACCGACGGTATCTGCACCTCGCTTTGCACGAAGATTCACGGCAAGCGCATCGACGACACCACCGGGGGCAATGCCGGCGTCGAGCCGCGGCTATCCGTGATGTACAGCGAAATGGTGGTGAAGCGCGGCTATCCGCTGGAGACGTTCGTGGATCATGTCTCG
>Ga0156226_1303_pt1 | contig 14878 bp, 14 predicted proteins | sample RifCSPlowO2_12_FD_107874 | JGI IMG/M metagenome (GOLD analysis project Ga0156226, IMG submission 107874) | Betaproteobacteria bacterium RIFCSPLOWO2_12_FULL_62_13
CTTCCGCAGCCTCTCGGGCCTGGACTTTACCATCGTGATGTACAAGGGCGGAATGCCGGCGTTGATCGACGTCATGGGAGGCCAGACGCATCTGACGATCGGGTCAATCGTCCAGTCGCTTACCCATATCCGCGCGGGGCGGGTCAAAGCGCTCGCCACCGGAGGTGCAAGACGCGCGGCGACTCTGCCGGACCTGCCGACGATCGCCGAGGCCGGAGTGCCGGGCTACGACGCAAGCAACTGGTGGAGTATCGCAGCGCCGGCAGGCACGCCTCCGGCCGTCATCGCGAAGCTCAACTCCGAGATCGCGACGCTCCTCCGGCTGCCGGCGACCCAGACGCGGTTCAGAAACGACGGCGCCGAGGTGGACATCAAGACGCCCGCGGAACTTCGCAAGATGATCTCCACCGACATAGCCAAATGGACCAAGGTCGCGAAAGAAGCCGGGATGCGCTCCGAGTAGACGCCGTCGAATTTCTGTGCACGGATATGTCAGACTACCTCACGGGCCAGGGCCTGAGAGTCGACGGTGGCTGAACCCTCTGGTACAGGCGCGAACTACGATCGCATGAATGGTGTGATCGGCTCGTATACATAGCCGCCGCTGCCGGCCACGACGCTCCCGGCGGTTTCCGCATCGAGCACGATTACCGCCCGATATGGCGTGGTCATTTGCAGGCCGGCTGCTTTCAGCCAGAGAGGCGACACCCCTCTGCGCAATTCCTGATGCGGCGTGAGGCTGTCGATTACGAGAACGTGCTGTCCTTTTCCGATCTCCGGAGCGCGCTCCGCTCCCTCGAACAGGTTACGGGTCCACAGTGCATAGGCACGATGGAAGCGAACGCTTTGGCTGCCCCCGCCCCCTATGCCTTGATAAGCGGGACTCTGGTACACATCGGCCGATTCAACGGAGTACATTGCCAGGTACCGTGAAGGCCTTTGCCCGATCGCCTTGAAACGCTGCGCGCTATGTATACCGGGCACACTCAACAGCCTGTGCAGGTAACCCGCATACCAGTCGTGCCACGCCGGTTCCGTGGCCGGGTCGGTATAGATATGGTCGACCATGTATATCACAGCTTGCTTCCCTCGGCTCCCCGCTAATCCGGACGGACGCCGGTTTCCTTTATCAGCTTCGCATACTTGGCGATCTCCGAGTTGATCAGCGCGCCGAATTCCGCCGGCGTGCCACCCATCACCGTCGCCCCGGTACCCGTCAAGCGCTCTTTCACCTCCGCCAGTTGCAGGGTGCCGGCGATTTCCCGGTTGAGGCGGTTGACGATTGCCAAAGGCGTCGCCTTGGGCACGACCACGCCCTGCCAGACTACGCTCTCGTATCCCACAATGGTCTCGCCGACCGCCGGCACATCGGGCAGAACCGGTAAGCGGCGCGCGGTGGTGACGCCGAGCGCCTTCAGCCTGCCCGCCTTGACGTAAGGCACCACGCTGATCGCCGTTCCCGAGTACGTCTGCACCTGTCCGCCGAGAAGATCGTTTATCGCTGGACCGCCACCCTTGTAAGGCACATGCACCATGTCTACCTTTGCCATGATCTTGAAGAGCTCCATTGCCAAGTGCGAGGAGCCACCGGTGCCCGACGAAGCAAACGTGATCTGCCCGGGCTTGGCTCTTGCGAGCTGCACCAGTTCTTTCACCGAGTTGGCAGGCAGTGACGGGTGCGCGGCCAGAAGCAGCGGAATCGAAGTGAGTTGGATCACCGGCGCGAAGTCGCGGAGCGAATCATACGGCAGGTTACGGTAAAGACTGGGATTCACCGCGAGGCTTGCCTGCAGCGACATCAGAATGGTATAGCCATCCGGCGGCGCCTTCGCCCCGAGCTCAGTGCCGATGATCGCATTGGCCCCGCCGCGGTTGTCGATGACCACCTGCTGGCCCAGCCGCTCGGAAAGTCTCTGGCCGATGAGGCGCGCGACAATATCGGTGCCGCCCCCGGGCGGGAACGGCACGATGAAGCGGATCGGTCTCGTGGGGTAGCCCGGCGCCGGCGGCTGCGCCCCCGCGACACTCGCGAACACCGACATCGTTACCGATGCGACGACGAGTACTCTTGACAACATAACAGCCCTCCCCTGGTTCACAACGCGCTTCACGCCACGGCCCATTATCGCGCGTCGCCTGGTGCCGTTCCAAGTTTATTCTCCGAATTCGAATGGCCCGACTGTAGGGCGAGAAAGCGCCGCGCGTCCCGCCGGTCGGCGCAACGATTCAGGCCGGCACGCTGAGCGGCAGATCCTGCGCAGTCGATCGTTGACGTTTCGCGCAAGCTGGCCTAACCTAACCTATATTTGATTCCGCTGCCCCTCGAAACTGCGCGACAAACAGCGCCGGCCGCGCGTCGGTACGCCTCGAGAGGCAGCACGGGAATCGATTAGCCAAGGGGAGGGGGAGCCATGCGTTCTGCGCTTTGGACAACGGTTATCGTGACGGCGCTCCTCGGTGCAGAATGCGGTGCGCACCGGCCGCGTGCGGATACTTGGCGTGTCCATACCCTCGACAGCGTTCCCCGATGCGCCGATCATCACCACGGACGTTCCCGGCTACGATAACGTTTCGTGGTTCGGCATGTTCGCGCCCCGCGGCACTTCCAGGGACGTGGTTACGCGGATACGCGACGATGTCGCGGCGGTGCTTAAGCTCCCGGACGTGAAACGGCGGCTGCTCGACATCGGCGGCGAGCCGGGCGGCACGACCCCGGAAGAATGCGCCGCGCGCGTCCGCAACGAGATCGCGAAGTGGCAAAAAGTGGCCAAAGCGGCCGGCATCAAACCGCAGTAATCACGGCAAGTTCGTAAGCCGCCGATGGACGCCGATGGCCGCCGATTAGACAAGTGATTTAGTAATTCAGTGACTAGGTGATTGATTGATGAGCGGCCGGGCGCTTTACCCAGTCACTCAATCACTTAATCACTCAATCACTTGAGTCCCATCGCATCTGCGTTTATCTGCGGCTAATCTTTCTTGAATGCGTTACATCCTCTACATCGCGAGGCTACCGCGGGATCACCGGTACCACCAGCCGCGACGGCTTGCGTCCGCCCTCGTGGACCGTGTTCGTCGCCTTCGCCCGGATCGTCACGTGCGGCCTGCCGTTGGCTGCGATGATCGAATCGGCGTTGGCGATTTCCAGACGAATGCGATGCCCCGGCTTGAACACGTTGCAGGTCGGCCAGATCTCGATCGGCAGCTCGTACACCGTGCCCGGTTCCATCGGCTCGGCTTCCAGATGCGGATGGTACGGTTTGGCGGGTGTTGAGCGCGCGGGATCGATCTTGCGATGCGATGACCGCAGCCAGCCCTTGCAGAGTTCGCGCACCTTACCATCCGGCGCTTCATCCCCCACGCCCGCCAGCCAGTCGATATCGGGCGCAGACGAACTCGCCTGGAGGTAGAGGGCGAGCGGGCCGGTCAGCTCCATTTCCTTCGCCATCGGTTCCGAACGGTAGGTGAGGCGCGGCTCGCCATGGAATGCCTCGCGGCTGGCCGGGTCGAATTCGACGCGTCTTGTCTGCTCGCCGCCTGCCGCCTCCGCGAGCGTCCCCTCCCGGCTGTTCGGCGCGCCGCCGAGATAAAACTCGCGCCATTGCGTGCGCTTGAGCGGCCACTCGTGCTCGGAGCGCCACGCGTTCTCGCCCTGAATGTAGAGCTGGATGGGCGGGCCTTCCATGACCCGGGTGTCCATGCCCTTCAGCCAGTGGTCGTACCAGCGCAGCATTTCATAGTGATAGCCCGCCCAGGGACGCAGCGGCCAGGGCCGCGGGCCGATCATCATGCGCTTCGGGATCCCCTCGGTGCCGTTGTAGCCGCCGAACGCGCCTTTGAGGTGCAACTCGTTCATGTACCACCCGCAGCCGAAGTAGGCCGGAATCTTCACCTTGGAGAGCCACGGCCAGGCCGAACGTTCCTGGTAGAACGGCCCGTCGAAGGGATACTTCTGGCTGTACATGATCTCGAGCTTCTGCTTGAGACCCTCGGTGTTCGGATTGCGGCCGGAAGTCATGTTGAGATTCATGACAAAGGCGGTCCAGTGCGTCGTGAAGCTGGTCGCGATCCCGCCGTGGAAGCAGGCATCCCGGTAGAAGTCGCACGAGGCATCGTAGGGAAAGATCGCCTTCAGGTGCGGCGGCCGCTGCTCGGCCGCGAAGAGCTGGGTGCGGCCAAAATAGGAGATGCCGCTCATGCCGACGTTGCCGTCGCACCAAGGTTGGTCGGCGACCCATTCGATGATGTCGTGGAGATCCTGCCGCTCCTGGGGCCCGAAAAGGTCGTAAACACCCTCGGAATCGTTGCAGCCGCGCACGTCGACGATGACGTGGGCATAGCCTCGGGGCACCCAGAACTCCGAGATCCCGGCTTCGTTCTGCCCGAGAGGCACGACGCTCCTCTGGAGCTGCCGGGTGTAGACGGAGGTCGAAACCAGGGCCGGAAACTTCATTCCCGAAGCCGAGGGCCGAAGAACGTCGGCGGCAAGCCTGATCCCGTCGCGCATCGGGACGCGGGCCTCATGGTCGGCAAAGGTGGCGTAACGCGGCTCGGATCGCTCCGGCGGCCGCGGCGGCTCGTTGAAAGGGTATTGCGGCGAAACCAGGGGATCGATGCAGCGTATGCGGTTGGCGTCTATGCTCATACTGGCAACTCCTCTCTTGTTGAACTTTGGATTACTCCTTCACCCGCGCGCTCTGGACGATCCGCTCGACCCGCGGCGCGTGGCGCGCGAAGAAGCCGAGCCGCGGCGCCATGTAAAGAATGGCGAAGAGCTCGCCTTTGCTCACTCCGCCGTAGCCGACACCCGAGAGCACCACGTTATCCACTTTGCGCGTCAACACGTAATCGAAGCGAAAGCCCTTCAGCCCGCCGAAGCTCGACGGCTCCAGTTTCACGAGCCTGAAGCTCGAACCGTCGCGCGTGAGCATGCCCTCGAACATGGCGACGATCTCGTGGGCCTGCATGTTCGAGCGGAACGCGAAGTCCTTCTGCTTGCCACCGGCGCCCCCGGCGTGAACCAGCTCGCCATCCTTGATGCCGGAATAGAGCAGCAGTTGGTCGATCGGCAGCCCCTCCATGGTCCAGGTCTGGGCCGGACCCAGCCCGGGCGCCTCGAGATGGTTCCACGCGCCGTCGAGCTTGACCGCCAGGCGGTCGCCTATGGCGCGATCGCCGGTCTCGACCTTGGCCATGGCGACGCAGCCGGCAAGAGTCAGCGCGCACAATGCAATCGTGAGTCTTTTCATTTGCCCAACTCCTCCACGTAACTCTGGATCATCAGGGAATCGGGCGCCGCGGGCGCCGCCTCCAGGTAGCGCTGGAAGCTCGCCCGCGCTTCGGCGAACTGGCTGCGCTGGCGGTAGACCATCGCCAGCGCGCGGTGGGTCTCGGGCGGCTCGCCGCCCAGCGTCGCGGCAGCCTGGAAATCCGCGAGAGCGGCATCCAGATCCTTGTCCTTCGCGCGCAGGCGGTAAGCCTCGCCGCGAGCGTAGAGGTAATCGGGCTGCGACGGCGAGTCCGAGATCATGCGGGTGAGGAGCGCGATGCTCTCCTCATGCTGCCCGCGCTTGAGCTCCTCCGCCAGCCATTCGCGGCGGAAGGGCCTGATTCTTTCCCGCCATGTGTCCGCGTTGGCCGCGCCGCCCGGCGCTTCCTTCGCCAGCGCGGCGAGCGTCTCCCGCCGCTCGTCGACTCCCGGGTGGGTGGCGAACATGGGAATGCCGGACTCCTCGCCGCCGTCGGGCCGCGCCTTGATCTCTGCGAGCAGATTGCTCCATACGTTGGCCGCCTCGGCGGGATCGTAGCCCGCGTTGCGCATGAGGATGACGCCGACGCGGTCGGCTTCGCGCTCCTGGTCGCGCGAGTAGCCGAACGCGCTCGCGAGCAGCACGAGCTGCCCGACCGCGCCCGGCAAGCCGAAGAGCCCGAAGAACTGGCCGAAGGCCGAGCGCGAACGGGCCGCGGCGCAACCGCCGCTCTTCGCGGTCCATCAGCGCCCACAGGCCACCCTCGTCGGTGGCGATGCCGGGACGGGTGAAGCGCGCGGGCATCCGCCAGGGCTCTTCCTGCGCGCGCACTGCGGCGGCGAAAAGCGCCGCGCAGCAGGCACAGCCCGCGCTGAGGAAGCTCCTGCGGTTCACTTCACCCCCGGGAAATCCGCCAGCAGCGCGTTGAGCGTCTCCGCGGCCTTGTCCGCCTCGCGCAGATCGCCGGTGCCACGCGCCAGCCGGTTGAACCACAGCACGCGGCCGGTATCGAGCTCGACGAGCGACGCGTAGCCCACCTGTGCGCCGCCGCCCGCCACTGCCTGTCCACGGCTAAGGAGCGCGAGAAGAATTATTGTCATGACCCGCTCACCGCTCGCGTAGCTGTCGCGGATCCAACTGAACAGCGCGTAATCGGCGCCCGTTTTCTTCTTGATCTCGCGCGTCACCTCGCCCAACGACCAGTCGAGCTTGCCCTCCTTGGTCGGCAGGTTGTAGAAGCCCGGGCCGAAATGATGCAGCGCTATCGAGCGGGCGACTGCCGCGTGCAGGGCGTTGATTTCGGCCACGTCGTCGGCGTCCTTGTCGGTGAGCTCGATGCTCTTTATGCCGAGCGACTTCTTCTTTTCGTTGAGCGCCGCCTTGAAATGCTTCAACGCAGCCTCGGTCCAGTCCGCCTTCGGCTCGAGCACGCCGCCCGCGCTGATCTCGAAGAGTTCGATGTCGGTCGGTATGATGGCGACGGTGGCCTCCTTGCGCAGCGCCTCGAAGCCGGGTGCCCGGTTCTTCGACTGGGCGGCGGCCGGATGCGACAGCGCAAGAAGAGTCAGAAAGACGATGCCGGCGGTCAGTCGCAGCGCGCAACCCGACGCGCGCCGCAGCGGTATTGTCAGGTGCATGGTTCGCTTCCTGCTCTTTCCTCCCCTGATGCAATAAATGTTAGCACAGCGGGAAAATCGGTGAGAGCGTGAGGTCGGGAGATCGAAAGTCCCGAACGGGGGAAAAACCCGCTGTCACGACCGGCGTCAGACCGCGCTGTTCGGCTGCGCCATCGCCGTTGCCTGCCCGCGCAGCCATTGGGCGAAGGTCTGAACCTCGGAGCGTGCCGCGGCGGCTTGTGAAACGATGAGCCAGTAGGCGCGGTCTGCCGCCGTGGTGGCAAAGCGCAGGCCCCGCAGCGGCATCACCAGCGTGCCGTCCTGAAGCAGCCCCGCGATCAACGGCAGCCGCCCCAGCGCCACACCCTGCCCGTTGACCGCGGCGCGAACGAGCTGGTCGTAGTGGCTGAACCGCAGTACACCCCTGCCCGAAACCGGTTTCATCTTCATCACCTCGAACCAGACTTCCCAGGAGATCCACGGCGTTGCCTGCGCGGAATCCTCGAAGTGAAGCAGCACGAAATCCCTGAGATCCTCGGGCTTGTCGAGCGGGCGTTTCGCGATCAGCCCGGGGCTGCACACCGGCACCACGCGCTCGCCGAACAGTTTCACGGCGCCGCGGCCGGCCAGCCGGCGCGGCGTGCGCGCTCAGAAGAACTGGCGCGTCTCGCTCGCGATGGGTTCCGCCTGCTCGCGCGCGCGTGGCGATGGATCACAAGACCGCGCAGTGCTGCCGGCAGGCTTGCAGGCTGAGCGGCGGCGGCGAGTGAGCGGAAACCGGGAGGGCGGGAGGTGGTTACGCATCGCTCTCACGCTGTTACGGACGCAATAAGCGCCGCCGGGCCGCAGCGCCAGGAACCGGCAGCGCCATTCGCGCTATGACGTCTGACCTTCCAGCAGAAGCTGCACGACCTCGGGCACAATCGCGGCCGCGCGCTGGTCGAGCTCCGCATCCGTGAGGTTCGCGATCGGATGGGGCATCGCGAGGAAGCGGAAATCAGGAACGCCCCAGCTCCGGGCCATCGCCCGGCCGGTCACGTTGAACACGTCCGTGACGATGGAAGCCGACGGAACGCCGTGCTGTTCAAACACTATGCTGTCGAGCACACTGCCCGAGCTGCATGACCCTCAATCGCCGACACCGGCGACAATGACGTCACAGTTCGCCTTGAACTCCTCGATGATCTCCGCGTGCGGCGCCGCGCCCGCGCTGTGCTTTCTGCGGATGACGTGGGCCTTTGCGTCGTGCTCGCGCTCGAGCAACGCGGCGATGCGCAGCAGCAACTGGTCGGAGTTGTGCTTGGTGTTGTCGATGAGCCCGATCCGAAGGCCCTTGAGCGATTTCGGCCGCGGCACGTAAGCGATGCGCCGTCGTGTGGTTTCCGTCGTGGGATCGTAGATCTGTATCGTCATGATGCGCTCCTTACGTTGTGAATAAAAGCAAAATCACGGCCACAGAGAGCACAGAGAACACGGAGAATGCAAATCCAAAACAGGTTTGCTTTTCAGATCTCTGTGTCAACTCTGTGTGCTCTGTGGCAAAGGGTTTGTTCTCTATCACGGCCTGCGAATTTCCCTGGTTACGCTTTGCGAGCCGCGCTTGCTGCCCCAGCCGGGGATGAAGGCCGACTGCACGCCCGCGCGCCCTCCCGCGGCGATGACCAGAAAGTCCTGCGGTGCTTCCACCAACGCGCGCATCGTGTGCTCGTCCTCCGGCTTCACGTCTCCCGCCATCATGTTGACGCGCTTCAACTCCGCAACAGTGGACTTGGAATGCTCGAAGCAGTAGCGCTGGACATCCTCACGGCTCCAGCCGGCCTTTTTCATGATGGCCATGTGCTCCCCCGCGAAAACCAGAGCATATTGCGGCTGGCGCCCCGAGCCCGCCGAAATTCGCATGTGAGCGCAGAGCGTCGTGAGGACGCCTTCGGGCGTGCTGCTCAGGCCGTTCGAAATCTGGTTTGGCGCGAGAGCCGCGAAGATCGTCACGGCATTCTGGTCGGGACGAAAACCGCGCGTCGTGTGAAACGCCGGCCACGGGCTCTCCGCCTCGTTCTCGGCGATGCAGAACGTGTACTTGCCGGCGTGGCCCAGGCTGCTGCGGTCGAGTTCCCCGGGAAGCGTGCCGATCACGTTGCGCATGACGAGCCGCACCGCCCGCCCGATCGTCGCATTTGCGCGCCACCCCGGCCCGAACAGGTTGTCGCCGCAGTTGATGCCGAGTTCGCGCGCGATCGGGCCGTTCACCACCATGAAGACCGCGGAGCCGCCCGTGCTGGTCGCCGGCCCGTGGTAGCCGTAGAGCGGGTCGGCAAGCGCCTCGACCGCGGCGACGATGACCGGCATGTACTCGGCCTTGCAGCCCGCCATCACCGCATTGATCGCCACCTTCTCCGCGGTCACCGATACCTGCCGGTTCTCGATGAAGGCGAGTTGGCGCTGCGGCTCGATCCCGGCCGCTTCCAGCATGGCATGGATGCGCTCCGCGGTCGGGGGTACGACCGGGAGTCCGTCCGTCCAGCCGTTGGTGTAGCACAGTTCCATGGCGCCGCCCAGATCCGAAACGGTGTGGCGTCGCGACTTGAGTTCCATTTCCATCCATCTTCTCCCTGTATTTGCGGCGTATATCGGAGTTTACATTAGAACGGTTTCGCGCTGAGCATGTAGCGCGGATCGCGCGGCTGCATCGCTGCCAGCATGGCCTGGTGCCCCCCGCTCGAATTTCACAGTTTCGGGACAGTATCGCACCAAACGCTTCGCGGGCTCAAATTCGGGAAAAAGCAACAACTCTCCCGGCGTTCGCGCGCAGCTCGCGAAAAAAATATAATGACAACGGAAGTTGAATGGCAGCCATCTGGAACAGGTATTCCGGCGTCCGCAGGAAAATCCTGTCAACGCCGAATCTCGAAGGAAGCGCATGACCGGGAATCACAAGCGAGCAATCCAGTGCTGTTGCATCCTGCTCTGCGGCATGCTCCTGTCCGGCTGCAACTCGGTACATTGGGGCCGGGAGTACACATGTGATGCGCCGGCCGAACCGGGCGCGCTCACGAGCCCGTCCGAGGGCAACTGGCTGCGCGTCGTTTCCTGGAATCTGCATGGCACGCCGGAGGTCGCACCCATGCAACGGCGCCTCGAGCGCGTTGCCGCTCAGGTTCTGGCCCGGAAGCCCGACATCGCGCTGTTTCAGGAGGTCTGGTTCGAAGGTGATGCCATCCTGCTCGAGCGCGCCCTGAGTTCACGATACGACCGGATTCGTGATTCCGAGACGGTCCGATCTCATTTTTTCTCGCCGTTCACCGGGTTTCGCGCAGGAGGCTTGCTCGCGTTTGTTTCCAGAGGAAGTCCGTGGGCAGCCAAGGGCGGCTCGCAATTCGAGAAGTTCAGGGATTCCGCGCCGTGGCTTCGATACAACGAACGCGACGGAATTGCGAACAAGGGGGTGCAGCATTTCCTGCTCGTCAACGGGGACCGGAACGTTGCCATCCTCAACACGCATCTTCAGGCGCAGTACCCGACGTCCGGGCGCGATTCGGCTTATCGCGAAATCAGGGCGGGGCAAATTGCACAGCTCCGCCGGCTGGCCGAACGTCTCAGCGACAATGCAACACCCGTCGTCGCTGCGGGAGACTTGAACACCATGCCGGACGAGACTGATCTTTATCGGGCCGTGACGGCATACTGGACTGATTTGACGCGGGCAAAGTACGACAGCTGCCGGTGCGGGACACATCTCGGGAAGGACCTGAACGACGGATCAAAGGTCGGCGGGAGCCGGTGGATGGATTACGTTCTGGCGCGCATGCCGTCGGGATACGGCGACGGCGTTGCCGGCGCAAAGGTCGAGTTGATCGAGAGCAAGACCGTCGACTGCCGCTATTCCGACCACCACGGTCTGGACGTGCTGGTGCCGCTGGCGCGGCAATAAAGTCAGCGAGTTCCTTTCAGCACCGACGCGCAACTCGCGCCGTGGGGACTGGTGGCCGTGGGCGGGGAGTTCAAGAGCCCGACGCTGTAACCGGAGCCCGTCTCAGCGTGACATTGCATTGTCCAATGAGGGAATCAACATGAATACCAGCCCCGTCACGCCGACTGCGGCCGCCACAGCGCGGGCTGTTGCGCCGCAGTCTGCTCCGCCGCGGGCTGGAGACGATACCTGTGATATCGTAACGGCGAAAACCCATCCGACTGACCTCAGGTGAAACGATGACGACAACCAGGAAGAGACTGCTGCTGCCGGACACGATGGCGCGCACCGGTTGGGATTTCGTGAAGACTCGCGAGGACGTCGAGGCGATCTCGTTTTCTCCGGCCGGCCCGACACCCGAATTTCGGGCGCTGCTGCGGGATGCCGACGGCGTCGCCCTCACGAGTACGCCCTTGCGCGCGGCCGATATCGAGGCCGCCCCCAGGCTGCGCGCAGTCGGCCGCATCGGCGTGGGCTACGACGCGGTGGACGTTGAGGCGCTGACCCGGCGCGGCATACCGTTGATGACCTGCGGAACCGACAACTCACCCACCGTCGCCGAATACACGATGTTCATGATGCTCGCGCTGTGCAAGCGCGGCGCCGCCCTGGATGCCCTGGTGCGGCAAGGCCGCTGGTCCGAGCGCTATGCCAATCTTTCCACCGAACTGCTCGGCAGAACATTACTCATCCTCGGCTTCGGTCGCATCGGCACGCGCGTCGCCAAACGCTGCCTCGCCATGGAGATGAATGTGGAGGTGTACGACCCGTATGTCCCGGCCGAGACGATACGCTCGGCAGGGTGCGAATCGGTCGCGGATCTCGACGCCGCGCTGCCGCGTGCGGATTTCGTGACCATCCACTGCCCCAAGACGGCCGAGACCGCGGGCATGTTCGATGAAAGCCGGCTGGCGCGCATGAAGCCCACGGCCCGGCTCATCAACACCGCGCGCGGCGGAATTGTGGACGAGGCGGCGCTTTACGCCGCGCTCGCCGCGGGAAACCTCGCCGGCGCGGGAATCGACGTGTTCTCCCCGGAGCCGCCGCTTACCGACAACCCGCTCTTCACGCTGCAGAACGTGATCGTTGCGCCGCACATGGCCGGCAACTCGCGCGATTCGCTCGATCGCGCGGCGCTGACGGTCACGCGCAATCTCCTGAGCGTGCTCGACGGCGCGCCGAGGCGCGAATACGTGGTCAACCCGGAAGCGCTCGCCACCCACAAGCCGTGAGGTCGGGAGATCGGGAGGCCGGAAGTGGAAGAAAACCCCGTCTCACGCTCTCCCGCCCTCACGCTCTCACGGATCACTGCACGGTGAGTCCGGCGAGCCTGATCGCCTCGCTGAAGCGCCCGTACTCCGCGTTGATGAACTTGACGTGGCGGTTCGTTCAGTTCTACGTCAGTACTTCGCGCGCGGCGCGGACGCCGGTCTGCAGCGCGCCGGCGCCGATGATCACAACATCGCAAGACACGGATCTCCTCTGACGAAAAACAGCAGTCTCTTTTTGGTTTACCATCCAGTTTGTGGACCGGATGCCTCAGCGTCAGACGAAAAACCCGTTGACACAAGAGTCCGCACCCCTGGGGAGAATCTCGTGAGCAAGGAGAAAAGCGCGCAACCGGCCGCGCCCGCATCCATTGTCAAGCCCGTGAAGCGTGATGGCGTCACCACCGTCGGGCTCGTCATTTTCGGCCAGAGTTTCCCGGCCCTGACTTTTGGTGGTATTGCGCTCTTCCTCCCACTTATTCGCGAAGACCTGCAGATGACCTTCTCGCAGGCCGGAATGCTCTCCGTCGCTTCGACACTGACCTATGCACTCGGGCAGATTCCGGCGGGCTACCTGTCAGACCGGTTTGGTCCGAAGCGCCTGTTCTTCATCGGGCTCCTGGGCTCGACGCTGCTTTCGCTGAATTTCGGCTTGATCCACGTGTTCTCGCACGCGATGATCAATCAGGTCGCCGCCGGCGTGTTCCGGGCGCTGATGTTCGCGCCGGGCCTTGCGCTGATCTCGTCCTGGTTCCCGCCGGAGCGCCGGGCCACCGCTATGGGTCTCTACTCGGTGGGAAGCTTCTCCGGCAACATCTTCCTGTCGCTCGTCGGCCCGCTCCTGGTGAATCACTTCGGCTGGCGCTTCCCGTTTATCGTCTTTTCCGTTGCGGGAATGGGCGCCGCGTTCGTGTACCTGGCGTTTGCCAAGGAGAAGCCCCGCAGAGGACCCCGGGAGCGGGTGGGGATGCTCGATGCGTTCCAGTTGTTCAAGTACAAGATCATGTGGATCTGCGGCGCCATCCAGTTCATTCGTCTGGGTGTCGTCATTGGCTTCAACTTCTGGCTGCCGTCCCTGCTGGTGGCCGACCGCGGGCTGACAATTCAGGCTGCGGGCCTCGTTACTGCGATGGGCGCCGCCTTCACAGCGCCTTCGAACGCGCTGGGCGGCTACGTATCCGACCGCCTGAAAAATCCGCCGCTGGTCATAGGCGGTGCGTTGGCAGTACTTGCCTGTACCTCCACCCTCCTGGCATTCGTGCACTCGATCCCGCTCCTGTTGGTCGTGGTTGCAATCAACTCGATCTTCCTGCAGTTCTATTTCGGACCCCTGTTCTATGTGCCCGTCGAGGTGCTTGGGCAGCGTATCGCGGGCATGTCCACCGGGTTCAGCAACCTGTTCGCCAACATCGGCTCCTTGACGTTCGCCTACTCGCTTGGCGTGGTGAAGGACAAGGCGGGCACCTTCACATGGGGCTTTGTCGGTATCGGCGCCGCCTGCGTGGTCGGTGTCATGCTTACAATTGTCCTGGCGCGCATGAGGAATAGGGCGCTGGCGGCGCAGAGCGCGCCCGACATGTAATTCAATTCCGCTCCGAGTCCGCTTATCGCCCCTGGCGCATGACGAGGCCCAGTTCGATGAGCCGCCCGGTGAGTTGGTAGTACTCGGCATCGAGTTGCGAGCGCGGCTGCGATCACACCGCAGCGAACAAGCCCCGCAGCCAAGTCGATACAAGAGCCGCGCGCTGGAGGACACATCATCGCCGTCATTGCGGCGGGATGATGGGTAGCAGCAGATACGATGCTTTCTCGCCGCCGGAGTAAATCGTGCACTCGGCGCCGGCGTTGTAGTCGGCGTGAAAGTGCGTGAAGTGCTGAGTTCCCACGCCGTCCGCTGGCGATACATCGAGACGCAGCTTGTGGCCCTTCTTGAAGACCATGCTGGTGGGCCAGATCTCGACCTGACACTCGACGATCTCGCCGGGTTTCAGCCACCGGCGCTCGTCGTGCGCGTGGTACGGCCGGTACGGCAGCGAGCGTTCGGGATCGAGTTTGCGGTGCGAAGCGCGCAGCCACCCTTTGGTGACGCATTGCAACGGTTCAGCCTGCTGGCCCATTTCACAAACATCTTTGCCGTCAGGATCGATGTTGCGGATCGTCGCGAAGATATCCGCGTCCTCCCCGGTACTCGACATCCAGATGTTGAGCACGATGGGGCCCGTCACTTCGGTGTCCGCGGCCATCGGCGGCGTCTCGAACGATACCCCGCGCGGCATTTTGCCGGGGCGCGTCGGCGCGCTCTGCGGATAACTCACTTTCCCTGTCTGCGCCGGCTGCGTGGTCGTCAGCGTCCCTTCCACCGCCTTGGAATCCTCCGAACCGGCCCGTTCGATCTTGAGATGGAACTTTGTCCATTGGGTGCGCGGAATCGGCCAGTCGTCTTCGAAGCGGAAGGCGTACGGCTTGGTGCTGCCTCCGGTGCGGATCTCCAGCTTAACCGGCGGCTCGTCCATGATGCCGGTATCGATGCCCTTCAGCCAGTAATCGAACCAGCGCAACTGGTCGATGCGCCCCTCCTCGGAATGGAACGGATGGTAGTGAGTTCCCGAATGGATACGGAGTTTCTTCTCCTTCGATGCCGCGCACAGGTAAGCCTCGGTGTTGCCGCGCAGGTGCATCGAGGAGCCGCCCCAGTTGCCCACGGTGTAGACCGGCACCTTGATCTTGTCCCAACGCGCGCTGCACAGGCGCCAGTACTCGGAGTCGAGGTCATTGCGC
>Ga0156226_1014_pt1 | contig 14788 bp, 14 predicted proteins | sample RifCSPlowO2_12_FD_107874 | JGI IMG/M metagenome (GOLD analysis project Ga0156226, IMG submission 107874) | Betaproteobacteria bacterium RIFCSPLOWO2_12_FULL_62_13
CAAGGAACGGGGACGCTTTCCGGACCTGGCGGAACTGAAGCAACTCGTGCGAGACCGCGTCGCGCCGGGGAAAGATCTCGGCCATTCGGACAAGAAAATCGGTGAACGGTGAATGGTGATTGGTGATTGGTAAATTGCGAATTACGAGTCACGAGTCACGGATCCGAGGTCACCCGTCACCCGTCACCCATCACTCATCACCCGTCACGGTTCACGGGTCACCCCTTTCACAAGCGTAGGTCGGGTTGCCGAGTAGGCTACCTGATGGCGAATCGATGTCGGGGAACGCTGCGCGTACCCCGACCTACCTCACTCGGAAAAAACCGGTGATTCACAAAAACCTGTGAATCACCGTTTTTTTTTAAGTATCTTTGTTAAATTCAGGATTCGGATTCGGTTGCGCTTGAGAGCACTGAACCCGCGAATTCTCGCTGAGTGATGGCCTCCGGATTCCGAATCCTGCTCAGCACGCGTAGGGTGCGCTTGCGCACCACCAACAACATCGACGCGGTGCGCTCCGCATCGCAGAGCACACCCTACGAGCACTGAAGCAACTCGTGCGAGACCGCATCGCGCCGGGGAAAGATCTTGGTCACTCGGACCGCCGAGGCGGGTAATGGGAAATGGGAAATGGGCAATGGGAAATGGGTAATGGGATAATACCCGTCACCCATCACTCATCACCCGTCACCTCATCACCCGTCGCAAGGCACCAGTCACGAGTCACGGGTTACGGGTCACGAGTCACGGGTCACGCTTTTCTCAGTAGCGCCTTGTCAGCGTCATCGTATCGCCGTCGCGCCGCATCTCGGTGCGGTTGAGGAAGCTCAAGCCCAGGAGACCAACGCCGCCCAGCGCGTTGCCTTCGACTACCACGCCGTCGACGTTGTTAAGGATGATCTCGCCAAGCCGGACCGTGTCGAGCTTGACGCGATACGCGGGCGCGACGCCGTTCGCGGTCTGCAGTACGCTCTTCTGGCCGGACAGGTAGAGGATTCCGGCGCGCTTGGCGTCGGCGGCGCCGATGGTGACCACCGAAGCGCCGGTGTCGACGATGAACCGCAACGATACGCCGTTGACCGCCGCAGTGGTGAAGAAATGGCCCCTGGCATCGGCGGTGAGGGTTGCGCGCTGTGCGCCGGACACGCTGCCGCCAATGGATATGCTCTGTCCCAAGGTGAGGGTCTGGCGCTTGCCAGCGACCTCGATCACCGCCGATTCGCTGGTAGCGCTGATGAGCTTGATCTTTTCCGGGGTCGTCTCGCCGGCCCTGAGCGTGCGCGGCTTGCCGCCGTCGATCACGAGTACCGCCTTGCCGGCGGTGAGCCCGATCGCGTTGATGTCGGCCGCACCGGCCGCGTGCGCGCCGAATAGGAAAAACGCGAGGAGTGAACTAATATTACGCATTTGCGCCTTGCCTGAGCGAAGATGAAGCCGATTGCGATTTTCCGCCACGTGCCGGCCGAGGGCCCGGGTTATTTTGCCACATATCTTTCGCGTCGCGGAATTCCGTGGCGACTCGTCAAGATCGACGAAGGCGAGCCGGTGCCGGGAGACCCACGCGCGTTCAGCGGCATGGCGTTCATGGGCGGGCCGATGAGCGTCAATGACGGCCTGCCATGGATCCCGCCGGTGCTCGCCCTGATTAACGCGGCGGTCGGAGCCGACGTTCCCCTGGTCGGACACTGTCTGGGCGGGCAATTGATGGCCAGGGCCATGGGGGGAAGCGTGACCCGCAACCCCGTAAAGGAAATCGGCTGGGGCAGGGTGGATGTTCTCGGAAATACGGAGGCCGAACGCTGGTTCGGCGCTTCCCTTGAATCCTTCGACTCCTTTCACTGGCACGGCGAATCGTTTTCGATTCCGCCGGGAGCCGTGCGCGTGGCGTCGAGCCCGTACTGCGAGAACCAGATGTTTGTGCTGGGCAAGCATCTCGGCATGCAATGCCATGTGGAGATGACTCCGGAACTGATCCGCACCTGGTGCGACGACTGGAAGAAGGAGGTGCAGTCCCTCGCCGCGCGCATGCCGTCCGTACAGACGCCGGCGGAGATGACGGACGCCGTCGAGGACAAGGTCCGCGCCCTCAACGCGGTCGCCGACCGTCTATATGATCGCTGGACAGCGGGCCTGAAGTGAGAGCGGGAGAGCGTGAGGGCGGGAGGGCGTAAGAGCGACAGCGCCGTATTTCGATCTTTCCGATCTCACGATCTCCCGATTTCACGACTCACGGTTTTAGTCCCGGAAATTCTTGAACTGCAGCGGGAAGTCGGCGATTGACTTTCTGATGAGCGCGATGATGTCCTGCAGGGCATCCTTCTTCGCCCCCGCGACGCGCACCGCATCGCCCTGGATGCTCGCCTGGACCTTGAGCTTGCTGTCCTTGATCAGCTTGACGATCTTCTTGCCGAGCTCTTGCTCGACGCCGACACGTACGGTCAGATCCTGTTTGACCTTGTTGCCGCTCACTTTCTCGATCTTGCCGAGCTGCAGGCAGCGGATATCGACGCCGCGCTTGGCGAGCTTGCCGGTAAGGACATCGCGCACTTGGCCGAGCTTGAATTCGTCGTCCGCATAAACCGCCAGAATCTTGTCCTTCTCGATGATCTCGACTCGCGCGTCAGAACCCTTGAAGTCGAAGCGGGTGGAAACCTCCTTGTTGCACTGGTCTACCGCATTGCGCACTTCGACTTGATTGACTTCCGAAACAATATCGAACGAAGGCATGTACGGTCTCCCCTGTGAAGTGGACTGCCAAGCCAGCTCCGTGATCTAGCAGCCTGTCGAGGCGCCAAGTCCGACAGGCTGCTAGCTGCGGCGTAATTTTACCGCATATGAGGTGACCGGGAGCCCGGTGCTGTCGTCGAATTCCGCCGCCGCCTCGATCGCCAGCCGCGCAACGTCCTCTGCCGGCTTTCGCGTTCGATCATAAGTCACGTACATCGCGCCCATGGCGAGATCGCCGCCGCTGCCGAAGGCGTAGAACCTGGAAAACTCCTGCACCGTGCGGTGCGCCACAACGCCAAAAATCCCCGACGCATTGACGATCAGCGCGTCAAAGCGCGATGACTCGAGCATCTCGTCATCGCCGCCCCCGGGGAGCAGATAGTAATCGTGCTTGAGCACGGCATGCAGCTTCTGCCAGGTCTTGAAAATCTCCACCGGCGAGTGGAAGCGCGCATAGACCTTGGGGCGCGCGAAGTAATCGCGCAATATGGTCTTGAAGGTCGCGTTGCCGGTGACGCCCAGATAGGTATCGCCGATCCTGAGGATCTTGGAGTGGTTGACGATATAGGCGGCCGTTTCCTTGCCCGTCCCCCACTTGGTCATGGTGTCCGCCGCGATCGCCGCGTAGCCGTTTTTCTTCACTACCGCTATGGTGGTCATGTTAAAAGCTCAAGTTAACCGCCAAGACGCCAAGGCCGCCAAGAAAAACATGGATGTCAAGGAAATCGTGAAGGACAACAAGGCGCGATTTTCAAAGTATAGACAGGGAATCGTCTGCTACTACGTGTTCTGACGTTTCGAACTTCATTTATGCTCTTCTTGGCGGCCTTTGCGTCTTGGCGGTTATTTCCTGTTTTTCAACTTGGCGGCGATGCGCATTCGCAGGGCGTTGAGCCGGATGAAACCCGCGGCGTCGGCCTGATTATAGGCGCCTTTGTCGTCCTCGAAAGTGGCGATGGCGGGGTCGAACAGCGAATCCGCCCGCGAGGCGCGCCCCACTGTCATCACTGTCCCTTTGTAGAGCTTGACGCGCACCACGCCGTTGACCGTCTTCTGCGATTCGTCGATCAGCGCCTGCAGCAGCCGGCGCTCGGGGCTGAACCAGTAGCCGTTGTAGATCAGGCGCGCGTAGCGCGGCATCAGATCGTCCTTCAGCGCCAGCACCTCGCGGTCGAGCGTGATCGATTCCATCGCGCGATGCGCTTTCAGCATGATGGTGCCGCCGGGCGTCTCGTAGCAGCCGCGGGACTTCATGCCGACGTAGCGGTTTTCGACGAGATCGAGCCGGCCGATGCCGTGCCTGCCGCCGAGCTGGTTGAGCCTTGCGAGCGCCCGGGCCGGCGTCATTTTCCTGCCGTTGATGGCGACGATGTCGCCGTTTCGGTAGGCGAGTTCGACGTATTCCGGCCGGTTGGGCGCCTTCCTGGGTGATACCGTGATGCGCCACATGGATTCTTCCGGTTCGTAGTCCGGATCCTCCAGGATCCCGCCCTCGTAGGAGATGTGCAGCAGGTTCGCATCCATCGAGTAGGGTGCGCCGCCCTTCTTCTTGTAGTCGACCGGAATGCCGTGCCGCCCGGCGTAGGCGAGCAGCTTTTCGCGCGACAGCAGGTCCCATTCGCGCCACGGCGCGATGATCTTGACGTCGGGCATTAGCGCGTAGGCGCCCAGCTCGAAGCGCACCTGGTCGTTGCCCTTGCCCGTGGCGCCGTGCGAGATCGCGTCCGCCCCGGTCTTCTTCGCGAGTTCCACCAGGCGTTTGGCGATCAGCGGCCGGGCGACCGAAGTGCCGAGGAGATATTCACCCTCATATACGGCATTGGCGCGGAACATCGGGAATACGAAGTCGCGCACGAACTCCTCACGCAGGTCTTCGATGAAAATCTGCTTGACGCCGAACATTTTCGCTTTCCTGCGCGCGGGCGCGAGTTCCTCGCCCTGGCCGATATCGGCGGTGAAAGTCACGACTTCACAGCCGTAGACATCCTGCAGCCATTTCAGGATGACCGATGTGTCGAGCCCGCCCGAGTAGGCAAGCACCACCTTTCTTATTCTACTCATACCATTCTCGTCAAAAAGCTCTACCGCAGAGGCGCAAAGGCGCAAAGAAAACGCAAAGTGAAGACACTATAAAGAATCCCGATTTTCCTTTGCGAAAACTTGGCGTCTAACCCTCACTCCTGACCTCTCTCCCAGAGGGAGAGAGGAAGCTCGAGCCTCCCTTCTCCCTCCGGGAGAAGGGTCGGGGATGAGGGACGGCGCCTTTGCGGTTCAAGGATCAGGTGGACCACAGTTCGCCCTGGGTCTTGATGCGACCTAGGAGCAGATATTCCATTAAAGCTTTTTGTGTATGAAGCCGATTTTCGGCTTCATCCCATACCGCGCTTTGCGGGCCGTCAATTACCTCGGCGGCCACTTCTTCCCCCCGGTGCGCGGGCAGGCAGTGCATGAACAACGCGTCCGGCTTGGCCATGCGCATCATGTCCTCGTCCACCCGCCAGTCCTCGAAGTCACGCTTGCGCTCGGCGTCTTCCGACTCCATGCCCATGCTGGTCCACACATCGGTCGTGATAAGGTCGGCCCCTTTCACCGCCTTCATCGGATCAGAGAATTCCTCGTAGTGGTCGGTGCCGTAAAGCCCGGCGCGCTCGGGTTCGACCTCGTAGCCGGGCGGAGTGGACACGTGCACGTTGAAGTCGAAGACTTCCGCCGCTTGCAGCCAGGTGTTGCAGACGTTGTTCGAGTCGCCGATCCACGCGATCGTTTTGCCGACGATGCTGCCGCGCTGTTCGATGAAAGTGTAGATGTCGCCCATGATCTGGCACGGGTGGTATTCGTTCGTGAGCCCATTGATTACCGGCACCCTCGAATACTTCGCAAAGCGCTCGATGATCGTCTGCTCGAAGGTGCGAATCATGACGATGTCGACCATCCGCGTGAGCACCCGTGCGACATCCTCGATCGGCTCGCCGCGGCCCATTTGGGTGTCGCGCGTCATCAGCGTTATCACCGCGCCGCCGAGCTGATGCATGCCGGCCTCGAACGAGACGCGCGTGCGAGTGGAATGCTTTTCAAACACCATCGCGAGCGTGCGATCGCGGAGCGGCTGATGCAGGACATAGCGCTTGAACATGTCCTTGATCCAGCGCGTGCGCTCGAATAGATACTCGTACTCGTCGCGGGTGAAGTCCTTGAACTGAAGGTAGTGGCGCACTTGCATGGGCATCGACTGCAACAGGAGGACCGGCGAGTGCATTAGGAGTTTGTCCGATCCAAGTCCGACAAACTCCTAAGCCGTCTGCGCGGCGGGTTGCGGCGCCGCCTGCCCGGACAAAAATTCGAGGATCAGCGGCGTGAGGGTGTCGGCCAGCATCTCGGCCTGCTTGCGCGTCAAGTTGAGCGGCGGCAGCAGCCGGATCACGGTATCTGCCGTGACGTTGATCAGAAGCCCGGCATCGAGCGCCTGCTGGACCAGGTCGTTGCACGGATGCGCGAGTTCAATGCCGATCATCAGACCCTGGCCGCGGATATCCTTGACGCCGGGATTGCCGGCGAGCCGGGCACGGAAACTCGAACGCAGGAAGTCGCCCAATGCCATGGCGTTGTTCATCAACCCTTCCTCTTCGATGATCGCGAGCGTCGCGAGCGCGGCGACGCAGACAAGCGGGTTGCCGCCGAAGGTCGAGCCGTGGCTGCCGGGTTTGAACAGCTTCGCTGCCGCCCCTGCGGCAAGGCAGGCGCCGATCGGCACGCCATTGCCCAGTCCCTTGGCGAGCGTCACGACATCGGGTTTGACGTCCGAATGCTGGAATGCGAACCAGGCGCCGGTGCGGCCGGTGCCGCTCTGCACTTCATCGACCATAAGAAGCCAGCCGTGCGCGTCGCAAATTTCCCGCAGGCCGTTCAGGTAATCGGCGTGGCAGACGTTGATGCCGCCCTCGCCCTGGATGAGTTCCACCAGCACTGCGACAACGCTCCGGTTGCTTTCCGCGACGCGCCTGACCGCGTCCAGGTCGTCGAATGGCACGCGCGCGAACCCCGTGGCCAGCGGCTCGAAACCGGCCTGCACCTTGCGGCTGCCGGTTGCGGAGAGCGTGGCAATGGTGCGGCCGTGGAAAGCCTTCTCCAACACCACGATCGCCGGTGCCTCGATACTCTTCTGGTGTCCGTAGTAGCGCGCGAGCTTGATCGCGGCCTCGTTTGCTTCGCAGCCCGAATTGCAGAAGAACGCGCTGTCCATACCGGAAATCGCCGCCAGCCGGTCCGCAAGCTGCTCCTGCAGCGTGATGCCGTACAGGTTGGAGGTATGCACGAGCTTGCCGACCTGTTCACGCAGCGCCGCGGTGAGCCTGGGATGGCAGTGGCCGACGCCGCACACGGCGATGCCGGCAAGCGCATCAAGGTAGCGCTTGCCGTTGGTATCCCACAGCCAGGCCCCCTCGCCGCGCTCGAACGCGACGGGCAATCTGGCGTAGGTGTTCATTACATGCGACATAAAGTTCAGGCTCCAAAAAGCACACGGCGGCCTGCGCCGCCGTGGACCAATGCATGTATTTTCAGCTTATAAGTGTCCGCTAGGCAAGCAATTTCTGATCGGGTTCGCCCGCGATGACGAGCTGAAACTGCGGGCGGCCGCAAAAAGAAGCGCCCGGCACAATTGCCGCAGGCCGAGAGCGCCCGCCGGGCTGCGCAAGCAGGCTGCCGACGCCTGCGGCCTTTGCCGCTCACGCCATCGCTTTGATCGCTGCGGCAAGACGGCTCTTGTGGCGGGCCGCCTTGTTCTTGTGAATGATGTACTTGTCTGCGACGGAATCGATCACGCTCGCGGCGCCCTGAAACACGCCGTTCGCGGCGTTCTTGTCTCCGGCTTCGATCGCCTTCTTCACGTTCTTCACTGCGCTGCGCAGTTCGGAGCGCAGGCTTGCGTTGTGCTGGCGGCGTTTCTCGCTTTGGCGCGCCCGTTTTCTGGCTGATGCGATGTTGGCCATGTAAACTCCCGGATTGGGATCGGAAAAAGGGCGTTATGATACGGATGTTTCAGGGTTTTTGCAACAGATGAATCTCCTTAGAGCCGTGGCGGCGGTGAGCAGCATGACGCTCATCTCGCGCATCTTCGGCTTCATCCGCGACGTGGTGATCGCGCGCGTGTTCGGGGCGGGACTCGCCACCGACGCCTTTTTTGTCGCGTTCAAGATCCCAAATTTGCTGCGCCGGTTGTTCGCGGAGGGGGCGTTCTCGCAGGCCTTCGTGCCGATCCTTGCCGAGTACAAGAACCGGCGCGGCGGGGAGGACACCCGGCTCCTCGTCGACCACGTCGCCGCGCTCCTCGGGCTGGCGCTCTTCGCGGTGACGCTGATCGGCGTGGTGGCGGCGCCGCTCATCATCTACGTGACCGCGCCGGGCTTCACGGCGACACCTGAAAAATTCGACCTCACCGTGAGCCTTTTGCGGGTGACGTTTCCGTATATTCTGTTCATATCGCTTACTGCACTCGCGGGCGGCATCCTCAACACCTACAGCCGCTTTTCAGTGCCGGCCTTCACGCCGGTCCTGCTCAACCTGTCATTCATCGTGTTTGCGCTGTGGGTGGCGCCCTATTTCGATCCGCCGGTACTGGCGCTGGCATGGGCGGTATTCACGGGCGGCGTTCTGCAACTCGCGTTCCAGGTGCCGTTTCTGCTGCGCCTCAAGCTCCTGCCGCGCTTCAAGCTCGACCTCCGGGACGCGGGCGTATGGCGCATCGTGCGGCAGATGGGCCCGGCGGTGTTCGGCGTGTCGATCGCACAGGTGAGCCTGCTTATCAACATGATCTTTGCTTCGTTTCTGGTCACCGGCAGCGTATCGTGGCTGTACTATGCCGATCGCCTGATGGAGTTTCCGACCGGGCTGCTCGGCGTCGCGCTCGGCACGATCCTGTTGCCGAGCCTGTCCAGGCACCATGCCAACCGCTCGGCCGAGGAGTACTCGCAACTGCTCGACTGGGGCCTGCGGCTGACACTGCTGCTGGCGCTGCCGGCAGCGGTGGCGTTGGCGCTCCTCGCCGTCCCACTTACAGCGACGCTCTTCCATTACGGCGCATTTTCCGCGGGCGACGTGCTCGCCACGCGCCGCGCGGTGATCGCCTACAGCGTCGGGCTCACCGGCCTCATCCTGGTGAAGGTGTTGGCGCCGGGTTTTTACGCGCGGCAGGACATCAAGACCCCGGTCAAGATTGCGATCATCACGCTGGGCGCTACCATGGTCATGAACTTCATCTTCATCTGGCCATTGAAGCACGCGGGCCTTGCGCTCGCGATCGGGCTCGGCGCGTGCCTTAATTCGGCTCTCTTGTATCGCGCGCTGCGCCGGCGCGGAATCTACACGCCGCAGGCCGGATGGCCGACGTTTCTGCTCAAGGTGGCGGTTGCGGTGTATGCGATGGGGAGCGTGCTGTGGCTGACGATGGGCGCGTCCGGCGAATGGCTAACGGCGGGGGCGGCGCAGCGCGCGGCCCGGCTTGCGTGGGTTGTAATAACCGGGGCGGCGAGTTATTTTGCCGCCCTGTGGTTACTCGGCTTGAGGGTGCGGGACTTCGCCAGGCACGGTTAAATAACTATGTCCAATTAAGTGTTATCACTGCTTGTCTTGCGGTCCCGATAAGCGGTAAATTTGCAATTAGGCGGCAATGACGCGTGCGTCCGGCGCGACCGAACCTGCGTATTCAGGACAAAAACAACGCTTACGCGGGTGGTCGGCGCCACGTGTTGAGGGTGAACCGAATGTTTATTGTTTCGCGCCTTACGTCGCGCAGTTCGCTCGCGCTATCGGTGAGCGTCGATTACGCGCATGTGGGCGGTGGATGCGCGGCGCCGTCACGCGCGCGCAACCCGGATGACTCTCGGCGTAAACTCGGCTCCGACCTCATCCCCGTCCGCACGCCTTCCTATGAGAGTTTGACCGGTTCTCGGCTGGCCCGCTCTTTTCAGGCAGTTTTCTCAGGCATCATTCCCGGCCGCTTTTTGCGGCACATGCACGTCTCTTTGGGTCCTCAAGCCCGCGGCTTCGGGTTGGTGGATTGTTGTGCAGCTATGAAGGAGAGCTTTCATGAATAGACGAATGTTTCTCAGGACGAGCGCTGCCGCACCCGCTGCCGCCGTCGTTTCGAGCCTGCCGCGGCTTGGTTTCGCCGATCCTGCCGCCAGCGGTCCGTGGCGCGTGTTCGAAGTGACCACGCAGGTGGAGGTCCTCAAGCCGGCGGGCGTGACGCGCGTCTGGCTTCCTGTGCCGCTTACAGCGGATACCAGTTACCAGAAGAGTCTGGGCAACCGCTGGACCGCTGAAGGCGGAACGGCGCGCTATTTGCAGGACAAGAAGTATGGCGCAGGCATCATATCCGCCACGTTTCCGAAAGCCCTGCACAGGCCGACGCTCAAGCTGGTCAGCCGTCTTGCGACGCGCGACCGCGTGGTCGATTTTTCAAAACCGGCTCCCGGAGTCAGAGAAGACCCGGCAATACTCAAGCTGAATCTTGAGCCGACCGAGTTGATCCCGACCGACGGCATCGTGCGGGACACTGCGCGGGACATCACGAAGGGGCAGCGCAATAATATCGACAAGGCGCGCGCGATCTACGAGTGGGTGGTGGAGAACACCTTCCGTGATCCGAAGGTGCGCGGCTGCGGCTGGGGCGACATCCAGGTGATGCTCGAAACCCGCAACCTGGGCGGCAAGTGCGGCGACCTCAATACGCTGTTCGTCGGACTCGCGCGTTCCGCCGGGGTCCCCGCGCGCGATGTTTACGGCGTGCGCGTCGCAAGCTCGCAGCATGGCTATTTCAGTCTCGGTGCGAATACCGAGGTGATCAGCAAGGCACAGCATTGCCGCGCCGAATTCTACGCCGAAGGCTACGGGTGGATTCCGGTGGATCCGGCCGACGTCCGAAAAGTGGTGCTGGAGGAGCCGCCAGGCAATCTCGCGCTCACCGACCAGAAGGTGAAGAAAGCTCGGGAAATGCTGTTTGGCTATTGGGAAATGAACTGGCTCGCCTACAACTACGCGCACGATGTCGAGCTGCCGGGCTCGAAGGGACCCAAGATACCGTACTTGATGTACCCGAACGGCGAAACAGCGGAAGGCCGCCTCGACCCGCTCGATCCTGATGCCTTCAAGTACATCATCACCTCGCGCGAGCTGAAAAGCGCGTAATCAACACTCGCCGCGGCGGAGCTCGATGCCCGCCGCGGCGCGTTCTTGTGTCGGCATGGATTTCATTGTGGTTCCTGTGGGTTTTCCATGGGTGTCGTCTCTGCTGGACTTGCCCGTCCGAGCCAAACCCATATCCTCGGCGCAAGCTGTCATTCCCGTGCCAACGGGAATCCATGCGGCGTTGAACAAGGTCTCTCTTGTCTACATTTCCCGCGGTGAACGTTCCAGGAATTCGCATCGACAGGGGTTTCATGATGGACTCGTCAAGTGGGCGCCCTATGGATTCCCGATGCCTCGGGAATGACACCCACGGAAAAGTCGGAAGCGCCTTCATTCTATGCGCAACGGCATTCTGTCTACTCGTGCCGGCCACGGCCACGCTTGCAGCGGAACTTAAGCCGTGGATCAGCGCATCGCCGCCCGCGTTTAAGCTGAAGGATCTCTCGGGCCGGAATCATCGTCTCGCCGATTACCGCGGCAAGGTGGTTCTGGTGAATTTCTGGGCGACCTGGTGCGAGCCGTGCCGGAACGAGATGCCGGCGATCGAAATGCTCAAGGAGAAATTCGCGGGCCGGCCGTTCGCCGTGCTTGGGGTCAACGTTGACGAACCCGAGGCGCGCATCAGAAAGTTTCTGTCGCTTGTCCCGCTCAGCTTCCCGGTTCTGCTCGATCGCGAAGGCAAACTCACGCGAGCGTGGAAGGTGCGCGTGCTCCCGGCGAGTTTCCTGGTCGGGCCGGATGGCAAGGTGCGCTATAGCGTGATCGGCGAGCTCAACTGGAATGCGCGCGAAGTCACGGATCGCGTCGCGGAACTGTTCCCCGGCCGTTAGGTTCGGGCCGGTCTCTAAATCCGAATAAGTTCTTGACCGCAGATAAACGCCGATTAACGCAGATGGAACACATGAAAAGTGATCCGTGAGCCTGAAGCGTGCATCGAATTATCCTTGAGGAGTTTGTCGGGCCTCAAGCTTGCCCCGGACTCCGATCCGGGGCTCGACAAACTCCTAGAGCTCGTACTGCGATCCCTCACCGCGCATGGTCGCTTCGACGATGCGGCGCGTCAGATGCGGCGCGAACATCTCAATGAAGTCGTAGACATAACCGCGCAGGTAGGCATGGCGGCGGATGCCGATACGCGTGGTGCTGGGCTCGAAGAGGTGGCTCGCATCGATCAGCCGCAAACCGAAATCACGCGCGGGATCAAACGCCATCTTGGCGAGAATGCCGATGCCCAGGCCTAGCTCGACGTACGCCTTGATCACATCCGCGTCGATTGCGGTGAGCGCCACGTTGGGCTTGATGCCGCGCGTGTCGAACGCGCGCTTGATCGGCGAGTCGCCGCTGAAGGCGAAATCGTAAGTGATAATGGGATAGCGGGCGATCAGGTCCAGCGTGAGCTGCCGTTCCTTGAGCAGGGGGTGCTTGAGCGGCGTGATCACGCAGCGGTTCCATTGATAGCAGGGCAACGTCACCAGGTCCTCGAATTGCTCGTAGGCTTCCGTGATGATCGCGATGTCGGCTTCTCCTGCGAGCATCAGTTCCGAAATCTGCTGCGGACTGCCTTCACGCAGGCTGAGCCGCACCTTCGGGTAGCGCTGGATGAAGCGCTGGATCACCGGCGGCAAGGCATAACGCGCCTGGGTGTGGGTCGTTGCGATGGCGAGCGCGCCGCTGTCCTCAGCGCCGAATTCACGCCCGACCTGTTTGAGGTTTTCGGTGTCCCTGAGGATGCGCTCGGCGATGTTGAGGATGATGCGGCCCGGCTCGGTTACGTCGACTACGCGCTTGCCGTTGCGCACCAGGATTTCCACTCCGAGCTCTTCTTCCAGTAGACGGATCTGTTTGCTGATCCCGGGCTGGGAGGTATATAACGCCGCAGCCGCGTCAGAGAGGTTCAGCCCCCGCTTTGCGACTTCGCACAAGTAGCGTAATTGCTGTAATTTCATGCGCTTAAAGCCAAATAAGCTGCGGTTATTAAATTCTAACACGATATTCTTTTGAAATATAACCAAGCGTTGCTACCATGCAGTTCGACCCGTTGACTCAGCAGGAATGCGGTGTATATCTACGACGAAATCGATCAGCGGCTGGTGGACGAACGCGTACGCCAGTTCCGCGACCAGACGCGGCGCTTCCTCGCGGGCAAGCTCTCCGAGGACGATTTCCGGCAGTTGCGCCTGCGCAACGGCCTCTACATACAGAAGCATGCGCCGATGCTGCGGATTGCCATCCCGTACGGGCTGCTTGCCTCGCGCCAGTTGAGGGTGCTGGCGCACATCGCGCGCACCTACGACCGCGGCTATGGCCATTTCTCGACGCGCCAGAACATTCAGTTCAACTGGCCGAAGCTCGAGGACGTGCCCGAGATCCTGGCCGAGCTCGCGACAGTACAGATGCACGCGATTCAGACCAGCGGCAACTGCGTGCGCAACATCACCACCGACCATTTTGCCGGCGTCGCCAGGGACGAGATCGTCGATTCCTTGGTCTGGTGCGAAGTGATCCGGCAGTGGTCGACCTTCAACCCGGAATTCAGCTACCTGCCGCGCAAGTTCAAGATTGCCGTGAACGGCTCGCAGGCGGACCGCGCCGCGACCCAGGTCCACGACATCGGCCTGCACGCGGTGCGGGACGCGAACGGCGAGGCGGGGTTCCGCGTTTTGGTCGGCGGCGGACTCGGCCGCACCCCGATAATCGGTCATGTCATCCGCGAGTTCCTCCCGTGGCCGCACTTGTTGACCTATCTCGATGCCATCCTGCGCGTATATAACCGCTACGGCCGCCGCGACAACATCCACAAGGCGCGCATCAAATTCCTCGTGAAGGAACGCGGGCCCGAGCGCTTCCGCGGCGAGGTCGAAGCCGAGTGGGCGCATCTTAAGGACGGCCCGGCGACGCTGATTCCCGAGGAGATCGCGCGGATCGAAACCCGCTTCACGCGCCCGAGCTACGCGCGGCTGCCCGCCACCGACCTCGGCGTTGAAGCGGCGCTCGCCGCCGACCGCGCGTTCGCCAACTGGCACCGGCGCAACGTCCATCCCCACAAGGTGCCGGGCTACGCGGCGGTGACGCTATCGCTCAAGAAAACGGGGGCGCCGCCGGGCGATGTCACGGCGGAGCAGATGGACCGGATCGCGGATCTCGCGGACCGCTATTCGTTCGGCGAACTTCGCGTCTCCCACGAACAGAACCTGATCCTCGCCGACGTGCGCCTGTCCGATCTGCGTGCGTTGTGGCAGGAGGCGCGAGGGCTGGGGCTCGCGACGCCGAATGTCGGGCTGCTCACCAACATCATCTGCTGCCCGGGCGGCGATTTCTGCTCGCTTGCCAACGCCGTGTCGATTCCGGTTGCGGAGGCGATCCAGCGGCGTTTCGACGATCTCGACTATCTGTACGACATCGGTGAGCTCGATCTCAACATCTCCGGCTGTATGAATGCCTGCGGCCACCACCACGTCGGACACATCGGCATCCTCGGCGTGGACAAGAATGGCGAGGAGTGGTACCAAATCGAGGTTGGCGGCAATCAGGGCGACCTCGGCACGGGCGTGGGTGCGGCGCTCGGCAAGGTGATTGGACCTTCGTTCGCGCGGGACGACGTGCCCGATGTGATCGAGCGCCTGATCGAGTGTTATATCGAGTATCGCGACAGCGAGCACGAGCGTTTCATCGACGTCGTGCACCGCGTCGCCATCGAACCTTTCAAGGAGTACGTTTATGGCAACGTTGATCATAGAGCGTCGTATCGTCGCCGACAGGTGGCAACTGCTTGAGGCCAGTGCCACTGAGGTGTCAACTACCGGTGACGTGATCGTGCCGCTCGGCTTATGGCAAGCACAGCGCGCGCAACTGGTCGCACGCCCGGCGCGGCTTGGCC
>Ga0156226_1439_pt1 | contig 14750 bp, 12 predicted proteins | sample RifCSPlowO2_12_FD_107874 | JGI IMG/M metagenome (GOLD analysis project Ga0156226, IMG submission 107874) | Betaproteobacteria bacterium RIFCSPLOWO2_12_FULL_62_13
CCTCGCCTCCGGCATCCAGGTGGCGATGGTGGGGCTGCTCACCGCGCTGCCGCGCACCCCGCTCTACGAACGCGTCAAGCGCGAAGGGCGATTGATCGAGGGCGCCGAACACGGTGACAACACCAAGCCCAGGACCAACATCGTGCCGCGGCACATGGGGTACGACGAAATGGTCGCGGCCTACATGGCGCTCTACCGCAGGCTCACCGGCAACCGCGCAATCGCGGAGCGGCTCCGCAACAAGCTGCGTTACCTTGGGGAGCCGATCTACCACGGCGAGTATCCGTGGCGCGAGCGCGTCGGGATCATCGCCAAGCTGCTCGAGGGCGTAGTCAAGGGCGGCTTGCCACGGCTGTTCCATTTCGCGCGCAGCATGCCGTGGCTCGCTCCGGCCAAGCTGCCGCTTGCCACCGTGGACTGGATTGCGGGGCTGGCGATGCGCGACTTTGTCGAGCGCCACTTCAGGGGGTCATTCCGTGACGAGACCGCCGTTCTCGGGCGCCTGTTCGGGTCGCTGCAGCACGCCATCCAGGCCTACCTGCGACAAGGCATGGTCACGCTCGAGCTCAACGTCCTGCGCGATGCCGTGCCGAGCCTGAACCTCTGCCTCAAGGGCCGGCTCGATCGCGCATTTTTCGCGCGAACGGCGCGGCGCCTGGCGCGGCTTCTCGCGCGCACCCGCACGCGCCTGGTGCTCAACGTCGAGCAGTTGCACCTGCAGCAGCAAGAACACCTGCAGTTGCTGCTCAGGCGCCTCGCGCGTCACAGCGATCGGGTGTTCATCGCCGCCAGCAGTGAACTCAAGGACCGCATCGCCAGCGACCTCGCGCGCTTCAACCTGCTGCTCGCGATGCCCCGCGAAACGCCAAGCGTGCGGTGAACGCGCCGCCGCTGCGGCGGTTGCGATTTTCTTGATGGGTATCAAGGCGGCGGCGCGGTGAGCCGCCTATTGTGTGGGCTCTGACTTGGCACAATAGGCTACCGAATGACCAACATCACCGCTGTCCTCGCCGCCGATCACCGGCACGGAGATCAACTTTTTGCTGCCGCTGCGCAGGCCGCAGAACAGTGCGACTGGCCCGCATGCCGTCAGCAGTTCGACGCGTTTCTCCGGACACTCAAGCACCACATGGAAATCGAAGAGCAGGTGCTGTTCCCGGCATTCGAGCAGGCAAGCGGCATCCGTGGTGGCCCGACATGGGTGATGCGGCAGGAACATCAGCAGATGCTGGCGTTGCTCGACGAGATCGCGGCCGCGATTGCCGCGCGCAACGCGGAGGACTTCCGCGCTTCGGCACAATCATTCGCGGGGCTGATGACGCTGCACAGCACCAAGGAAGAGCGCGTGCTCTACCCGATGTGCGACCAGGTGCTGGCCGATCTTAGCGGTGAGAAGCTGCAGGAATTAATTTCGCAGCGCTGAGCCGCGCCCATTGTTCAAGATCCTCGCCCACAACGGCTTCCACTACTTATTTTTCCTCCTCCTTCAATGCCGGGCGCTTCACGAGTTCCGGAAGCACAGCGCGCTCGAAAAACTTCACCCCCACCCGTGCCAGCCGCGCTTCTCCGATCAGGGCACCAGCATTCGGCCCGGACTTTTTCCACTCCTTGTACTCGTCAACATATTCGAGCCCCAGGGAACGCGCCAGGAGATGAACGTAGTTGAAAACCTTGGTTCCCTCGCCGGCCTCCAGCCCGCAGAGTTCCCGGTAGCACTGGTGAAAGACCGTGACAAGCGCATCGGCGCGATGTGCCGCGACGAGCCGCAAACTCCGGCGGAACATGTCCTGCATGGCGCCGGGGACTGCCGCAAGGGACGCACACATGTATCCCGGGGCGGCATAGCCGTCCTCGATGACTTCTACCTCAGGGATAAGCCGCAGCAGCGCCGGCACCTTGGCATTGACCGCCACCTTGTCGTTGAAGCCTACATGCTTGTGCAGCAGCACGCGCATCGGCACGGCATGCTTCAGCAAAGGAGCCAAAGCGCCGCGATGTTCGTAGAGCAAATCAACGAAATGGCTCGTAGAAAAGTTGGCCTCGTATGCCTGCTCCACGAACTCGGTCATGTGCGAGTGACATGTCGGACACCACGCGACAACCCGATCGCGTCCGAGGTTGTTGAACTTCGTGACCGTACGCCTCGCCATGCCGTCTGCCGCGGTCTGGTTCCCATCCTTCACGGAGCCACAGCAATAATCCGGGCCCCCGGCAGGCTGCGCGTCAATTCCGAGCAGACGCAGGACGTGCAGGCAGATGTGGATAATGTCGCCGTGCCGCAACACGTTGCAGCCGTACCAGAACGTGATCCTTTCGCTCATCGCGTCCGCCCGCTTTCGTCCGTTACATCCAGTTTCTCATCTCTTCTTCGGTCAGTTGCAGCTTGGCGAACGCCCTGATCCGGTCGAAGAAATCCCGGTCGTCGCGCACCGGGATCTGTCTCGGGCCGCCCAACCCGCCGGACGCCATGATGCGGGCGATGCGAACCATCATCTTTGGATTGATGCCCTCGGGGCACGCCGAGACGCACAGGCCGCTGCGGACGCAAACCGAAGCCCAGCCCAAGGCTTCCGGCGTACCCTGTTCCCCCCGCAGTACGGAAAGAATTCCCGTCACGACCGTGCCCGGCTCGACACCGGTGAGCGGCGCGCTGTAGCGTCTCGTGGGGCATGCCTCGACGCATTTCCCGCACTTCGTGCAGGCATCCAGGATTCTTTGCGCCTCGCTGTGAATGAACGCCTTCAGGGCGCCGGTTGCCATCGGTTGGTTGGCCATGGTCGCAGAGTTCGCTTTCGATTTACGCAGTGTTCGCTCCCAGATCGGTGTCATCGGGCGGCGCATCTGGGGGTGGAACCAGTTCGAATTCTCTTATCATGCGCCGCAAGCGCGGCCGCGATATTCCGAGGATCTCGCAGGCGCGCCCCCGATGCCATCCCGTGGATTCGAGTACACGCAGGATATGCACCTTTTCCACGTCACGAAGACGCCATTGGGTTTCCGGCCTATCGCTTTTCCTGAGAGGAGCAGGCACGCTACACATTTGTTCAGGTAACAGATCACAGGTGATCACATCCAGAGAGCACAAGAGGTCTACTGGAAGCTCTGCGAAAATCCTGCGGACGTCTACATCCATGGCCAAGCGATCCTGTTGCCGAAGTGGCAAGCGTGGGCGAAAGCCGCCCGTGAGAAACTGAATTTGAAATGGCTTCTAGTTTTTCAAACCCCGATAGGTTCTCATAGAAATGAAGGGTCTGACAATATAGTTGAATGGATAACTTGCCACATGCACCAGTTTACTGAATGGAATATAGATAAAGAAGAGAAGAGCAATAGTTATATGCAATTTACTGATAAAAGGCACCCCTGCCATCAATTGGGCATCGGGTTGCAATTTCAGGATACTTCCAAGCCATAGGCCCACGGGAGACGAGATGCCGAATATCTGTTGCACGGCCGACTGATAAAGGCCCAAACCAACCACGATGAGCAAAAACCCAAGGGAGATGTAATCATCAGCGTTGCTCATTGCTCGCAGTTGAGGGATATAAATCCTCCGGATAAGCGCCCACAGCACGCCATATAAGAAAAGAACACCGCCAAAAAGCCCCACCCATCTGAAAAAATCCACCCAGCCGGGAAGGTTATACGCCCCTCCTACAAACCCGACTATGTGAGCTACAAAGAGAATGATAATGCCCCAGTGCAGGGACAAAACAGCCGGTCCGATTGACGCACGGCCGAAAAAACCGGTAGAGCGCGTTGTCCATTGATAGTCGCCTCTTGCGCTCCACACCCAGTGCCCGCGGAGGGCGCGATAGATGGTGCCGCCAAAAAACATCACGATGGCGAGGTAGGGCAGCGCTACAAAAAGGAAATTATCCATAGGTTACCTCCTCTTCGTTGGTCGTTATTTCCGTTGGTTCAAGGTCGGCATGAAAAATGGCGGTCAATGCCTGGCAGAGATACAGGTAAGGCGTCTTTAATTCTTCCAGACGGGCACCTATCGGCTCCATAAAAGGCAACATGTACTCTTTAATCAGCTTTTGCCTGACAGGGTCGTTTTGCGAACGGGTGGTCAGCGAAAGAAACTCGACCATCAGAGGCAAATAATCGGGCAATTCATTCTTGTCCAGCGCCAATCCGAAATGTCTGTACAGATTGACCACTTCGACCATGTACTTGTTTCTGTCGCAATTGGCCGCTCCGCTGCAGGTTTTCGGCTCCTCAAATCCATGGCTGCCCAAGTACAGCGCGCATTGAGGCGATAATTCAAATAATTCAATATACTCGTCCTCGGTAACCGGTTCATGCTCCAGGAAGCGCGAGAGCAACCGTGCGCTTTCACCATCTATTCCCTTCAATGCCTTTATCGCCGCAGACGCATCCTTTCTGATTTCTTCCGCGTCCACGTCCCGCGGATTGCACCACAGATAGGCAATCAGTTTATAAGCGTTGGAAATTATTTCCGCTTGGTTCATATTATTCATGTTTTTTCCCCGGTGTATGATGAGATGCATGATAACTTTTTCTTCTGTTCATGGGCGACCAGGGTGTCATCTCGTCAAAGCCCGCAAAGCCGCGTTCGGTATAAGGACTGATGTCCGCGCCTTCGCGTTTGGTCGTGGGAACCACAAAGCGTTCGTTGTAAAAGGAAAGGGATAATCCCCGTACGATTCCTTGCGCGTCTTCTTCGGTCAATCCCACCCTATTGAGGACTTCCACATCGGGCTTTTTTTCCACTCTTATGCTTCGTTGGTAATGCCTCACCGCAAGTTGACGCAGCAGCGACCTTTTCACCACTTCTTCATTCCCGGCTCCGAACATGCTCGCGAGATAACTGATGGGGAGGCGGAATTTGTCCAATTCATCCAGGCCAAGGAGCATGCCTTTTGATGGTTTCGTCATGTCAAACACATCGGTATCCGACGGAGAATCCACGCCGGCGCTGGTCGTGATCGGAGCGAGCGGCGGAATGTAGAAGAGCGAGGGCATGGTCCTGCATTCGGGATGCAGCGGAAACGCCAATTCCCATTTCTTGAATATCTTGTAGATGGGCGAGCGCTGCGCCGCGTCAATCCAGTCGTCACTGATGCCGCTTTGCTTGGCCGCTTCGATCACTTTGGGGTCAAAGGGATCCAGAACAATGTCGCGGTGAGCTTGCACCAGGTCTTGATCGTCGGCCATTGCGGCTTCCTGCACCCGATCCATGTCATAGAAAATGAGGCCAAACGAACGTATTTTTCCTACGCAGGAATGGAAACACACCGGGGGCAGTCCCGATTCAACTCGCGGATAGCAGAGAATGCATTTTTCCATCTTTCCGCTGCGCCAGTTGTAATAAGTTTTCTTGTACGGGCAGGACGAGATGCAGTAGCGCCAGTTGCGGCACCGCTTCTGGTCGATCAGCACGATACCGTCTTCTTCCCTCTTGTAGGCCGCACCCGAGGGGCAGGCCCCTATGCAGCCCGCATTGAGGCAATGGTTGCAAATCCGGGGAAGATAAAAGTAGAAAACCTGTTTGAATTTCAGGTACGCCTCATGCTCTTCCTTGCTCATGTTCTTGAAGTTGACATCGTGTTTGCCCGTGACATGAGCGCCGCCCGCGTTGTCCTCCCAGTTGACCCCCCAGTTGATGGGAACATCCTTTTCGTCCGTAACCATTGACTTGGGACTGGCGACCGGTTGTTGTTTGAGTTGTTCGGATACGTGCAGATCATCGTAGGAAAAGGTATAGACGTCGCCGTCTCCGTAATAATCGGCCATCTCCGGCATGTGCGGGTTGTAAAACATGTTCGACAGCATGTACGAACGGCTGCCGTAACGAAGTTGCAAACCCCCGTTCTTTTTCACCCAGCCGCCCTTCCACAATTCCTGGTCTTCCCAGCGCCTGGGATAACCGATGCCGGGCTTGGTTTCGACGTTGTTCCACCACATGTATTCGGCGCCTTCCCGGTTCGTCCACACGTTCTTGCAGGCGACCGTGCAGGTATTGCAGCCAATGCACTTTTCCAGGTTGAAGGACATGCTCAATTGCGCTTTTACTCTCATGATGTTCTCCGGCATTGGCTATAGTGTCGGGACTTTATCCAGATCCCGTTCCTGATAAATCGGTTTATTCTCCGCGCCCAGGGGCATCTTGCGGATGATCACCCCGTGGTCACGCTCGGACGGACTCGTTCCCCAGTAGTTGATGTAATAGGAAAATTGCGCGTATCCGCCAATCATCGTGTGGGGATTCATCAGGATTCGCGTGGTGGCGTTGTTGTTCCCGCCGCGCAGGTCCGAGCACTCGTATTTCTTCGCGAGCGGCGAGAAGGGAACATTGATATGGCGCTCGACCTGATGGTAAGTAATCGCCATGTTTCTCGGCACCTGGTGGCTCACCACCGCGCGCACCACTTCAATGCCGTTCTCGCAATACATCTCCACCCAGTCGTTGTCCTTGACCTCGATCTCGTCGGCGTCATCGGGATTGAGCCATACGGTGGGGCCGCCGCGCGACATATGCATCATGGGCCAATGGTCCCGGAAGGAGCTGTGAATCTGCCACTTGCCGTGCGGCGTGATGAAGCGGAACACCTTGGATTTCGGCCCGCCTTTCTGAAGATTGATGTCTCCTATCGCCACCATGTCCAGCGGCGGCTTGTTGGTGGGCAGCGCTTCCCCGAGTTCCCGGATGCCCTGATGGTCGTAATAAATCTCCTGTCTCCCCGAAAGGGTGTGCCACGGCTTCAGCCGTTCCACATTCATGGTCCAGGGTCCGAAGGTTCTCTGCTTGCCTCCCTTGTCGCTCAAAACCGCGCTCCACTGCGGCGTCGTGTGGATTCTTCTCGGCTGCGAAATGATGTCCTTATAATGGACTTTTCGGTTCTTGACTTCCTCAACCATGTCGGCGAGAGGAAGCCCCACTTTCTTTTCCATTTCCTTGAAAAAGAGCCACGACAGCCGTCCATTAAGTTCCGGAGAAATCTGCAGAATCACTTCGCAGGCCTGTTCCGGCTTTTCAAAATACACTCGCCCGTTTTTGACCTCCAGATTTTCGTTCTGTTTGAGCTCGTCCTCCACGATGGGCGTGAGATCGGTATATTGCCCTTTGGAACCATAACCTTTGGGCTGACAGGCGAGCGGACCGAGTGAAACCAGTTTGTCGTAGACTTTTGTGTAGTCCCTTTCCACGATGGCGATATTGGGGAATGTTTTTCCGGACACCGGTTCCGTATCTCCCTTGCGCCAGTCCTTTACCACTCCCAGCGGTTGGGCAAGCTGGTCGGCGCTGTCCATCCACAGCGCATTCATCACCACTTCTTTCACGGGCCCGGGGAAATGTTTTTGCGCCAGTTCCGAAAACTTCCTGGCGATGAGCTTGAATGCTTCCCAGTCGTGCTTGGCTTCCCATGGCGGCTGTGTGGCAGGCGTCAGAGGATGTACAAAGGTGTGCATGTCGCCGAAGGTGACATCGTATTTCTCGTACCAGAAGGCGGCAGGCAGAACCACATCCGCATAATTGGCGGTGGAATCCATCCGTATATTGAGGTTCACCAGCAAGTCCAGTTTGCCCACGGGGGACGGATCTCGCCACTCGATTTCTTTCACCAGGCCTTTTGCCGGCTCTTCGTCCCACAAGACATTATGGTGCGTGCCCAGGAAGTGCTTGAGAGCCAGCTCGTGCCCCCGCATGCTGGTTCCGATGAGATTGCCGCGATAAACCGTGAGCACTTTCAGGCGGTTTTCAGGAGCGTCCACATCGTGAACGGCGAAATTCAACTTGCCTTCCTTGAACTGCTTCACAACCCATTCTTTTACTTCCGCATCGGTCTTGCATCCCGCCTTGAGGGCATCCTGATAGACCTCGATTGGATTTTTCTTGTCGATTTGGGGGAAGAAAGGCAGCCATCCCGACCTGATCGCGAGCGCGTTGACATCGGCAGCGTGGTTGTATTGCGAAAGTTTCTTGGCTCCTGTCGCCCACTGGGTGTCAAGCAGCATGGGGTCATATCGCCACTGGCCCGTATGGAAATACCACAACGAGGTGGAATTCATCAGCCGCGGCGGCCTTGACCAGTCAAGCGCGCCGCCGAGATTGACAAAGGCGGCATTCAAACGAGTGTGCTGGGTGCCGACGTAGTGGTTGAAATTACCCCCGTTTACACCGTTACAGCCGCACAGCGCGAGCATCACCGCTTCGTTACGGTAATACAGGGAAGCGCCGTGGTAGAAGTGCTGCAATCCCGGGCCTGTGATGAACAATGATTTCCCGTTGGTCTTTTCGGCGTTTTCGGCGAATTCCCTTCCCACTTGTATCGCGAGATTTCTGCTCACGCCCGTCTGCGACTCCTGCCATGCCGGCGTATAGGGTTTGGGGTCGTTATAGTCGCGTGGATAATCGCCTTTCAGTCCCCGCGACACGCCTGCCTGCGCCATGAAAAGGTCGAAGGCGGTGGTGACGAGCAATTCCCCGTCTTTCGTCCGGATTCGTTTTGCCGGAACCTCACGCAGAAGTTCTTTTGCTTTCTGGCCTTTCCCGTTCGTCTTTCCGATATAGATGCTGAAGGTATCGGTAAAGTCGCTGAAAGAGACCATCGCCTTTTGCTCATCGCCTCCGAGCAGGGTGAGCAGCGGGTCAAAGTTCTCCTTGGTGACGGCGTTGTTCAACTGAAGATTCCAGTTGCCGGTGGGTTCCTTCTCCCATCTGAAACCGATGCTGCCGGTGGGAAGATGCAACTTCCCGTTGCCGTCGGTCATGATCAGTTTCCAGTCGGCATTTTCTTCGTTCGCATATTCCGCGATATCGGAGGCCCGCAGAAACCGACCCATCTGATATTTGTCGCCATCTTTTTCGAGAACCACCAGGAACGGCAGATTGGTGTATTTCTTCACATAGTCGGTGAAATAGGGCGTTTCCCGGTCGGCAAAAAATTCTTTCAATATCACATGAATGCACGCCATGAAGAACGCGCCATCGCTGCCGGGGACCAGCGGAACCCAGGTATCGGCGTATTTCGCCACATCCGAATAATTGGGCGAAACCACCACGATCTTGGCGCCCCGGTATTTTGCTTCGGGGAGGAAATGGCAGTCGGCAGTGCGTGTCATGTTTATATTTGAGCCGGCCACAATCCAGTAAGTCCCGTGGTACCAGTCGGAGCTCTCGCAATTTTCCGTCTGGTCGGCAAACATGGACGAAGATACATGGGGCAGGTCGTGGTACCACTCATAATAACTGCAATAGATGCCGCCCAGCAGGTTGTTATACCTGTGTCCTGAAATGAAACTGAGCAAACTCATTGCAGGGATAGGTGAAAAGTTAGCGATGTGGTCGGCCCCATACTTTTTGATGGTGTAAATCTGGGCTGCTGCAACGAGCTCAACCGCTTGGTCCCAACTCACTCTCTTCCATCCTGCTTTACCTCTTGCGGACTTGTATTTTTTTGCCCTTTCTTCGTTTTCTACGATGCTTGCGTATGCCTCAACGGGATCTTTGCCGTTGCTGCATTCTTCGGCATAAAAATCCCACAGCGCTTTGCGTATGTATGGGAACTTCGGCCTCAGAGGGCTGTAAGGATACCAGGAGGCGGTAACGCCTCTCTGACAACCCCGGGGTTCAACATTGGGGACATCCGGCTCAATCTGCGGATAATCCGTTTTTTGGAGTTCCCAGCAGATAAGGCCGTCTTTTACAAAGACCTCCCAACTGCAGGACATGGAGCAGTTCACGCCATGACTGGTGCGCACGCTGTAGTCGTAGCTCCATCTTTTTCTGTAAAAATCCTCCCACGATCTGGAGTCATCCGCAATTTTGAACCATCTGCTTTTCATACCGTTGTTTTCCATACGCCGCCTTCCGCAATGTTGAACCGTCTGCTTTTCAAACCGTTGTCTTTTTGTGGCCGGCCTTAAGGGCTATTATCGTCAGAACAATCAATACCGTTATGCTTAGCAATAAAGTAGGAAGAAAATAAGGATGGAGTCCCACTTCCGCCGTTCCCGCCCCGCCTTTAGCATCTATGGTTTTGAAAAAAGCAATCACATTGGCAACCTCCTTGTCGCTCAGCCCGAGAGGCGCCATCTGCACATTATTGCTTTCCCGCAAAAGTTGCATGGTGATTGGGTCTTTCTCGGCAATCATTCTTTCCGGCGCTTTGATTTTCCGTTGCAGCCAGCTTTCTTCCCTGCGCGAGGTTACTCCTGACAAATCAGGACCCACTAATTTTCCCTTGCCGATGGTATGGCAGGCCGTACACCGTTGTTGAAAAATCTCCTTGCCGGATTCCTGAGCGGATGCCGACTGGGATCCGATCAGCCACCCCGCGACGACGAGCATTCCGACCACGTTCTTACGAATCGCAAAGCCCTGATTGATCATGTTGACGACCTTTCGCACGTGCTCATGATTTAAGTTTCAACCCCACCAGCCTGTTTGTTTGTCTTGATTCATGTCGAATCTGTTCGCGCATGCCCGGAGCCATCGCCGTCAGCATGGCATCTCCGCCTGCCTGCGGGCGTAGTACCACCACGTCATCGCAATGCACGTGAGATAGAACACGATGAACATATAGAGCGCGCCTTCGGGTCCGCCGGTCATGGCGATGGACGTGCCATAGCTCTTGGGAATGAAAAACCCGCCGTAGGCGCCGATCGCCGACGAGAATCCGAGCACTGCCGCGGCCTCCTTGTTGGCGTCCTTGACCGCCTGCTCTTTCGCCTCCGTGCCCCTGCCCTCGGCGTCGCGCATGCGCTCCGTCAGGAAGATGACCGGGATCATGCGGAAAGTCGAGCCGTTGCCGATGCCGGCCGTCAGGAACAGCAGCATGAACATGGTGAGAAAACCGTAGAAGTCGCCGCTGGCGGGTCCCCACGGCAGGGCCAGGGCACCGGCTGCCCCCTTCGGCAGAAAATAGAGTACGCCCACCACCGCCAGCGCCATCGCGATGAAGTTCCAGAACGTAACCGGCGCGCCGCCCAGCTTGTCGGAAAGCCAGCCGCCGAAGGGCCGGATCACCGCGCCCACCAGCGGGCCGAGCCAGGCGTAGTCGAGAGCGTCGACCTGCGGAAACTGCGAGTTAATAAGCAGCGGGAATCCGGCCGAGTAGCCGATGAACGAGCCGAAGGTTCCGAGATAGAGCCAGCACATCAGCCAGTTGTGCTTGCGCTTGAAAATCACCGCCTGCTCCGAGAATGACGCCCTCGCACTCGCAATGTCGTTCATGCCGAACCACGCCGCAATGGTCGACAGAAGAATAAACGGCACCCAGATGAACCCCGCATTCTGCAGCCACATCTGCCGGGTTTCATCGCTCTTCACCCAGCTTTGCGGCTCACCGCCGAGCGCACCGAAGACTCCTGCAGTGATCACCAGCGGCACCACGAACTGTACCGTCGAGACTCCAAGATTGCCAAGCCCGGCGTTGAGTCCGAGCGCCGAGCCTTTGCGCTCCTTGGGGAAGAAGAAGCTGATGTTGGCCATGCTGGAAGCGAAATTGCCGCCGCCGAATCCGCACAGCAGCGCCAGAATCAGGAACGTCGGATAGCTGGTGGTCGGATCCTGCACCGCAAAACCGATACCCAGCGCCGGCAGCAGCAGCGACGCGGTCGAGATCGCAGTCCACTTGCGCCCGCCGAAGATCGGCACCATGAAGGAATAAAAGATACGCAGCGTCGCGCCGCACAACCCCGGCAACGCCGCCAGCCAGAACAGCTGATTGGTGGTGAACCTGAAGCCGATATTGGGCAGATTGACCACCACCACGCTCCACACCATCCATACCGCGAACGCCAGGAGCAGCGCCGGAATCGAAATCCACAGGTTGAGCTTGGCGATCGCGTTGCCTTCGCGCCTCCAGAATGCCTTGTCTTCCGGCGTCCAGATGTGTAGTACGCTGCCGAACTTGGGTCTGGTCGAAGCGGCTTGAGTAATCATGATTGCCCTTTAAGCTTCAATATCGTTCAGCCGCGCTGTGATGCCATGGCGGACGCAGCTCTAATCCGGCCGTTGCGTCGCGGCACGATCTCGGTCCAGTACATCCACGTCAGCGACACCGTGGTGACGCCCCACAGCAGCATGAAAACGGAGCTGTTGATCCCGGTGATGTCGACCAGCGCCCCGAACATGATCGGCAGAAGGAACCCGCCCAATGCCCCGACCAGGCCGACGATGCCCGAGACGACCCCGATGTTGTCCGAGTATTCGTCCGAGATGTATTTGAACACCGAGGCGTTGCCGACCGACCACGTCACGCCCATCACGAACATCAGCGTGGTGAATGCCCAGACGTTGAGCCCGATATGCATGGTCAAGTCGCCCCTGGCGGTCTTGATCACCAAGTCGGCCTGCGGATACGACAGAAAGAACAGGCACCCCCAGGAAATCAGCATCACCCACCAGGTGACGGGGTGCGCGCCGTACCTGTCTGAGATCCAGCCGCCGACCGCGCGCAGAACGCCGCCCGGCAGCGAAAAACACGCCGCGAGCAGCGCCGCGACCCTGATGTCGAAGCCGTATTCCGTGATGTAGTACTTGGTCATCCACAGCGACAGCGCGACAAAGCCGCCGAATAGGATCGAGTAGTACTGGCAGTATCGCCAGACCTTCGGGTCCCTTAGCATGGCAAGCTGGTCCTTCACGGTCACGCTTGCGCTGACATGATGTTCGCGGTCGGTGTAGGAAAATGCCCAGAACAGCAGCGCGGTGGCCAGCATCGCCACTGCGTAAACTTTGGGTACCATGCTCCAGCCGTACGCAACCACCAGTGTCGGCGCCACGAACTTGGTGACCGCCGCGCCCGTGTTGCCCGCGCCGAATATGCCCATGGCCAAACCCTGGCGGTCCCTCTCGAACCAGCGCGCGACATAGGCAATGCCCACTGAGAACGAGCCGCCAGCAACGCCGACGAACAATCCCAGCACCAGAAACTGCCAGTATTGCGTAGCTTCGCCGATGAACCAGATGGGCACCACGCAGGCCAACATCAGGACAAAAAACACGATGCGGCCGCCGAACTTGTCAGTCAGCATGCCCAGCGGCAGCCGGGTCAGCGAACCGGTCAGCACCGGGGTTGCCGCCAGAAGCCCGAACTGGGTTTCGTTGAGATCCAGCATCTTTTTGATCGGGATGCCGATCTCCCCGAACACCATCCAGATCGCGAAGCACACCGTGAATGCGAAGGTGCTCGCACCCAGTACCGACCATTGCTGGTATTTCTGCGATGCCACCATCCGCTTCCTTCAGTTCTTGCGAACCGAACATACCGGTGGGGCGCTCCCCGCGCCATTCGCCTGACGGCTGGCCACAGGCAGGCAAATGGCCGGGCGCCAGTGCCGTGACTAGTTAATTCGGACTAGTTCTGCCGGAAAAAACGGGTGGGGAAAGACCTGCCCAGTGAGCGCAGCGTCGACGGCTGACGCCGCGCCCACCAAGGGAACACGCGTTAGCCATTGTTTGTATTGCTATTTTCTACGATGCCGTGCTTCACAGCGTATACGGCGGCCTGCACCCGGCTGGTGAGGTTGAGCTTGCGCAGGATGCTCTGCACATGGATTTTGATGGTGCTCTCGGCGAGCTTGAGCTCGCGCGCCATTTCCTTGTTGCTCGCGCCGCGCGCCAGCAGCATCAGGATCTCGCGCTCACGCGGACTGATCCGGTCCTTGTCGGCGGCCTCCGGGGTCATTTCGCGTCCGCCATGCTGCAACCCCTGCACCAGCTTGCTGGTCATCTGCGGCGACATCACCGCTTCGCCGCGCGCCGCGCGCCGGATGGCGTCGACCAGAAAATCGGCATCGATGTTTTTCAGCAGATAGCCGCGCGCGCCGGATTTGAGCGTGTCGATGAGGTCTTCCTCGTCTTCCGATACCGTCAGCATCAGCACCTGGGTTTGCGGCAGCTCCTCGACCAGCATCTGCACGGCTTCGCGCCCGGAAATGCCCGGCATGTTGAGGTCGAGCAGCACCACGTCGGGTTTCATTTCCCGGGCGCGCTTCAATCCTTCCAGCCCATCCGCGGCCTCGCCCACCACTTCGAAATCAGGCTGGCGGGCGAGCAGCGCCTTGACGCCGCTGCGGAAAAGATTGTGATCGTCGATCAGGAAAATGCGCAGCCTGTTCACGCCGCCGCCTGCTGCGTTATCGGCAGGGTCAGCGTGAGCTCGCTGCCGTGGCCGGCACGGGAATCGATGCGGATTTGGCCGCCGATGCGTCGCGCACGCTCTCTCATGATGCGCAACCCGACATGCCGCCCGGTGGCGTCACCTAGTGCAGCGGGGTCGAAGCCGTGACCGTTGTCACGAACACGGAACACATAACTGCGGTCCCGCTGCATCTGCAGTTCCACCAGCGTCGCGCCGGAATGCTTGCGCACGTTAGACAGCGCCTCCTGGAGAATATGCAGCACCTGGAGCTGCTGCTCGGCAGACAGCGGCACGCCGGTGCCCGATACCTTACATGACGTTCTGATTCCGGTCTGGCTTTCGAAGCGCTCGAGCGAACTGCGGATGGTCAGCTCGATATCCTCCTGCTTGATGCGGGTCCGGAAATGCACCAGCAGCTCACGCACGTTGTCATAACTCTCCTGAATGCCGTCGCGGATCTGCGCCAGGGTGTCACGCGCCTCGCTCATGTCGCAGCGCCTGAGCGAGTCCTCGAGCAGTTGCGCCTGGAGGTTAAGAAAAGCCAGCGATTGCGCGATGCTGTCGTGCAGATCCTGCGCCAGCAGGTTGCGTTCATCCGAGACCGCCAATTCCTTGTCGCGCGAGACCAGC
>Ga0156226_1025_pt1 | contig 14663 bp, 11 predicted proteins | sample RifCSPlowO2_12_FD_107874 | JGI IMG/M metagenome (GOLD analysis project Ga0156226, IMG submission 107874) | Betaproteobacteria bacterium RIFCSPLOWO2_12_FULL_62_13
TCCGCCGAGCAGCGCCAGGCACAGCAGGAGGCAGAACCGGAATGAGCGCATCATCAGCTGTCAAGTGTAGCGTAAATTGCCTGCAAAGGCGTGATTCGTGATTCGTGACCCGTGAGTCGTGACCCGTGACCTGTGACTCGTAGGGCAGCAGCTTGCCTGCCGCCGATCGCGGCGGATGCAGAAGGCCGTAGGGCAGGTTGCCGCATGCGCGGCTACCTGACAAAGATGGATGTCGGGGAACGCTGCGCGTACCCCGACCTACCGTCTTACCAGTCACGGGTCACGAGTCACGGGTCACGCTTTCTGATCATGAACGGCATGCGGCGGATGCAAAAGCATCCGCCCTACTGTTCACCGGTCACCGGTCACTGTTCACGCAGTTAGAGCAGAGCGGTTGCTCGCTACGCTATAATTCGCCGTCGATTTCCGTTGTGAGAACAACCAGGAACCTCCATGGGCTTTCTGCAAGACAAGAAGATCCTGATTACCGGTCTGCTCTCGAATCGGTCCATCGCCTACGGCATCGCCAAGGCGATGAGCCGCGAGGGCGCGACACTCGCCTTTACCTACCAGAACGACGACCTGCGCGAGCGCGCGACGCGGCTCGCACAGGATTTCGGAAGCGTGCCGCTGCTGCGCTGCGATGTCTCCAGCGATGACGAAATCAGCACGTTGTTCGAGCAACTCGGCAAGGAGTGGGACGCGCTCGACGGCATCGTGCATTCGGTCGCCTTCGCGCCGCGCGAGGCGCTCAAGGGTGAATTTCTCGAAGGACTCACCCGCGAAGCCTTCCGCGTCGCGCACGACGTGAGCTCGTACAGTTTCGCCGCGCTCGCGCAGGCCGGGCTGCCGCTCATGGCGGGACGCCGCGCCGCCTTGCTCACGCTCACCTACCTCGGCGCAGTTCGCTCGGTCCCGCACTACAACGTCATGGGGCTCGCCAAGGCGAGCCTGGAGGCGTGCGTGCGTTATCTCGCGCAGAATCTCGGACCGATGGGGATACGTGTCAATGGCATATCGGCCGGCCCGATCAAGACGCTTGCCGCCGCCGGCATCGGCGATTTCGGCAGGATATTCAAGTTCGTCGAGGAAAACGCGCCGCTCAGGCGTAACGTCACGATCGATGACGTCGGCAACGTCGCGGCGTTTCTGATGAGCGAGCACGCCGCGGCCATTACCGGAGAAATCACCTACGTCGACTGCGGGTTCAATACGACCGTCGGCGGCATGCAAGAGTGACACGTGGAATGGACAAGATTGACAGGATCCTGTCTATTTACTTCTTTTCCAGCAGTTCCTTGCTGATCGTTACGTCGGCCTTCTGCTTCAGGCTCTCGATGTAGGCAAGCATCTCTTGCTGCCCCAGCATCTGGCGCAGGCCTTCGGCAAGCGATTTTTGACGCTCGGGCGGGATTTTCTCCGGTTCCACCACGCGCGTAACCCGGATGAGGGTAAACCCGCTGCGCGGATCATCGACACCGGTATAGGCCGGCAGCTTGGCCGCATCGACACGAAACGCCTGCTTCAGCACCGGCTCGCTCAATCCTTTGGCGTCGACCCGGCCTACGAGCTGCGCCGAGCCCCACGTCACTTCCGCGTCCTGGCCCCGCTTGAGTTTCTCGAGCCGCTCACGACCCTCCTGCGCCGCGAGTTGGCCGGCCTGCTGCAAGGCGAGATTCTTGACGATCGCCGCCTTCACTTCGTCGAACGGCCGCACTGCGGCCGGCTTGTGCTCGAGCATCCGGGCCGCAACCAGCACGCCAGGCGCAACCTCGACCACCTCGGTGTTGCGTTTGTTCTTGATCACGTCCTCGGAAAATATGGCTTGCAGCAGTTTCGGATGGTTCAGCCGCGACTCATCGGCGCGCTCGCGCGTGATCCAGCCGCTCTGCTGCGGACTCGTCCGTGCAAGCTCAGCGGCGGGTTTCAAGCTCTCGGCCTGCTCGAACACGAGGTTGTTGAAGTTCTCCGCCACCTCGGCGAATTTTCTGGCGGCGCGTTGCCGTTTGAGGTCGGTTTCGATCTGGCCGCGCACCTGCTCGAAACTGCGGCTCTGCCCGGCTTTGACCGCCATCAGCCGAATGATGTGGAAGCCGTCCACGCTTTCTACCGGTGGCGAGATCTCTCCGACCTTCATCTGGAACACGGCGTCCTCGAACGCCTTGGGTGTGGCGCCGCGACCGAAATACCCGAGGTCACCGCCTTTGGTCGCGGAACCCGGGTCTTGCGAATGCTGCTTGGCGAGCTCGGCGAACCGGTCCGGCTTCTGCTTGAGCTGCCGGTAAATCTCCTCGGCCTTGGCGCGAGCCGCTTGTTTTGCCTCGGCACCGGCGCCCGGTTCGACACTGATCAGAATGTGACTCGCCTGGCGCTCTTCCTTGGTTTCAAACTGCGCCCGGTTATCATCATAAAATTTCCTGACCTCCGCCGGATCGATTGCGATCTGCGGCAGCAGCGCGTCGACAGTCAGCGCGACGTACTCGACACGCACTTGCTCCGGAATCCGGAATTCGTCCTGGTGGCTGTCGTAGTACCGCTTCGCGGCGTCGGCTTCGAGCTTGACCTGCGGCATGAATTTGTCCAGCGTAAAGACATAGACGCTCACCTCGCGCTGCTGCTCCGAGAGGCGCGCAAGCCACTCGGTAACAGTGCGCGGGACAAAGCCGCTTCCACCGAAAGCATCGTCCATATGCTGCAATATGAGGTCCTGCCGGAGCTTGGCCTCGAACATGGCCGGCGTCATGCCCTCCGATCTGAGGAACTGCTCATAGAGCTGAAACGAGAACCTGCCGTCTCTCTGGAACAGCGGCAGCTCACGGATCACGCTTTGCAGCTGCCGGTCGCTGATCGCCATGCCACCGCGCTGCGCGCGGTTGAGCAGCAGGCGCTGGCGGATCAGCGCCTCGATCACGTCAAAGCGCAGCGCGGCGCTGTCGAGCAGTGCCGGATCGGCGCGCCCGCCCGTGATGCGCCGGATCGTTTCCTGGCGCTCGCGCAGCGCCCGGTTGAACTCCTGCTGCGAGATGCGGTAATCACCGACCGTTGCCACCGCCACCGCGGCATCGCTAGCGCGAAAATACGAATCGACCCCGAAAAACGCAAACGGCAGGAAAATGATCGCCACAATGACCTGGATCAGCCGCTTGTGCTTGTCGATAAGATTATACATATTCAGAAAGAAGTGACTGGTGACTCGTGACTATTGAGCCTTGCGTAACGGCCTGACAACCACAATGAGACGATGTCATTCCCGTGGAGACGGGAATCCATTCGGCGCATCAGACTCCGTGGTTGCTCAGCATGGGTCCCCGCCTTCGCGGGGACGACATTCTCTTGTCATTGCATTATGCAGAGATCAATAGTGTGCTTTGCTTTGGCTCTCGCCAAGCACCAATTACCAATCACGAGTCACCCTTCTAAGAAAAAGGGCGAACGCCTCGCCCTTTTTCTAAAACGTGGCGGAGTGGACGGGACTCGAACCCGCGACCCCCGGCGTGACAGGCCGGTATTCTAACCAACTGAACTACCACTCCGAAAATCAATTTGGAATGATGAATGATGAATGATGAATGATGAATGAGGAACGAAATTCACATCAAGCGGTTACTCCATTCCGCATTCATCATTCTGCATTCCGCATTGCATTATTGGTGGGTGCTGACGGGTTCGAACCGCCGACCTTCGCCTTGTAAGGGCGACGCTCTACCAACTGAGCTAAGCACCCGGAACGCAGTCCATTCCGGTGCCGCGGCTACCCCAGACAGGATGCTCCTATTCCAAGCATTTTGGGGTAGGCACGCAGCACGCGCCCACCCCAAAAATAATCCGTCGGACTGCAACCGGAGAAATCAGTTTACCGCATCTTTCAAGGCTTTGCCAGCGCTGAATTTCGGCACTTTGGCAGCCTCGATGGCGATCTCGGCACCGGTGCGCGGATTGCGGCCGGTGCGTGCCGCGCGCTTCCCAACCTTGAATGTTCCGAATCCCACGAGGATGACCGACTGGCCGTTTCTCAGCGCACTCGTGATTGCGGCAAGCGCGCCGTCAATCGCCTTCTGCGCTCCGGCTTTGGACAACCCAGCGGATTCGGCAACGGCGTCAATCAGATCAGCCTTGTTCACGTGGATGTTCTCCCTTCAAAAAAGAAAACCACAAGACGCGACACCTCCGGACAGCACGCCGCAAGCAGAGAAATATCCTCGACGGGACACAGTCGAAAACGATCAGTGCTTGATGGCGGCCGGCACCGGCGTTTCGGTAACCGGTGGGAGTTGCGCGACCTCCTGTTGTTCAGGCAACGGCTCGGGCTTGCGCTCGAGCGCCATCTCGAGTACCTGGTCGATCCACTTCACCGGATGAATGTCGAGGCGATTCTTGACGTTATCCGGGATTTCCGCCAAATCCTTGACGTTTTCGTCCGGGATCAGCACGGTCTTGATGCCGCCGCGATGCGCGGCCAGCAACTTCTCCTTCAGGCCGCCGATCGGCAACACTTCGCCGCGCAGCGTAATCTCGCCCGTCATCGCCACGTCCGCACGCACCGGGATGCCGGTCAGCGCCGACACCATCGCGGTGCAGATGCCGATACCGGCGCTCGGGCCGTCCTTGGGTGTCGCACCCTCCGGCAGGTGAATGTGGATGTCGTGCCTCTGGTAGAAGTCCGGCTGGATGCCGAGACGTTGCGAACGACTGCGCACGACCGAGAGCGCCGCTTGCACCGATTCCTGCATCACTTCGCCGAGCTTCCCGGTCGTGGTCATCTTGCCCTTTCCCGGCATGGTGGCGGCCTCGATCGTCAGAAGTTCTCCGCCCACCTCGGTCCACGCCAGCCCGCTGACCTGGCCGACCTGGTCCTTCTTCTCGGCCATGCCGTAGGTGTAGCGTCTGACCCCCAGGAATTTATCCAGGTTTCGCGCAGCGACCGCAATCCTTTCCTCTCTCTTTTTGAGCTGAAGCTGTTTGACCACCTTGCGGCAGATTTTCGCGATCTCGCGCTCCAGGTTGCGTACCCCGGCCTCTCGCGTAAAGTAGCGCGTGATATCCCGCAATGCGCTTTCCGAGACCATGAGCTCCTCTTTCTTCAGGCCATTGTTCTTCATCTGTTTGGGCAGCAGATAGCGCATCCCGATGTTGATCTTCTCATCTTCGGTGTAGCCGGATAGACGTATCACTTCCATGCGGTCCAAAAGCGGCGGAGGGATGTTCAGCGTATTCGCGGTTGTCACGAACATCACGTCCGAGAGGTCGTATTCCACCTCGACGTAGTGGTCGACGAAAGAGTGATTCTGCTCAGGGTCGAGCACTTCCAGCAGGGCGGAAGATGGGTCGCCGCGGAAATCCATTCCCATTTTGTCCACTTCATCGAGCAGAAAGAGAGGATTCCTCACCTTGACCCTGGCCATATTCTGCAGGATCTTGCCGGGCATCGAACCGATGTACGTGCGCCGGTGGCCGCGAATCTCGGCTTCGTCACGCACCCCACCCAACGACATGCGCACGAATTTGCGGTTGGTGGCGTGGGCAATCGATTGGGCCACCGAGGTTTTGCCTGTTCCAGGCGCACCTACTAGGCACAAAATCGGCCCTTTCAGCTTCTCCACACGCTGTTGCACCGCAAGGTACTCGACGATCCGTTCCTTGACCTTTTCCAGACCATAGTGATCCTTTTCAAGCACCGCCTCGGCAACTGCGAGGTCCTTGCAAATCTTGCTTTTCTTCTTCCACGGCAATGACACGAGCGTGTCTATGTAATTCCGCACCACGGTGGCTTCCGCCGACATCGGCGACATGAGCTTGAGCTTTTTCAACTCCGCTTCGGCTTTCTTGCGCGCCTCCCTGGGCATGTGCGCAGCCTTGATGCGCTTCTCGATCTCGTCGATGTCGGCGCCTTCCTCCGTCTCGCCGAGCTCTTTCTGGATCGCCTTCACCTGCTCGTTGAGATAGTACTCGCGCTGGCTTTTCTCCATCTGGCGCTTGACGCGGCCGCGGATGCGTTTCTCGACCTGCAGGATGTCGAGTTCGCCTTCGACCAGCTTCAGCAGATGCTCGAGCCGCTGCTTCACGTCGAACATCTCGAGCACTTCCTGCTTCTGCTCGAGCTTGAGCGGAAGGTGCGCGGCGATGGTATCACCCAGGCGTCCGGCCTCGTCGATTCCGGCGAGCGAAGTGAGAATCTCGGGCGGGATCTTCTTGTTGAGCTTCACGTATTGATCGAATTGCTGGATCATCGTGCGCCGCATCGCCTCGACCTCGTGGTCGGCGACCGGGTCGCTCGCCACCGGCGTGACAATGACCGCGTAGTGGGTTTTCGCGTCGATGATCTCGTTGATCCTGGCGCGCTGGCTGCCCTCGACCAGCACCTTTACGGTGCCATCGGGCAGCTTCAGCATCTGCAGGATATTGGCGATGCTGCCGATCTGGTAAAGATCTTCCGGACCGGGTTCGTCCTTGGCCGCGGATTTCTGCGCCGCCAGCACGATGCTCTTGCCGGCCTCCATTGCGCTTTCCAGCGCTTTGATCGACTTGGGCCGGCCGACAAACAGCGGAATGACCATGTGCGGAAACACAACCACGTCGCGCAACGGCAAGAGCGGCATCTGTAAGGTGTTGATATTCCGGGCTTCTAAATTGGACATGATGATTTACCCTGAAGAGACGATACGCAAGCCTAACATTGGGGAAAATTCCCGTAAATCAAGCAAACATGCCACCCCGCTCCGATCACGATCGCCTGCGGGGTCCGGTAACACTGCAAGGCGCTCGCCCTACAGCGTGGATCCCGCCACCTTGGGCTGGTCGGAATAGATCAGCAGCGGTGGCGCTTCGCTTAGGATCGTGCCCTCGTCGACCACCACCTTGACCACATTGTCCATGGAAGGCAAGTCGAACATGGTGTTGAGCAACGTGTGCTCGATGATCGAGCGCAAGCCGCGCGCTCCGGTCTTGCGATCGAGCGCACGCTTCGCGACGGCGCGCAGCGCCGGCTCCCGCATCTCGAGCTCGACACCTTCCATGCCGAACATTCTTTGATACTGCTTCAACAGAGCGTTCTTGGGCTGCGTCAGGATCTGGATCAGGGCCGACTCGTCGAGCTCTTCCAGCGTCGCCACCACCGGGAGCCGTCCCACGAATTCCGGGATCAAGCCGTATTTCATCAAATCCTCAGGCTGCACGTCGCGCAAGACCCTGGTGATGTCCTTGCGGTTGTCGCGACCGCTCACCTCGGCGCCAAAACCGATTCCGCTCTTCTCCGAGCGCGCGCGGATAATCTTGTCGAGCCCGTCAAACGCGCCGCCGCAGACGAACAGTATGTTGGTCGTGTCGACCTGCACGAACTCCTGGTTCGGATGCTTGCGCCCGCCCTGCGGCGGCACAGAAGCAATGGTGCCCTCGATCAACTTCAGCAGCGCCTGCTGCACGCCCTCGCCCGACACATCCCTCGTGATCGAGGGGTTATCGGATTTGCGCGAAATCTTGTCGATCTCGTCGATGTAGACAATGCCGCGCTGGGCTTTCTCGACATCGTAGTCGCATTTTTGCAGCAGCTTCTGAATGATGTTCTCGACGTCCTCGCCGACATAGCCGGCCTCGGTGAGCGTGGTGGCGTCTGCCATCACGAACGGCACGTTCAGCAGCCGCGCCAAGGTCTGCGCGAGCAGGGTCTTGCCCGAACCGGTCGGCCCGACGAGCAGGATGTTCGACTTGGCGAGTTCGACCTCGTCGTTCTTGCTGATCGTCTTCAACCGCTTGTAGTGGTTGTAGACCGCCACCGACAGAATTTTCTTGGCGATATCCTGCCCGATCACGTACTGATCGAGAATGGCGCGGATCTCGCGCGGCACCGGCAGGTCGGACTTCGCGCTCCTGCTTCCGTGCTCGCTCTGCGTTTCCTCGCGAATAATGTCGTTGCACAGCTCGATGCATTCGTCGCAGATGAACACCGAAGGCCCGGCGATGAGCTTGCGCACCTCGTGCTGGCTCTTGCCGCAGAAAGAGCAGTAAAGCAGTTTTTCGCCGCCGACTTTGTCTGACATACCGGTTTTCCCCAATTATCCGATGGTTAGGACATCAAGATACGGTTTCCGTTCTGCTCACCAGCACCCGGTCGACCAGACCGTAGTTCACGGCCTGTTCGGCCGACAGGAAATTGTCGCGGTCCGTGTCTTTCTCGATGGTCTCGATCTTCTGCCCGGTGTGCCTGGCCAGGATTTCGTTGAGCTTCGCCTTCAGATACAGGATTTCCTTGGCGTGGATCTCCACGTCCGAGGCCTGCCCCTGGAAACCACCCATGGGCTGATGGATCATTACGCGGGAATTGGCGAGGCAGAAGCGCTTGCCCTTCGCGCCCGCCGCAAGCAGCAGCGCGCCCATGCTCGCCGCCTGACCGATGCACAGCGTCGAGACATCGGGCTTGATGAACTGCATCGTGTCGTAGATCGCGAGCCCCGCCGATACCGATCCTCCCGGTGAGTTGATGTAAAAGGAAATGTCCTTGTCGGGATTCTCCGACTCCAGGAACAGCAACTGCGCCACGATCAGGTTCGCCGTGAGTTCGGTTACCGGCCCGACCAGGAACACCACGCGCTCCTTGAGCAGGCGCGAATAGATGTCATAGGCGCGTTCGCCGCGCCCGCTCTGCTCGATGACCATCGGGATGAGACCCAGTCCTTGCGGTTCGGTGTATCGCGTCATTGTTGATTACCCATCAATTCGTCAAAAGCGATCGCTGTGTCTTCCACCTTGGCGGCCGCGAGCGCCCAGGCCACCACGTTGTCTTCCACCACCGCCGAGTCGATCTCGCGCAGCCGCTCAGGCGCCTGATAGAACCATTTCACGACTTCCTCCGGGTGCTCATAGCTCTGGGCCTGCTCCTCGACCACCGCCCTCACCTGCTCCGGTTTGGCGTAAAGATTGTGCGTCTGGACCAGTTCGGCCAGAATCAGCCCAAGACTGACGCGGCGCTGCGCCCGCTTCTCAAAAAGCTCGACCGGGAGCCGAGTGTCTTCCTTGACCTGCAGGCCACGCCCCGCGAGATCGTGTCGCGCGAGCTTGTGCAGGCGCTGGACCTCGGCTTCCACCAGCGACTTTGGCGCTTCGATTCGTGTCACGTCAAGCAGCGCCTGCATAACCCGATCCTTGACGCGGTTTTTCAGGCGCACTTTGACCTCGCGTTCAAGATTGGCCTTAACCTCGGCGCGCATCTTGGCGAGATCCCCGTCCGCCACGCCCAGCTTCTTCGCGAATTCGGCATCGAGCGCGGGCAGCCCGGGCACCGCTATCTGCGCCACCGTCACCTCGAACCTGGCGGTCTTGCCGGCCACTTCCTTCCCATGATAGTCATCCGGGAAACGCAATTCAAACGTCTTGACTTCTCCCGCTTTCATGCCCAAGAGGCGCTTGTCGAAATCCGGCAGCCGTCGTCCATCGCCCAGCACAACCGCCTGGTCCCGTGCGCTCGAACCGCTGAACTCGTTATCGTCGATCGTGCCCCGATACGTTATGGTGAGCCGATCGCCTTGCTCCGCGGCGCGTTCCGCCGGTTCGAAAGTCGCGCGCTGTTTGCGCATGATTTCAATCGTCTTGTCCACCTCGGGCTCGCCTACCACCAGCACGGGGCGCCCGATCGTAATCTGCGAGAGGTCTCCGACTGCGATGTCCGGGTAGACTTCGAACGTCGCGCTGTATTCGAACTGGCTGGCGCCCTCGGCAAGCGGTTTGGCCTCAAACCTTGGATAGCCCGCGACCCGCAGGTTCTGCTGCCTGACCGCGTCGCCGAAGCTTTTTTCGAGCGTGGCCCCCAGAACTTCCTGGCGCACCTGTGAACCGAACTGCTGCGCCACCACCTTCAACGGCACCTTTCCGGGGCGGAAACCGTGCAATTTGACGGTGCGCGACAAGCGCTTGAGGCGGTTTTCCACTTCGCTTTCGATTTCGGCGATTGGCACCACAACGCTCAGGCGCCGTTCCAGCCGACCCAGTGTTTCCAAATTCGCCTGCATCGAGAATCCTTATAACGAGGAATTTGTCGGACTCCGGACTCCGATCCGGGGTCCGACAGATTCCTTAGGCAAAACCGCCTGCCGAAAAACAACCAAAAAAGGCCTTACAAAGCTCAACTCCGCTTTCGTCGCCAATCGCGGGCCAAAGAGGTGTCTTCTCTTAGACCTCATACTAAACCTTCAGGCGGTTTTGCGTGAGCAGCCTGTCGCGACGCTAAGTCCGACAGGCTGCTAGTGCGAAAGGAGGGACTCGAACCCACACGCCTTTCGGCGCCAGAACCTAAATCTGGTGCGTCTACCAATTCCGCCACTTTCGCAAGTTATTGATTGTAATATAATCCGCACTTTACCGTCAGCGTCCAAAGCTTGCAACTCGTCTTAACATTGCAATGCAAGCGACTGATAATGATACAATTTAACACCGAGCCGATGGCGGTTGACCATTACGAAAATTTCCCTGTCGCCTCGCTCCTTCTGCCCCCTCGATTTCGCCACCAGGTAGCCCTGATTTACCGTTTTGCCCGCGAAGCGGACGATATTGCCGACGAGGGCGACTTCCCCGCAGACGTTCGGCTGCGGCGACTTGAGCGTTTTCGGCAGGAATTGCGCAAAATTGAGGCCGGCACGCCGCCTGGCATCCCATGGTTCGGGGCATTGGCCGAGATCATCCTCGAGCACCGTCTGCCGCTAGACGCCTTTCGTGACCTGTTGTCGGCGTTTTCGCAGGATGTCACCAAGAAGCGCTATGCCGACTTCGACGAGGTGCTCGATTACTGCCGGCGCTCCGCCAATCCGGTCGGCCGCTTGCTGCTGGTTCTCTACGGCAATGCGACGCCGCGAAACCTGAATTATTCCGATGCCATCTGTTCCAGCTTACAGTTGATCAACTTCCTCCAGGATATCGCGATCGACTATCGGAAAGGGCGCATTTACCTGCCACAAGACGAGCTCGCACGCTTCGAAGTGAGCGAACGGCAGTTCGCCGCTGGCGACACCGGCGGCAACTGGCGGGCGCTCATCGAGTTTCAGCGGCAGCGCGCGCGGGACCTGCTTTATTCCGGCGCGCCGCTCGGACGCATACTCCAGGGCCGCGTCGGGCTGGAGATACGCACCATCGTCGCCGGCGGCGACCGCATCCTCACCAGGATCGCCCGCGTCGGCGGTGACGTGTTCCGCCGGAGGCCGGTGTTGCGCTGGTTCGACTGGCCGCTGCTCTTGGCGCGTTCGCTGTAAAGACGTGACTGATGAAACGTGACTGATAGAGCGTGACTGATGAAGCGTGGTTCGCCAGAAGTGCCTCTAACCCTCCCCCGGCCTGCGGGGAGAAGGGAAAATATTCTTGATTCACGCCTGACTGGTTACCCCGCGCCTGGCCCGTCACGCCTCTCCAGTCACGCCTCTCCAGTCACGCTTCACCGGTCGCCAGCATGACCCCGCACGATTATTGCCAGCACAAGGCCGCGCAAAGCGGGTCGAGCTTTTATTACAGCTTTCTGTTCCTGCAGGAGGAACGGCGGCGCGCGATCACGGCGCTCTACGCCTTCTGCCGCGAGGTCGACGACGTGGTCGACGAATGTTCCGACATCGGTGTGGCCCGCATGAAGCTCGCCTGGTGGCGCCACGAGGTGGCGAAAGCCTATGTGGGGCAGCCGCAACATCCGGTGGCGCGCGCGCTTGCCGAAGTCGCCGGAAGATTCAAGCTGCCGCAGGAACGCCTGCAGGAAATCATAGACGGCATGGAAATGGACCTTGATCATGATCGCTATCCCGATTTCGCGTCACTTCGTCTCTACTGCCATCGCGTGGCGAGCGTTGTTGGCCTGCTGTCGGCGGAAATTTTCGGCTATGAGGACCGGCGCACGCTGGAATATGCGGCAGAACTCGGCGTCGCTTTCCAGCTCACCAATATCATCCGCGACGTCGGCGAGGACGCGCGGCGCAACCGCATCTACCTGCCGCTCGATGAACTGAAGGCGCATGGCGTCAGCGCCGCGGATATCACCGGCGCGCACGAAACCGATAATTTCCGGCGCTTGATGGAATTCCAGATCGAACGCGCGATCGGATTCTACCGGCAGGCATTCGCGGCTTTGCCAGCGGTTGACCGAAAGTCGCAGCGCCCCGGGCTTGTCATGGCGGCGATCTATCGCACGCTCCTTGACGAGATCAGGGTCGACGGCTGTCGCGTGCTCACGCAGCGCACTTCGCTTACGCCCATTCGCAAGCTGTGGATCGCGTGGAAGACGTGGATAAAGGGTTGAAAGGCGTCACTGGTGAGCGGTTGCCAGTTGCCAGTTGGCAGTTCTCAATCGCCAGAGACGTAGGTTGGGGTACGCGCCAGCGTTCCCCGACATCCATTCTTGTCAGGTAGCCGCTCACGCGGCAACCTGACCTACGCCGCTAAGGCCTGAGGGCTGACGACTGAGCACTGACGGCTGAGGACTAACGCCACGGGTCACGGGTCACGATTCTAACGGAGTTTAGAGCATGGATCTGCAACTGAACGGAAAAACCGCGCTCGTAACCGGCGCGAGCATGGGGATTGGCCGCGCGATTGCGAAGGGGCTGGCCGCGGAGGGCGTCAGGCTTTGCATTGCCGCCCGTCGCAGAAACCTGCTCGAGGACCTGTCGAAAGAAATCGCCGCCGCGGGCGGGCCGGCGCCGGTCCTCGCCGTAGTCGACGTCATGGAGGAAGACGCCCCACAACGCCTCACCGCGACGGCCCTGCATGGACTCGGGCAAATCGACATTCTTGTCAATTGCGCCGGCGGCAGCCGCCCTCCCGTCGCCATCGACGCCCCGGAGGAGGAATGGAGTCACGCGATGACCCTGAATTTCATCCGCGTGCGCCAGGTGACGCATGCGGTGCTGCCCGGAATGATTGAACGCCAGTGGGGCCGCGTCATCAACATCACGGGCAAATCCGAGCCCGAGCGCCTGATCGCCGCAACCCCCGCCAAAGCGGCGGTGCATGCGTGGGCCAAGGGACTGTAGCGTGAGGTCGGAAAATACGGGATCACGGTAAACTGCATTCCGCCGGGGCGCATCATGAGCGAGCAGATCCGCCGCAAGTACTCCGAGGATTACCGCGCCACCCAATCCGCCAAGGAGATCCCGGTCGGCCGTTACGGCGAGCCTGAGGAGCTCGCCAGCTTCGCGGTGTTCCTCGCCTCCCCCGTCGCGCGCTACATCACCGGCACGGTGCTGCCCGTGGACGGCGGCTTGCGCCGGTTCGCGTTTTGACTGGCCAAATAAAAAGCCCCCGACTGGTGCGGGGGCGGGGTTTTGGGCGTCGGGTAATCCCGGCGCATATCCTGCAAACTTTATTATGGAAAGAAAGCAGGCATCAGTCAGCTACACTACAATCTAAATTCTAAGCTGATCGCTGCACACAATCAAGGGGGCCGGCATGGACTACATCCTTGGTCTGGATTTAGGGTCAACATCAATTGGTTGGGCAGTAGTGGAATGCGATGCTCAAGGCATACCGCTTGAGCTCGTGGATGCAAATTCCCGCATCTTCCTCGCAATGATCGAGGCGGACACCAAGGTTCCAAAGAATAAGAACCGCCGGGAAAAACGCTCCATGCGCCGGCAGGTCAAACGTTACAAGGAGCGGCGTACTCACTTGATTCAACTTCTTACCAAGCATGGCATGCTCGATTCGACGAACGCCGATCCTCAGGTTTGGGAGAACGCACTCAACCAGCAAGGCAATCCATTTATCCTTCGCGCTGAAGCCTTGACTCGTCTGCTCACATTACCAGAACTTGGCCGAGTATTCCTCCACCTTCTTCGGCGACGTGGTTATAAAAGTAACCGCGGCGCGAAATATCAGTTTCTTCTCGATGATCTAAAGCGGCGCGGTATAAGGGCCACGCTGCACGAAGAAGACCAAGCAGACGAAGGTGAGGTTTCCGATGAGAAAGTCAAAGAAACAGGCCTGGTTTTGAGTGGCGTTCGCTTACTGCGCGCAGCAATGGAAGAAAAGGGCTGCGGCACGATTGCGCAGTTGATGGTCAAGCTGGCAATCGAAGCCGGCCACATCGATAAACATGGGACACCCCACCCACGTCGTCCGCACACGCTCACCCGCGACGAAGTGACCAAGAAGGGGAAAGCGCTCCAGTACCATCTTTATGCTTCGCGCGAACTTTACGAGGAAGAATTCTCCGCGATTTGGGATGCACAGATCAAGCATCATCCGGAACTGCTAACAGATGAACTTAAATTCGTCATTCACCAGATCATTTTCTTTCAGAGGCCGTTGCAATCGCAGCGTGGTCGCGTCGGTAAATGCTCGCTAAAAATTGATAAACCACGCGCCGCGAAAGCCTTGCTTGAAGCGCAGGAGTATCGGCTGCTGGAAGATCTGAACAACCTCGAATACCACCTGCCAAAGCAGCAAGGGAAATTCCGCTTGACTCCGGAAGAACGCGTAAAAATATTGCAGGCGTTAAGCAATCCAGCTAGTGTCAGCGAAAGAGGACAGATCAGCTGGAGCGAGACCAGAAAACTCATCCAGAAACCAAAAGCCAAATTCAACCTGGAGCGTACCAGCAAGAACGGACTTATTGGAAACCGCACTTCCCTGGCAATAGCGCGCCTGATCCCCGAAAAATGGACTGAACTGGGAAGTGACAAAGCCCCAGGGGAAACCTATTC
>Ga0156226_1094_pt2 | contig 14597 bp, 17 predicted proteins | sample RifCSPlowO2_12_FD_107874 | JGI IMG/M metagenome (GOLD analysis project Ga0156226, IMG submission 107874) | Betaproteobacteria bacterium RIFCSPLOWO2_12_FULL_62_13
TTTCCACCTGCCGTGGCTCGATGGAGATCGCCTTTCAGTTTCCTGCTGTTTGGGGCTTGTTCCGTTTATGCTGATCATTCCGGCAATTGACCTAAAGGATGGCAAGTGCGTGCGCCTCAAACAGGGGGTGATGGAGGACGCCACCGTGTTCTCCGTCGATCCCGGCGCGATGGCCAAACACTGGCTCGACCAGGGCGCGAGGCGGCTGCACGTGGTCGATCTCAACGGCGCCGCCGCAGGGCGACCGAAAAACGAACATGCGATCAATGCGATCACTTCCGCGGTCGGCGAGCAGATCCCGATCCAGCTCGGCGGCGGCATCCGCGATCTCGACACCATCGAAAAATACCTCGATCAGGGCGTCAGTTACATCGTTATCGGCACTGCCGCGGTGAAGACACCCGGCTTCCTGCATGACGCGTGCAGCGCATTCGCCGGGCACATCCTGGTGGCGCTCGACGCCAAGGATGGCAAGGTCGCGGTCGACGGCTGGTCGAAGATGACCAGGCACGATGTGGTCGATCTCGCCAAGAAGTTTCAGGATTACGGGGTGGAAGCTGTCATTTATACCGACATCGGGCGCGACGGCATGCTGAGCGGAGTCAACATCACGGCAACGGTAGCGCTTGCGCGCGAACTCGCGGTGCCGGTGATCGCGAGCGGCGGCATCACCAATCTGGATGACGTCAAGGCGCTGTGCAATGTGGAATCGGAGGGCATCGTCGGCGCCATCACCGGCCGCGCGGTGTACCAGGGCACCCTGAATTTCGCCGAGGCGCAGAAGCTCGCCGATAATCTTTCCAGGAAAGGAGAGGCGTGAGGCGATAGGCGAGAGGGGAAAAGGCAAGAACCCTCCTCTCTCCTTTCTCCTCTCTCCTCTCGGCCAATGGGACTAGCGAAGCGCATCATCCCCTGTCTTGACGTTACTGCCGGCCGGGTGGTCAAGGGTGTCAGGTTCGTGGGCCTGCGCGATGCCGGCGACCCGGTCGAAATCGCGCGCCGCTACGACGAGCAGGGCGCCGACGAGCTTGCTTTTCTCGACATCACCGCGAGCAGCGACGGACGCGACCTGCTCCTGCACATCGTCGAAGCCGTTGCGGCGCAGGTGTTCATTCCGCTCACGGTAGGCGGCGGCGTGCGCACGGTGGAAGACGTGCGGCGGCTCTTGAACGCGGGGGCCGACAAGGTGAGCATCAATACCGCCGCGGCGCAGAACCCGCAGCTCGTTGCCGATGCCACCGCGCGCTACGGCTCGCAATGCATCGTGGTCGCGGTTGACGCGAAGCGCATCGGGGGCGGTGATAACCGCTGGGAGGTGTTCACGCACGGCGGCCGCAGGCCAACAGGCCTTGATGCGCTCGAATGGGGGCGGAGGATGCAGCGGCTCGGCGCCGGGGAGATACTGCTCACCAGCATGGATCGCGACGGGACGAGGAACGGCTTTGATCTTCAGTTGACGCGCGCTTTTTCCGACGCGCTCGACATCCCGGTGATCGCGAGCGGCGGCGCCGGCAACCTCGATCACCTGGTCGATGGCATCATCGAAGGTCGCGCTGATGCCGTGCTTGCGGCAAGCATTTTTCACTATGGCGAGTACACGGTGCGCCAGGCGAAGGAGCACATCGCACGGCATGGAATCGAAGTACGGTTGTGAGGAGAGAGGAGAGAGGAGAGAGGAGTAAAATGCATAGTATGCGGACGCCCATACTCCTCACTGCATACTCCTCACGCCTCACCGCGCAGCGATGAAAGACAACTGGCTCAACAAGGTGAACTGGGCGCAGGACGGCCTGGTGCCGGTGGTCGCGCAGGAAGCGGGCTCGGGCCGCGTGCTCACGGTGGCGTGGATGAATCGCCAGGCGCTCAAGAGGACGGTGCAGACCGGCGAGGTTCACTACTGGTCGCGCTCGCGCAGGAAGCTGTGGCGCAAGGGCGAGGAATCGGGTCACGTGCAGAAAGTGAAGTCGATAAGGCTCGACTGCGATGAGGACGTGATCCTGGTCGAAGTTGAACAAGTGGGCGGTATTGCCTGTCATACCGGACGTCACAGTTGTTTTTTCCAGAAGCTGGACGGCGGCGAGTGGGTCACGACCGACCCCGTGCTCAAGGACCCCAAGGAGATCTACAGGACATGATCGACGCAACCGTACTGCGGCGTCTGGGGGAGGTCATCACGGCCCGCAAGCAGGCTGACCCTGCGAGCTCCTATGTCGCGAGCCTGTTCGCGAAAGGTGAGGACGCGGTGCTCAAGAAAGTCGCGGAAGAGGCCGCGGAGACCCTGCTCGCATCCAAGGAGGGTGATAAACTGCATATTGTTCGGGAAACCGCCGATTTATGGTTCCACTCCCTGATCTTGCTTGCATGGCACGGCCTCGGTCCCGACGACGTGCTGGCGGAGTTGCGGCGGCGCGAGGGTATCTCCGGAATTGATGAGAAAAAGTCGCGCGGGGAGTGATCCCGGCGAAGCCGGGCGCAAGGGGAACTGAGGAGTTCAAACATGGGTTCATTCAGCATCTGGCACTGGCTGATCGTATTATTGGTCGTCATTCTGGTGTTCGGCACCAAGAAGCTGCGCAATCTGGGCGCCGACCTCGGCAGCGCGGTCAAGGGCTTCAGGGAGGGCATGAAATCCGAGGAAGAGAAATCCGTCCAGACCAAGGCGGAGATTCCGCCGAGCACCGGCCAGACCATCGAAGGCGAAGCCAAGAAGGAAACGCCGAAAGTCTAGCTTGAAAGGCGAGAGGGGAGAGGAGAAAGGAGAGAGGCGGAACAGCCGGCCGATTTTCGCCCGTCGCGGGTTGCTCCTCTCTCCTCTCTTCTATCTCCTCTCCGGGCATGTTTGACATCGGCTTTTCCGAGCTTATGCTCATCGCGGTCGTGGCGCTGATCGTGATCGGCCCCGAGCGCCTGCCCACGGTCGCGCGCACGCTCGGCCACCTCTTCGGCCGCATGCAGCGCTATGTGAACGACGTCAAGGCCGACATCAGCCGCGAAATGGAACTCGATGAACTGAAAAAGCTGCAGGCGAGCATGCAGGACGCGGCGCAGTCGATCCAGCAATCCGTATCGAGGGAAATCAGCGAAGCCGAATCCGAGTTGCGGCGGGTTGCGGACGCCGTACCATCATCGCCCGAATCCGCGCTGCCGGCTCCCGCGCAGCCGCCCGCCGAACGGGCTTCGCCCCAGCTTGAACTCGGACTCGAGTCCTCGTCCGATGCGCCGTCACGGAAGCAGGCCTGAATTAAAGGGATGAGGGATGAGGGTGAACGAATGAGATAGTTTGCAGTGGGCAGTTTGCAGCAAATAATTTGAAGCCACTGCCGACTGACGGCTGCCAACTGTCAACTTCTGTCGCCACCCAGTCACACCTTTCCAGTCATCATCGGCATGGCCGAAGACACCTTCATTTCCCATTTGATGGAGTTGCGCGACCGCCTGATCCGCGCGTTGCTGGCGATTGCGGCGGTGACCGCCGTGCTTACGATCTGGCCGGGGATCGGCGGTGTCTACGACGTGCTTGCCGAGCCGATGATCCGGTCGCTGCCCGAGGGCACGCGGATGATCGCGACAGGCGTGGTGTCGCCGATTTTTGTGCCGCTCAAGGTAACGATCCTCGCCGCGTTCATGATCGCACTGCCCTACGTGCTGTACCAGGTCTGGGCGTTTGTCGCACCGGGCCTGTACGAGCACGAGAAACGCATCGGGCTGCCGCTCGTGATCGGCAGCACCGTGCTGTTTCTGCTCGGCGTCGCCTATAGCTACTTTGTCGTCTTTAGATTGGTCTTTCATGCGATCCATACCTTCGCGCCGCAGGCGATCACCCCGGCCCCGGATATCGAGGCGTATCTCAACTTCGTGATTACCATGTTTCTCGCATTCGGCATCACGTTTGAGATTCCTCTGGTCCAACTGGTTCTCGTTCGCACCGGCGCTGTCACGGTGGACAAGCTCAAGGATGTTCGCCCTTTCGTGATCGTGGGCGCGTTTGTCATGGCGGCGATCGTCACACCGCCCGACGTTCTGTCGCAACTGCTGCTTGCCGTTCCCATGTGCCTGCTCTACGAGCTCGGCATACTCGCCGCGCGTTTTGTGAAAACGAAAGCGGAGGAAGAGGGTGAATATCACCCGCCCGAACCCGAGATGCAGCGCGAGCTCGACAAGATCGAAGCGCAGGAGAAGAAAGACAGCGCTTAGTTCAGTTTCGAGTTTTAAGTTTTTGGTTTCGAGTGGTGGTATTGCGCTGACGCGCCCGCTCGGATCTGATCAACAACCAAACACTCAGCACTGAGCACTCTGCACTCACCACTACTCTTTCCGCGGCTGTTTGGGGCGCCGGCCGATGGTTACGGTGATCTCGGTTTCACGGCGCTCACGAATGAGCTTTAGGCGCGCGTGCTGTCCGGGCTGAAGCGTGGCAATCAGGTTGAGCAGACCGTTCGAATTCGCGAACGGCTTATCGTTCACCGCGATCAGGATATCGCCGGGCTTGACGCCGGCCTTATCGGCCGGCGTGCCGCGGAAGACTTCCGTAATGAGCGCGCCGCGAATGTCAGGCAGCTTGAATGACTCTGCGAGTTCCTTGTTCATATCCTGCAGTCCGACCCCGATCCAGCCGCGCGTCACCGAGCCGTGCTTGACGATCTGCTCCAGGACCTGCTTGGCAACGCTCGCCGGGATTGCGAACCCGATGCCGACCGAGCTTCCCGTGCTTGAGTAGATCGAGGAGTTGATGCCTATCAGGCTGCCGTTGATGTCGATCAGGGCCCCGCCAGAATTGCCCGGATTGATCGCGGCGTCGGTCTGAATGAAATTTTGAAACGGTATGTCAATTGGCAGATTGGAGCGCCCCAGCGCACTGACGATTCCAAGCGTGACCGTTGAGCCGAAACCGTAGGGGTTTCCAATTGCCAGCACCACGTCCCCGACGCGCGCCTTCTCGGACTGCCCGAACGTGATTGCCGGCAGCTTGGTCAGATCGATTTTCAGCACGGCCAGGTCGGTATCGGGGTCGGACCCGACCACACGCGCGCGCGCGCGCCGCGCGTCGGTGAGCGCGACCTCGATCTCGTTGGCGGCCTCGACCACGTGGCTGTTGGTGAGGATGTAACCCTTGTCGCTGACGATGACACCGGAACCCAGGTTTGTGCTCTTCCGGGTCTGGCCCTCTGGCGGGTCGGCCAAGAAATAACGCAGCACCGGGTCATCCAGAAACGGATGGCGCGCTACCTTGACGTCCTTCGTGGTATAGACGTTAACCACCGCCGGCATTGCTTTCTTCGCCGCATCGCTGAACGTGACGATCTTCTTCGCATCGGCTTCGGTCTCAAGCTCCTTGATCGTCACCACGTTGCCGCGCAGGTTCCACGCGAGCAGGTCGGGCCGCAGCGTCGACACGACGAACAGCGCCGCAAGGCACACGGTAGCGGTTTGTGCAAATACAAGCCAGAGTTTGCGCATTCTGATTCTTGACATGACCGGTTTGGCTGGAATGCGTTCTTGAGGCAATTCAATCGCTTATGGACCGCGACGAACTTGACGCCTGCCTGAACCGGTTTCTTGAAGTCCCCAGATTCCTCGATTATTGCCCAAACGGCCTGCAGGTGGAAGGACTGGGCTTGACTAAGACGCAGCGAAACCCGGCGTCGTTGCCTACCTGCCAGGTGAAATCTCCGAGCAAACCGTGCATCTGGAGCGCGGAGACGGCTTGGCGTTTCTCGCCGCGGGCCATCACGCGACCGAGCGCTTTGGAGTCCAGCCTTGGGAAAGCGCCTTGCCTGCCGCTTCGGAATCGAGCAGCGCTTCATAGACGCTCCGAATCCGGCCTGAAAGCCCTCCGGCGACGAGGGTTCCCTAACCCGCTGATCAGACGCATTTTTTCCCGGTTTTGCTTAAGTTCCGCTGCTGTTTTGTGTAAAATACTGCTTTTTTTGCGCATTTACGGGAATTAATGCATGGCTGACAAAGGCCTGGATCAAGGCAAGCGGCGGTTTCTGGTCGCCGCGACCAGCGTTGCTGGTGGCGTAGCAACCGCGGCGGTGGCGGTGCCTTTTGTCGCGAGCATGCTGCCTTCGGAGCGCGCCAAAGCGGCCGGAGCGCCGGTCGAAGCCGATATCAGCAGGCTTGCGCCGGGGGAGATGATGCGCGCTGAGTGGCGCGGCAAGCCGGTGTGGATCGTGCGCCGCACCAACGAAATGCTCGATTCGGTAAAGGCGGTTGCCGACAAGGTGGCGGATCCCAAGAGCGAGCGCAAACCCGGCGAACTGACGCCTTCGTATGCGCGCAACGAATACCGCTCGATCAAGCGTGAGTACCTGATTGTGGTTGGAATCTGCACCCATCTCGGGTGTTCCCCCGTGGACAAGTTCAAGGGCCAGCCCGAGGCATTTGATCCCGAGTGGAAGGGCGGTTTCTACTGCCCTTGCCACGGCTCGCTGTTCGATCTCGCGGGTCGCGTCTACAAGAACAAGCCCGCGCCCGACAATCTCATCGTGCCGCCGCACAAGTACCTGAGCGAAACCAAGATCCTGATTGGCGAAGATACCCAGGGAGCATAGAACGCATGGCTGCGACCGAAAAACAGCCGATCGCCGGCGCGGGCCCCCTCAACGGCATCCTCACCTGGATCGATCAGCGCTTTCCGCTGATGCAACTGTGGCGGGAGCACCTGGCGGAATACTACGCGCCGAAGAACTTCAACTTCTGGTACTACTTCGGCTCGTTGGCGCTGCTGGTGCTGGTGCTCCAGATCGTGACCGGCATCTTCCTGGCGATGCACTACAAGCCCGACGCGGCGCAGGCCTTCGCCTCGGTCGAATACATCATGCGCGAGGTGCCCGGCGGCTGGCTTATCCGCTACATGCATTCGACGGGGGCGTCCGCCTTCTTCATCGTGGTGTACCTGCACATGTTCAGCGGCCTCATGTATGGCTCTCACCGGCGGCCGCGCGAGCTCGTCTGGATTGTCGGCATGGTGATCTACCTGAGCCTGATGGCGGAGGCGTTCTTCGGCTATCTGCTGCCATGGGGCCAGATGTCATACTGGGGCGCGCAGGTGATCGTGAACCTCTTCGACGCCATCCCGTTGATCGGGCCCGATCTCGCGCTGTGGATCCGAGGCGACTATGTCGTGTCGGATGCGACGCTCAACCGTTTCTTCTCGTTCCACGTGATCGCGATCCCGCTGGTCTTGCTGGGATTGGTCGCCGTGCACATTATGGCGCTGCATGAAGTGGGTTCCAACAATCCCGACGGCGTCGAGATCAAGAAGGTGAGGGATCCCAAAACGGGCCGCCCGGTGGATGGCATCCCGTTCCATCCCTACTACACTGTCAAGGATACGCTCGGCGCGGTCGTGTTCCTGATCGTGTTCAGCGTGATCATGTTCTTCATGCCGGAATTGGGCGGCTATTTCCTCGAGTACAACAATTTCATCCCGGCCGACCCGCTGAAGACGCCGTCCCATATCGCTCCGGTGTGGTATTTCACGCCGTACTACTCGATCCTGCGCGCCACCACGGAGGATTTCATGTGGGTCCTTGCCGTGGCCGTGATCGCTCTTGCGGCGCTGATCGTTTTGAGCGTGAGGCGCGCGCGCGTGAAAGCCGGCGTGGCGGCCGGTACAGCGGTGCTGCTGTTCGGGTTTTTCAACTTCGATCCCAAAGTGTGGGGTGTGGTGCTGATGGGTGTTGCGGTTCTGATCTTCTTCTTTCTGCCGTGGCTCGACCGCAGTCCCGTAAAGTCGATTCGCTACAAGGGCAGCCTCTACAAGGCTGCGCTTGCGATTTTCGTGGTCGCGTTCGTGGTGCTCGGCTATTTCGGCACCCAGCCGGTGACCACCGGGGCGACGATCATGGCGCAGATCTTCACCCTGCTCTACTTTGCGTTCTTCGCATTGATGCCCTGGTATTCGAAGATGGGCAAGACCAAGCCCGAACCGGAGCGGGTGACCTGGTGAGGCGCGACGCGATGAACCTTGCAGGAAAAATGCTGTTCGCCCTTCTGCTCGTGCCGCTGGTCGCGCTGGCGGCGACGGAGGAGATCAAGCTCGATCGCGCGCCGATCGACGGCCAGGACCTGATCTCCCTGCAGCGCGGGGCGTGGGCGTTCGTCAACTATTGCCTGAACTGTCACAGCGCGAATTACATGCGCTATAACCGCCTCAATGAACTCGGGCTCACGGAACAGCAGATCCGGGACAACCTTGTGTTCACCGAATCAAAAGTCGGTGACCTGATGAAGAACGCGATGGACCCAAAGGATTCCAGGGAGTGGTTCGGGGCGCCGCCGCCCGACCTCACCGTGATCGCGCGCGCGCGCGCTTCGCACGCCGGTTCCGGCGCCGACTGGCTCTATACCTTTCTGCGCAGCTTCTACCGCGACCCGAGCCGTCCGACGGGCTGGAACAACACGGTGTTCCCGAATGTCGGCATGCCGCACGTGCTTTATCAACTGCAGGGCGAGCAGGTGCTCAAGACTGAAAGAGTCCAGGGGCCGGGCTATCCGATCGAAGTACAGAAGCTCGCGCTGGAGAAGCCGGGCACCATGGCGCCGATAGGGTACGACCGCCTCGTCGCCGACCTCGTCAACTACCTGAACTACATGGCGGAGCCGGCGGCCGGGGACCGGAAGCAGATCGGGATCTACGTGCTGTGGTTTCTGGGCGTGATGTTCGTGCTGGCCTATCTGCTCAAGAAGGAATACTGGAAGGACGTGCACTAGTTCCGTGAACGGTGAACAGGAAACAGTGAACCGTGAGCGGCGGACCGTCTTTTACCGTCTACCGTTCACCATTTACCATTCACTCATGGCAAAGCCATTATGATGACTCTGTATTCGGGCACCAGTTGCCCATTCAGCCAGCGCTGCCGCATCGTGCTCTACGAGAAGGGCATGGATTTCCAGATCGTCGACGTTGATCTTTACAACAAGCCGGAAGACCTGGCGGTGATGAATCCCTATAACCAGGTGCCGGTGCTGGTCGAGCGCGATCTCATCCTCTACGAGTCGAACATCATCAACGAGTACATCGACGACCGTTTCCCCCACCCGCAGCTGATGCCGGCCGATCCGGTGATGCGCGCGCGGGCGCGGCTATTCCTGTTCCGCTTCGAGCACGAGATGTTCAGCCACATCGAGGCGATCGAGAAGGGGACGCTGAAACAGGCCGAAAAGGGCCGCACCATCATTCGCGACAACCTGACGCAGATTGCGCCGGTGTTCGCAAAGCAGAAGCACATGCTGGGCGAGGAATTCTCGATGCTGGATGTCGCGATCGCGCCGCTCCTGTGGCGGCTCGATCATTACGGCATTCAACTGCCGAAGCAATGCGCGCCGCTGATGAAGTACGCTGAGCGCCTGTTCAGCCGGCCGGCGTTCATCGACGCCCTGACCGCGTCTGAAAAAGTTATGCGAAAATAGGCGGGAAATGGGAAATAGGGAATGGGAAATGGTGAACGACGAATAGCGTCGGATGGCGATGTCAGGCTTTTCCCAATCCCCATTCTCCGTTTCCTATTCCCCCAGCAGCCATGGCAGAGCGTTCGACCAAACCGTATCTCATCCGCGCCATCCACGAATGGTGTTCGGACAGCAATCTGACGCCGTACATCTCGGTCAGGGTCGACGCCAATACGCGCGTGCCGATGGAGTACGTGAAGAACGGCGAGATTGTGCTCAACGTGGGCTACGACGCGACGCACAGGCTCACCATCGGCAACGATCTCATCCAGTTCTCCGCGCGCTTTAACGGCGTCTCGCGCGAGTGTTCGATCCCGGTGGCGGCAGTGCTCGGCATTTTCGCGCGTGAAAACGGGCAGGGGCTGCTTTTCCCGCCCGCAACCGCACCTGCGGAAGCTGCCGCTCCCGCTGCCGGGACCGGATCCGACACGCCCACCTCCCCCACCAACGGCGGCAAACCGAAGCTGCAGGTTATCAAGTAGCGTGCCGGAGCGCGGAGCAGGGGCCCCGCTTGCGGGGATGCGACCGCGGAGGCGCGCAGGCGGCCGACGCGATCACGTCTGGTTCTCGCAGGTCATGGCTCGGAGGCCGCGCACGCCGGCTGTGTCCTGGTTGCGGGGATGCGACAGCGGAGGCGCGCAGGCGGCCGACGCGACGCCGCTTAACCGGCGCCCCGCAAGCGTCGGCTTGACATTGTGGATGCGCAAGCAAGCTGTGCAAAACGCGAGCGTGCCGGGCTTATTTGGAGCACGCAGGCGACTTCTCCTTGCCTCGTGCCAGTTGAGCGCCCTTGCCAGCGAGGGTTTCTCCGCCGATTCAATAACCTACCGTTTCCGCAACCATGTATTGAGGCGATATGCGGAAGGTTTCAACCCAGGTCTTTTCAGGTATACGCCGCGGACTTTTTCAGGTAATACCCTTAGACGTGAAGGACCACGCAGATATTCACAATCTCTGTGGATAACACTGTGAACATCGCGTTGCGAATGGTGCCGAAGCGGGCGAAAAAAACCGGTTTCGTTGGGGCCGCACAATATTTGAGCAGACGCTCTGCGTTGCCAAGAGGATCGCGCAAAACGTGGTGCCGCGCGCACCGGTTGCGGTGCTTGCCGGGCCAGCGTTCCCCGAGTCAAACACTGTAAGTGGGCGTGCATCAAGTCACTCGCCGAAACCCAGCGCATCGCCTATTGACCGGCGTTTCGGCGGTAGAGAGAATGAGTGGCGCCACCGGCGAACGCATTCACATCCGCGGCATCCCCCAGCGGCAGCGTGCCGCGCCGGAAGACGACCGCTTCGTGCGAATCAAGGGAATCTGCGACAGGCACCGCGGAAACCGCGGCAACCTTTACTATGGTTACGTTCGCAATCCGATTGCTTAACCGCGAATTCGCGGAGAATGGCGGCGCCGTGGCGAGGTGGCACTGTTCTGCTTTCACCGCAACCAGAGGAGGACGAGCATGACACGGCGATTCGACGCAAAAAAGTTCAACATGGCGCATTTGCGCGCCACAGCGCAGAAATGCAGCAACTGGGGACGCTGGGGACCTCACGACGAGATCGGTACGCTCAACTACGTCACGCCGCAGGACATCATCGATGCGGCGCGCCTGGTTCGCAAAGGCAAAGCGTTTTCGCTCGCGCTCAACTTCGACCGCAACGGACCGCAAAGGGGGCTGTGGGGCAATCGCTTCAATCCCATCCACACCATGCTCGCCACAGGCACGGATGCTGTGGCGGGCAACCAGGATTCGGGCGGGCTGCGTTACGCCGACGACATGGTATCGCTGCCGCTGCAGTGCGGCACCCAGTGGGACGCGCTCGGCCACATCTTCTATGATGACAAGATGTGGAACGGCTACGACGCTCGCCTGGTGGATGCGAACGGCGCGCAAAAAAACGGCATCGAGAAAACCAAGGACAGGATGATCGGGCGCGGCGTGCTGCTCGATGTCGCGCGTCATCTCGGCCGCGCCTGCCTCGAAGACGGCGAAGCGGTCACGATCGACGACCTCGAAGCGACAGCCGGGTCGCAGAAGGTGGAGGTGCGGCGCGGCGACTTCGTGATTGTCCGCACCGGACAGATGGAGCAACGTCTCGCTTCCGGGGAGTGGGGCGGCTACGCGGGCGGCGATGCGCCGGGGCTCGCGTTCGAGACCTGTGAGTGGATCCACAAGAAGGAAATAGCCGCGATCTGTACCGACACCTGGGGTTGCGAAGTTCGTCCGAATGAAACGGATGACTGCACGCAGCCCTGGCATTGGGTGGTGATCCCGATGATCGGCATTACCATGGGCGAGATTTTCCACCTCAAGGAACTTGCCGGGGATTGCGCGGCCGACCGGGTCTACGAGTTCCTGTTCTGCGGACCGCCGCTGCCGATCACGAAAGCGGTGGGCTCGCCCATCAATCCGCAGGCGATCAAGTAGAACCCAATTGCCACAGAGATCACAGAGAACACAGAGAAAAAAGCATGCCATCGATGCAAAGGAAGCCTTTCTTCTGCAATCTCTGTGTCCTCTGCGGCGAACGCTTTTGGTTTGTGACCTTGTTCGACTGTATATGGAGTAACCCATGGCTACTCAGTTGAAACGCCGCATCGACGAGACGCATTCCGATGCTGCGGATTTGCAGGTCAGGCAGACCGTCGAACGCATCCTCGCCGAGGTCGAGGCGCGCGGCGACCAGGCGGTGCGTGATCTGTCGGAGAAGTTCGATCGCTGGTCACCGCCGGGCTTCCGTCTGAGCAAGGAGGATATCGACGGCTTCATGCGGCAGGTTCCCGACAGCACGGTCGAGGACATCAAGTTCGCCCAGGAGCAGATCCGGACCTTTGCGCAACATCAGAAGGCGGCGTTGCGCGACATCGAGGTCGAAATCCGCCCGGGCGTGAAGCTCGGCCACAGGAACATCCCCGTGGACAGCGTCGGCTGCTACGTGCCGGGTGGACGTTATCCGATGGTCGCTTCGGCGCACATGAGCATTGTTACCGCGCGGGTTGCCGGCGTGCGCCGCGTGATCGCCTGTACGCCGCCGACTGGAGGCACGCCGCATCCGGAGACGATAGCCGCGATGGCGTTGGGCGGCGCCGACGAGATATACGTTCTGGGCGGCGTCCAGGCTGTTGCCGCGATGGCGCTCGGCACCGAGACCATCTTCCCTGTCGACATGCTGGTCGGTCCCGGCAATGCTTACGTCGCCGAGGCGAAGCGCCAGCTCTTCGGCAGGGTGGGAATCGATCTGCTCGCCGGACCGACCGAGATTCTGGTCATTGCCGACGACAGCGCCGATGTCGAAATGGTGGCAGTCGATCTGCTGGGGCAGGCCGAGCACGGCCCGACCAGTCCGGCGATACTCGTCACCACTTCCCGCGCGCTTGCGGAAGGCCTGCCCGCAGAGATCGAGCGCCAGCTCAAGGCGCTGCCCACTGCCGATGTCGCGGGGGTGGCGTGGCGCGATTACGGCGAGATCATACTTGTCGAAAACCTCGAGGAAGCGGTGCGCGAGGCTGACCGCATTGCTGCAGAGCACGTCGAAGTTCTCACCCGCAATCCACGGTGGTTCCTGGAACGCATGCGCAACTACGGCGCGCTCTTCCTCGGCCCGGAAACCAACGTCGCTTACGGCGACAAGGTGATCGGAACCAATCACACGCTGCCCACGCGCGGCGCGGCGCGCTACACCGGCGGGCTGTGGGTGGGGAAATTCATGAAGACCTGCACTTACCAGGAGTGCACGCCGGAAGCAAGCGTCGTGATCGGTGATTACTGTTCGCGCCTGTGCGCGATCGAACGCTTCTGGGCTCACAAAGAGCAGGCTGATCTGCGGTTGCGCCGCTACGGCGGGAGAGATGTCGGTCTGCATGCCACGGCAAAGGATCGACCGTGAACACGCCGCTGGCGCTGCCCGATGTGCTGCGTGGCTGCCGGCTCGATGGGCGAAGCGTGCTCGTCACCGGCGCCGGGCGCGGGATCGGGCTCGCGGTAGCGATCGGATTGGCGCAGGCCGGCGCCAAAGTCTACCTCGTGAGCCGCACCCGGCCGGAGCTTGAGCAGGCGGCGGATTCGATTCGATCGGCCGGCGGTTCCGGCATTCCGGTCGTGTGCGATATCACGACCGGCACGGAAGTGAGGCGGGCGTTGGCGCGCATCCCGCAGCTCGACGTCCTTATCAACAATGCGGGTGCGAACATCCCGGAGCCGTTCGTCGATGTGAGCGAAGAACATCTGGATCGGGTGCTTGCGCTTAACGTGAGAGCGGCGTTCCTGGTGGCGCAGGCGGCAGCGCGCAAGATGCTGGAAGCCCCCGACCGCAAGGAACGCGGTGGCGCCATCGTCAATATCTCTTCCCAGATGGGGCATGTCGGCGCCCCCGGCCGGTCGGTCTACTGCATGACCAAGCATGCGCTCGAAGGGCTGACCAAGGCGCTCGCAGTGGAGCTCGCCCCGCACAACATCCGGGTCAATTCCGTTGCGCCCACGTTCATCGAGACGCCCATGACCGCGCCGTTTTTCGAGGAGCAGCGGTTCCGGGACTGGGTGTTGAGCCGCATTCCGCTTGGCCGGCTCGGGAAGCTGGAGGAAGTGGTGGCGGCGGTGGCTTTCCTCGCATCTCCCGCGGCCTCGCTCATCACCGGCGCGAGCCTCGTCGTTGACGGGGGCTGGACGGCGCAGTAGGGATTGGCGCGAGGTGAATGGTGAACGGCATTTTGGAGGTGGCTTCTCGTCACTGGAGTCACGGATCATGGGGCACCGCTGTATAATGGCGGCCCATGCCGGCATAGCTCAGTGGTAGAGCAACCGCCTTGTAAGCGGTAGGTCGTCTGTTCGAGTCAGACTGTCGGCACCAGCGGCGTAACAGGCTCGCCGTGGCAGGTATTGTTTGCGGTATGCCGGTGCCCGCGCAGGGCAAAAAGTACCAGAAATACATATAATTGTGGCACGCATTTCGAACCTTTTCCGGTTTTTCTGCCAAACAGCGCAACGTGCTCTGGTTGCGCCGGCGAACCGCCCTCGAAGGGTGTTGAAAAACCGGTTGGCAGACTCATTTAGTGGCATAGAAGAACTGCGCCGCGCATGTTTGTCCGCGGCGCGCCGCAACGGAGGATCGCAGTGATCAAGGTTGAGAACCTGAGCAAGGCCTTC
>Ga0156226_1359_pt3 | contig 14571 bp, 12 predicted proteins | sample RifCSPlowO2_12_FD_107874 | JGI IMG/M metagenome (GOLD analysis project Ga0156226, IMG submission 107874) | Betaproteobacteria bacterium RIFCSPLOWO2_12_FULL_62_13
GGGCCGATTGTCGATCACGAACTGCTGTCCCCAAGCCTCGGTAAGCTTGCCGCCCACCAGGCGCCCGATGATGTCGTTGGATGCGCCCGGCGGGAACGGCACGACCCAGCGCACCGGCCTGCCGGGGTAATCGGCAGCCCCGGATTTGGCGTCCTGACCCACTGCCGGTGCCGCGGCACCCAGCAGCAGGCAGAGCGCCGTCCACCACCAACCACGCATGTCGTGTCGCATTTTCTCCTCCTCCGGTACCGCCGCGCCATGGGCGGCGGTTCGCGCGGGAATTCTAGCTTTTTTTCAGCACTTCCGGATTGACGACATTGATCGGGTTGCCCGAAGCGTAGGCAAGGATCTGGTCGAAGATGCTGCCGAACATGCTTTCGTAACCGGAGCGCTCCACGTAACCGATGTGCGGCGTGCAAAGCGCGTTGTCGAGCGCAAGCAGCGGATGCCCGGCGTTGAGCACCGGCTCTTCTTCGTAAACGTCGACCGCCGCCATGCCGGGGCGTCCGCGTTTCAGCGCTTCGGCGAGCGCACCGGGTTCAATCAGCCCGGCACGGCTGGTATTCACCAAAAGTGCCGTTGGTTTCATGCGCGCGAGATCGGCCGCGGTGACGATGCCGCGAGTAGCGTCAATGAATCTCAGGTGCAGGCTGATGGCGTCGCACTCTTCGAAAAACGCCTCGCGGCTGCGTGCCGGAACATGGCCACCGGCCCGGGCGCGTTCGAGCGAGCCTTCACGCCCCCAGACTTGCACCTGCATGCCGAACGCCTTGCCGTACCCCGCGACGACGGAACCGATGCGGCCATAGCCATAGATGCCAAGCGTGCGCCCATGCAATCCCGTTCCGAGAGTGGACTGCCAGCGGCCGGCTTTGAGCGCCGCCACTTCGCGCGGAATATGACGCAGCGCCGCGATCATCAAGCCCCAGGTGAGCTCCGCAGTGGGATACGACGGGCGGCCCGGATGCATGTCGGACGAGACGATCACGCCGCACCGCGCGCAGGCGTCAACGTCGATGTGCGGGTAGACGCTGCGCTGGCTGATGATCTTCAACTTCGTGAGCTTTTCCAACAGTGGCGCGCGGATCGGCGTGCGCTCGCGGATCAGCGCCAGCGCTTCGGTATCCTTGAGGCGCTCGGCGAGCACCTCGACATCCTTGGTGTGATCGTTCCAGATCGTAACGTCATGTCCCGCGAGCCTGGAAAAGCAGGCGAGCGTACGCACCGCGTTCTGGTAATCGTCGAGTATGGTGATGTTCATATCAGTGGTCAGTCGTCAGTGGGCAGTGGTCAGTCGTCAGTGTAATCAACTCGGGCCTTGGCCGCGATCTCCTGGGCGGCCTCGCGCGGAATGATGCCTAGCTCCGCCTGCTCGAGCGCAAGGGCAGCCTCGTAATCGTACCACGTCTGGACTCGGTTACGATCGTCGAAGATCGCGCGCAACTCGTCGGTGCTCCATATGTGCTTGAGCAGAGCGTCGTCAAACACGCCGGATGGCATGGCTTACCTCATGTGCTACCAAAAGATCAAAAGCATGAACGCGAAGGACGCAAAGGAACGACGAATGCTTTTCGAAATTGCGCGTCAGACGCGCTCAAGAATGTGCAGACCGCGCACGCGGTCGATCCGTCAGCGTAGCCTCCTACTGTTTCGGAATGCCGGCTGCCTTGATCACCTTACCCCACTTCAGAATTTCTTCCTTCATCTGGGCCGCAAGCTCCTCCGCGGTATTTCCCTCCGGTTCGATGCCCAGCGCGACCAGCTTGTCATTGACCTCCGGTTTCTTCACCATGGTCGCGATCTCGCGCTGCAGCCTGTTGAGGATCCCCTTCGGAGTTTCCGACGGCGCGAAGATACCGTACCAGGAGGTCACATCGTATCCCGTGACCGTCTCGCCGATGGTCGGAAAATCCGGCACCGCCTTGATCCGCCTGGGCCCGGTTACAGCGAGCAAACGCAGCCTTCCGGCCTTCACGTGGGGCACGACGGCGGAATAACCGGTAATCAGCATCTGCACCTGCCCGCCCATGACTTCGGACATCGCCGGACCGGAGCCTTTGTAGGGCACATGCACGATGTCGATGACGGCCATCGTTTTCAGCAATTCGGACGCCAGATGCGAGGTCGACCCCGTGCCGGAGGAGGCGAAATTGATCACGCCGGGTTTCGACTTCGCGAGCCCGATCAGTTCGCGCACCGACTTGGCGGACACGCCGGGATGCACCACCAGCGCCAGGTGAGCGGCGCCGACGCGGCTGATCGGGGCGAAGTCCTTGAGCGGGTCATATGGCAGCTTCGAACGCAGATTGGGCGAGATCGCCATCTCACCGTTCGCGCCGAGCGCAATGGTGTAACCATCCGGTGTTGCGTTTGCCAGCAGCGTCGCCGCCAGCGTTCCGCCGGCGCCTGGCCGGTTGTCCACGATAACCTGTTGTCCCAGCGCACGCGAAAGGTACTCCGCCGTGATCCGTGCCGTGATGTCCGTCGGCCCGCCCGGCGGGAAACCCACCAGCATGCGCAGCGGTTTGGTCGGGTAAGCCTGCGCAAACGCCGCACCCACATTCACCAGCGCGATACACACGAAGATCGCTATCCTGATCATGGCTTCCTCCTCAGCTTGCTTCATCCCGGTATTCACCGCGCCACATGCTTACCGCCTCCCACGTCGTCCGCCAGATTCGCAACATTCGTTTGTTCCCTGGTCTGCGAGTTAAGCGGTAACGTGCCATCCGCTTCAACCTGTGGAATTAACGCGACACGAGCAGGCTGTTGGTGTTGTGCGCGAGCATGCTAGTATATAGGCGCCGGCATGCGCGGCATAGCTGTGGTTTCGGCGCCCCGATCCATTCCGAATCCCGAATAACGCGAACGGTTTCCGATGCTTCCTCTCGCCGGCGTCAGAGTGGTCGAGTTCTGCCGAAGTGCTGGCCGAAATCGGTCTTGCCCGACCGCAACCATGAGCGCCATGAGGAACTACGCTCGCTCCACCAGGTTTATCACCGACTTTACGCAGCCTAACGGAAGCGTCAAGGGAACCCGGTATGAATGACGAACTCGTCAGAAAGCACGAAGGCCACGTCACCCATCTCACGCTGAACCGCGCGCAGAAGGCCAACGCGCTGTCGGCCTCATTGGTGGAAGCGCTGCTCAACGCCGTCGAATATGCCTATACCGACGGGACACGGTTGATGGTCATCGACGGCGCGGGCGCCCACTTTTGCGCCGGCTTCGACTTCAGCGACTATCAGGCGCAAAGCGAAGGCGATCTCGCGCTGCGCTTCATCCGCATCGAGACGCTGCTGCAGCAGCTCTACCACGCGCCGTTCGAAACGCTGGTGTTCGCCCACGGCAGGAACTTCGGCGCCGGCGCCGATCTCGTGTGCTGCTGCGGCATCCGGATTGCCGCGCCGGGCACGACCTTTCGCATGCCGAGCCTGAGGTTCGGGGTCGTGCTCGGCACGCGCCGGCTCGCGCATCGCGTCGGCGCCGATAACGCGCGCGCGGTGCTGAGCGCCTCGCGCACCTTCGACGCCGATGAAGCGCTCAGGATGCGCTTCATCACGCGTATCGCCGCACAGGCCGAGTGGCCGGCGCTCGCCGCCGCCACTCGCGCGGACTGCGATCTGCTCACCCCGGGCGCGGCGGCGGCACTTCACCGGCATGGCGTCATCGACAGCCGCGCCGAAGACATGGCGGCACTCGCCGGCTCGGTGAGCGCCCCGGGGCTGAAAGAGCGGATCCGTTTGTTCCGAGAGACCAACAAGTAACGAAGCAGTCATGGGTAAGGGGATACGGCTAATGGTTAGGGTTTATCACCCATCACCCATCACCCATAACACATTCGAGGAGAACTATGAGCAGCAACCTGCCCGCAACAATGAAGGTCATTGAAATCAGCGCCCCCGGCGGCCCCGAGGTGCTGAAGCTCGCCGATCGCCCGCTGCCCAAGCCCCAGGCCAACGAAGTGCTGATCAGGGTCGCCGCCGGCGGCGTAAACGGTCCGGACCTGATGCAGCGCAAGGGGCTCTATCCGCCGCCTGCCGGCGCTTCGGATCGGCTCGGTCTCGAAGTCGCCGGCGAAGTCGCAGCCTTGGGCGATCGGGTCGAACGCTGGTCAGTTGGCGACAAGGTGACCGCGCTCACCAACGGCGGAGGCTATGCCGAATATTGCGCGGTCGATGCGCAGCACTGCCTGCCGATTCCGAAGGGCATCGAGTTGCGCGATGCGGCGGGGCTTCCGGAAACCTTCTTCACCGTGTGGAGCAACGTTTTCATGGGCGCCGCGCTCAAGGCAGGCGAGACGTTTCTGGTGCACGGCGGCGCGGGCGGTATCGGCACAACGGCCATCCAGCTCGGCAAAGCCTTCGGCGCAAAGGTCATTGCAACCGACAGCCCGGAAGCCCGTTGCCGGATCTGCCGCGAGCTTGGCGCCGATTGCGTGATCGACTACCGGCAGCAGGACTTCGTGGAAATGGTGCGCAAGGAAGGCGGCGCAAACGTCATCCTTGACATCGTCGGCGGCCCGAACATCGAGCGCAACTTCAGAGCCGCGGCCCACGGCGGCCGCATCATTCAGCTCGCCTTCGCGCTCGGCTCCAAGGTCGACATCAACCTCATGCCCGTAATGCTGAAGCGCCTCACTTATACCGGCTCGACGCTACGCACCCGGCCGGCCGCGTTCAAAACAAGAATCGCGCAGGAGCTCGAGGCGAAGGTCTGGCCGCAGATCGAGAGCGGGCGGATCCGCGTGGTGACGCATCATGCTTTCCCGCTCGCTGAAGCCGGCAAGGCGCACGCGCTGATGGAGTCGAGCCAGCACATCGGCAAGATCGTGCTCACCGTTCAGTGATTAGTTCTAGTGGCGAGTTATTGCACTATAATGATTGGCCAGGGGTTGCAATGCTCGGAATGCGCTTGCGGCAGCGGGGCAGATCCCGCCTGCGCCGGTTCCGCGCACAACAAGTCAGGTCGCATCCAGGGGACTCCACCGCGAACCGTGTATAAGATTGCATCCAATCGGAAAACTCGAATATAAGCTGCCGATGCATCCGCTCACCGTCTACACCAAGACCGCCAAGGGCGTGCTCGAAATCAGGAATAAGTCGGGCAAGCTGTCGCGCGACCTCGGCCGGGTCTTCCTCCTGGTGGACGGCAAATCGACGGTTTCCGAGATACTCAAGAAGGACAACGGGCTCGAGGAAGCGAGACTGCAGGAAGCCCTGACCAAACTCGAGACTGACGGCTATATCCGGGTGTTCTCGGCGCCGGCGGCTGCGCCCTCGCTTTCGCCGGCGGCAGCCGCTGCTCCCAAAGAGGAAGGGGACGACCTCGACTTCACCTCTCCCGACGTTGTCGCCAGGCTCAACGCCGAGGCCGCGGCCCGCGCCAAGGCCGAAACCGCGGCGAAAGCACGGGCAGAAGCTGCCGCGCGCGAGTTGGCGCAAGCCAAAGCGCGTCAGGAGGTGGAATCCCGGGCGCGCGCGATGGCCGAAACCAAATTGCGTGCCGAGGCGGAAGCCAAAGCCAAGGCCGAGGCGGAAGCCAAAGCGGCCGCCGCGGCCCGCGCCAAAGCCGAAGCCGACGCCGGGGCTGCCGAGGACGCCAACGGCCGCGCCGAAGCCGAAGCGAGGATCCGCGCTGCAATGCAAGCGAAGACGCGCGCCGAGGCCGAAGCCCAGGCCCGTGCCGCGGCCGAGGTGCGCGCCAAGCAGGAAGCCGTAGCCACGGCGGCCGCGGAAGCGAGGGCGAGACAGGAAGCCGAAGCGCGCGCCAAAGCTGAAGCCGACGCCCGCGCCCACGCCGAAGCGGAATCCAAGGCGCGGGCCGCGCTGGAAGCGCAGATGAAAGCAATGGCCGAGGCACTCGCGGCGGCCGAAGCGCGCGCCCGCGAGGAAGCCGAAGCGCGGGCCAGGATGGAAGCGGAGGCCCGGGCACGCGAGGAAGCCGAGCGCAAGGCGCGCGAGGAAGCCGAAGCGCGGGCGCGCGCGGCCGAAGAAGCCGTGGCCAAGGCACGGGCCATGGCGGAGGAAGCTGCACGGGCGAAGGCGGAAGCCGAGGCGCTGGCGCGAACCCGGGCCCAAAGCGGGGCCGAAGCCGCGGCGCAAGCACGTGTCGATGCGGCGATGAAAGCGCTCGAGGAAGCGAAACAGAAGGCGCGCGAGGAAGCCGAGGCGCGTGCCGCGGCTGAAGCGCGCGCCACACACGAAGCCGAGGCGCGGGAGCGCGAAGAGTTGCAGCGCAAGGCGCGCGAGGAAGCCGAGCGCAAGCGGTATGACGAAGCCGAAGCCCGCGCCAGGGCGCAGATCATCGAGCTTCAGGAACAATCCCGCAGGACGCGCGACGAAGCCGAAGCGAAGGCCGAAATTCAGCGCAGGGCGCGCGAGGAAGCCGAAGCCCAAGCCGCGGCCGAAAGAAGGGCACACGAAGAAGCGCTCCGCAAGGCGCGCGAGGAAGCCGAAGCCCGCGCCGCAGCCGAAAGAAGGGCGCACGAAGAGGCGCTGCGCAAGGCGCAGGAAGAATCCGAGCGCAAGGTGCGCGCCGAAGTCGAGGCCATGATCGAGGCCGAGCGCAAGGCCCGTGAAGAGGCGGAAGCGAAAGTCGAGGCCGAGCGCAAAGCGCGGGAAGAATTCGAGCGCAAAGCACAGCAGGAGCTCGCCGAAAAGATCGAAGCCGAAAGGAAGGCGCGCGAGGAGGCCGAGCGCCAGGTGGAGGTGGCGCGCAAGGCGCGCGAAGAAGCCGAACGGCGCGCGAGAGAAACCGCTGACAGCGACAGTGAGGCCGCGCGCAAGGCGCGCGCCGAAGCCGAGGGCGCCGCCAGGGAGGCCGAAGTGGCCGTGGCGCAGGCGCGCGCCATGGCGGACGCCGCAGCCCAGGCCAAAGCTCAGGCTGAGGCCAGGGCGGCAGCCGAAAGAAAGGCGCACGAGGAGGCACTGCGCAGGGCGCGGGTGGAAGCCGAAGCGAAAGCGGCGGCCGAAAGAAAGGCACACGAGGAAGCGCTCCGCAAGGCACAGGAGGAAGCCGCGCGCAAGGCGCACGAAGAGGCCGAAACAAAAGCCGAGGCCGCGAGGAAAAACCACGAAATCGCCCTCCGCAAGGCAGAGGAGGAAGCCGAGCGCAGGGCCCGCGAAGAAGCGGAAACCAGGATCGGAGCCGAAAGAAAAGCGCGCCAGGAAGCGGAAGCGCAGGCCGAGGCTGAACGGAAGAATCGCGAACAGGCGGTCCGGCAGGCACGGGAAGAAGCCGAGCGCAAGGCGCGCGCCGAAGTCGAAGCCATGATCGAAGCCGAGCGCAAGGCGCGGGAGGAAGCGGAGGCAAGAGTTGAAGCGGAACGCAAGGCGCGCGAAGAAGCCGAGCGCGAAGCGCGCCAGGAGCTCGCCGCCAAGATAGAAGCGGAAAGAAGGGCGCGCGAAGAAGCCGAGCGCCAGGCACAGGCCGCGCGCAAGGCGCGCGAAGAAGCGGAACGGCGCGCCCGCGAAGCGGCCGCCAGCGACAGCGAAGCAGCCCGCAAGGCGCGCGAAGAGGCCGAGGTTGCCGCCAGAGCGGCCGAAGCGGCGGTAGCGCAGGCGCGGGCAATGGCGGAAGCGGCGACCGCGGCCAAAGCGAACGCCGAAGCCAAGGCAGAGGTCGATCGCAAGGCGCGCGTGGAAGCCGAAGAGCGCGCCAAACAGGAAGCCGTCGCGCGCGTGCTGCACGAACAGGAACTGCGCGCCAAGGCCGAAGAAGAGATCGATGCGCGCGTCGCCGCCGAGCTGAAGGCCAAGCAGCAGGCCGAAATGGAAGCGGACGCGCGTTACCGCGCCGAGATTGAACAGCGCGCGCGCGCCGCGGCCGCCGAGCGGCTGAAGAAGATGGAAGAAGAGTCGCGCGAGACGGCGAAGGTATCACCCGCGAGAAAGCGGACGAGCTGGATCACAGCCGCAGGCATCGGCGTGGTCGCGCTCGCAGCGGCGGCGATCGGCTTGTTGCACGTCGCGCCGCTCGCGGGCTACATTCCGGCCGCGCAGCAGCTCCTCGCGCAGCGCCTTGGACAGCCGGTGCACATCACGAAAATGCGTTACGCCGTGCTGCCATCGCCGCAGCTCACGCTCGAGCAGATCGCTATCGGCAAGCTGGAGGAAATCAAGATCGAAAGCATCGTCGTCAACGCCACCCCCTTCACCCTGCTCGGCAGCCAGAAGCACATCGACAGCGTCGAGGTCAATGCGGTGAGCGTCGAACAGGACGTGCTCGCCGCTGTCCCCGCATGGATCCAACCGCAGTCCGGGGCACAGCCGCTGCAGGTGAGAAAGGTCAGGCTAAATCGAGCGCGGCTCAGGATCAGGGCGTTCGAGTTGCCGGAGTTCGACGCCGATATTACGCTGGGTCGCGACGGCGCGCTGCAAAAGGCGCTGATCAGCGACGGCAAGGTGAAGGTCGAACTCTCGCCAAAGGACAAGGTGTGGCAGGTGAACCTGGACGCGCGCGGCTGGAAGCCGCCGCTTGGCCCGGGCCTCGAGTTCGACGATCTCGCCCTGACCGCCGTGATCGATCGCCAGCAGGCGAGCGTGACCAAGATCGAAGGCAGCGTCGGACGCGCCGTGATCAAGGGCGTGGCCAAGGTGAGCTGGAGTGACGATGTCCGGCTCGCAGGGGAATTGACCCTCACCAATGGCGAGCTCGGCAAACTGCTGCCGGCGTTTACACGGGATTTTGCGGCGAGTGGAACGCTCAGCGCCAACGTATCCTATGCGCTGCAGAGCAAGACATTCGCAGCGTTGTTTGCCAATCCGCGGGTGGACGCAAACTTCAACGTAGAAAAGGGCGCGCTCAACAACGTCGACATCGTGCGCGCGATTCAGTCTCCGGCGCGCGATGGGGTGCGCGGCGGCAACACGAAATTCGATGTCCTGGCCGGGTCCCTGCAGGTGGTCGGCAACCATTATTCCTACCGGCAGTTGCGTCTCAATTCCGGGCCAATGAATGCCAGCGGCAGTTTCGACGTCGCGCCCGAGGGCGATCTTTCGGGCCGCATTATCGCCGAGGTTGGCTCCAAATCGGTCATCGTTGCGCGCGGCATGTTGAACGTCGCCGGCAATCTCAAGGCTCCGCTGCTCAAGCCCTGAAGGCGCACACGCCTTCAGGGCGTTCAGCGATGAGCGTTTAGCGTTTACTCTAATCGCTCATCGCATATCGCTCAACGCTTCACGCTTATCGTGTCATGCGCGGCGCACGGGGGACACCTGTCCCGTTTGCCGCAGCGCGGCGATACGTTCATCGAGCGGCGGGTGTGACATGAACAGATACTTCAGGCCGCTCGCAACGCCACCCGAGATGCCGAACGCCGCGATCTGATCGGGCAACTGCGACTGTTCGTGATTGAGTTTCAGCCGTTCGAGCGCGGCGATCATCTTCTCGCGCCCGGCAAGCTGGGCGCCCCCGGCGTCCGCCCGGAATTCGCGCTGGCGGCTGAACCACATGACGATGGTGCTGGCAAGGATACCGAGCACGAGTTGCGCGATGATCACTGTGATGAAGAACGCGGGACCGTGTCCGCGCTCGACCTTGAACACCAGGCGGTCGACCAGGTGACCGACGATGCGCGATAGGAAAATCACGAACGTGTTGACGACACCCTGGATCAACGCCAGTGTCACCATGTCGCCGTTGGCCACGTGGCTCACCTCGTGCCCGAGCACCGCCTCGGCTTCCTCCTGTGTCATGTTGCGCAGCAACCCGGTGCTCACCGCGACCAGCGCGCTGTTACGGTTCCAGCCGGTCGCAAACGCGTTGATCTCGGGCGAATCATAGATCGCGATCTCGGGCATCCCGATGCCGGCCCGGTTCGCGTGGCGCCGCACGGTCTCGACCAGCCAACGTTCGCTCATGTTCGACGGCACGTCGATCACCCGGGCGCCCGTCATCCTTTTGGCGCTCCACTTCGAAATCAGGAGCGAAATAAACGAGCCGCCAAAGCCTATCACTGCCGCGATCACCAGCAGGGCGTTGAAGTTGATGCCGACGCCCTGCTCGTCCAGCATGCTATCTATGCCCAGCACCCGCAGCGCGATGCTGAGCACTACCAAGATGGCCAAGTTGGTGACTACAAATAGAAAAATCCGTTTCATGGATCGGTTGTCCTGATTGGTGGTTTATCCGTTGCGTTAGATGGGGGTCAATACGGCGAGTTCAATGGGACGAGACGCGGCAATTCGGCGCCGACTGGCTGACCAATATTCTACCTTAACGCCCGCCTCAGGTTTGGGGCGCCACCCGCAGCCAGAACGTCACCGGGCCCTCGTTGGTAAGTGTCACTTCCATCTCCGCTCCGAAACGGCCGCAGCCGACGTGCGGATACTGGGCCCGCGCACGTGCAACCATGTGATCGAACAAGGCACGCCCGATCTCGGGCGGGGCCGCCGAAGAAAAACTCGGGCGCGCACCCTTGCCGGTGTCCGCCGCGAGCGTGAATTGCGGCACCAGCAGCAAGCCTCCGTCGATATCGCGCAACGACAGGTTCATCTTACCGGCCTCATCCGGGAACACGCGGTAGCCGAGCACCCGCTCGAGCAGCCGCTCGGCCTGTATTTTGTCGTCACCGTTCTCGACTCCGACCAGCACCAGCAAACCGCGTCCGATCGCGGCAATGACCGCGCCATCGACGGTGACCTGAGCATGACTCACGCGCTGCAGCAGGCCGATCATGCCCGCGCCCACAGCACGAAATTCGCCAGTACGGCAAACCACCAAATTGCCAGCGTCACCGTTCCCGTCATGAAGGCTGCCCCCGCCTTTGTATCATAGCCCATGCTTCAGAGCGCAACATGGACGGGGGACGTCGCGCATCGTTGGTGGCATCCTTGCCGCGGCGGCCGGCAAAATCTTCCTTTTTGTTAGATTTTCAATTACCATCAGGCTCAAACAGGGAGCGCATTTCCAGCCACAAAAATAATGATAAAAATCAATCTCTTTTGTCGCCATATGGAGGCCCGGGCCAATATCCGCATGCGCATTGTGATGAGATCCCGTCGTCCTGGTGTTGCGGCGGTCGGTGTGTCTGAAATCGAACCGCGCCCCGCCGGATCTGCACCGGCCCGATGTCGAACAGTCGGCCGCGCACCCTCGCCTGTCCCACGCATCACCGCCCGCAGCAAGTCCTCATGCGCTCCAATCTGATCTTCGACCCCAATCTTTCCGCCGAGGAACTGCGCGGCTTTGCGCGCACGGTGGCGGAAATCGAGTGGCTGTTGCTGATCCTGGTGATGCTCTACCACTTCGTGATGGCGCCCGACTATGACAACTCGTCCGCGCTGGCAACGGCGATGTTCTTGTTCGCCGCGTTCGTGTTGGGCTTCCACTACGTCAATCTCTACCGCACCGAAACCCACTGGAAGCTCGCGGTAGAGACCTGGGCGATGATCGTCTTTATCACATGGGTGCTGTTCTACACCGGCAAGCTCGACAGCCCGCTGTTGAACCTCTATCTGCTCGTCATAATTACCAGCGCACTGACCCTCGGCCAGCTTGCGACAGTGCTGCAAATGGTGCTGATCGCAGCGTGCTACGTCTGGTTGGGCTATGAGGGACGCGCCTATGCGATGGGCTTTTCATCGTACGCGACGACGCTGGCGGCGCAGATCGCCCCACTCCTCCTGGTCGCCTATATCACGACCATGCTGTCGGCCGACATCCGCCGTGCACTGACTCAGATCAAGCTCCTCTCCGAAACCGACGAACTGACCGGCGTATACAACAAGCGCGCCATCGACATCATGTCCGAGCGGGTCTCCAAGCAGGCGGCGCGCTACGCCCGTCCCTTCAGCGTGCTGATGATCGATTCGGACAGCCTGAAGACGGTCAACGACAGCTACGGCCACGAAGCCGGCAACCGGCTGCTCAAATTGGCCGTCCAGTGCATACAGAGCCAGTTGCGCGAAGCCGATATCCTGGGGCGATATGGCGGCGACGAATTCCTCGTGGTGCTCCCCGAAACCCCGTGTGCCGGCGCCGCCGGCGTTGCAGCGAGGATTCGCCAGAGCATCGAAAGCACGCCGCTGTCGATTCGCGAAAAAACCATCCAGATCACGGCCAGCGTTGGCGTAGCCGGCTACCCGGAGCATGGCAATGACTTCGAGACTATCATGAAGAAGGCCGACCAGGCCATGTATGCGAGCAAGAACAAGGGCAAGAACCGGGTCACGGTGTCCGGCAGCGACTGAGCGCTCCCAACACACCAGGATCTCGAACCGCCGCGCCACGCGGCGTCAGCCTCTGCTTCTACCGGTACGAAAGTAATCGGAGTTGTCGTAGTACGACTCGATCGCATTGTCGACACACCAGCCGGGCACCCCCAGAACCGGTACCGGCGCCAGTTCGCGCGTCGAGCGCCACTTCCCGGGATCCAGCAAGCACGCCGCGAGCATGGCATCAAGACGCGCGATCTGACTGGCAAGCCGAGCGGCGAAAAATTCCGCGTCGACCTCGAACAGAATGCCACGCCCGGTAACCCCCGTAAACGGATTGAGCGCCTTCTCGTACAGCGCGTGACCGAACAAATAGAAACGCATGCCGGCCATCACCCGCGCGCGGTTGCGCCAGAACAGATCCTTCCAGGCGAAGTCTTCGAGCATGCGCAGCAATTCCCGGTCGCGGGCTGCGACGATCACGCCGCCCTCGTCGAACAAGGTCAATGCATCCTGAACCGGGCCGCGGTTCAACGCGCCAGCCGCCTGCTGCTCCAGCAGCGCACGATAATGCCGCTCGTTGAGCGCCGCCTTGGCCTGTGGAAACGTGAGCCACACGAGCGCATTAAGCAGGTCATGCCAGTTGTCGCGGCGCACCTGGATTTCGCCTTTGAGGTAGATGCGTGCTTCGTATTTTTCCTCCGGCGCACCGGCCCTCCTGCCCTGGGGCACGAGACTCAGCCGCGCGCCGCCGCGCGAAATAAGCGGCGGTTCGCGCGCCGCGAGCCGGCGCTGCATCTCGTCAAGCGTCGGCCAGCGCGAGCCGATCACCGCGGCGCCGTGGAGCCGGAGCGGCTCGAACATCGGCGAGCGCTCGAGAAAATCCGGATCCCACGGTGGCATCATGATGATAAAATGCGCGTTTCCAAATTCCGAACTACCAGCAGCAACAAGACGTTCAGCCGCCAAGGACGCCAAGAGCGCCAAGTCAAACCCAACAAAAAATGCTACCAGAGATTATTCAGACTGGAATTTCGCGCTCTTGCCGATTGGTCATGTCTTGTCGTTGCGCTGTTTGGTGCCTCGGCATGGTTGGTATCCTGCGTAGTCAATGACTTTTTGCTTTTCCTGGCGGCCTTGGCGTTCTTGGCGGTTCAGATTTTAGTCCATGGCGGAAAGAGTTGACTGCGCCGTGATCGGCGCTGGTGTGGTTGGGCTCGCCATCGCGCGCAGGCTTGCGCTCGCCGGGCGTGAAGTCGTGCTCCTCGAAGCGGAAGGGGCGATCGGTACGCACACCAGTTCGCGCAATTCCGAAGTTATCCACGCCGGCATCTATTATCCGACCGGATCGCTCAAGGCCCGCCTCTGCATCGCGGGCAAACTCGCCCTCTACCGCTACTGCGCCGGGCATGGTGTGACTCACAAACGCATCGGCAAGCTGGTGGTCGCAACCGGCGCGGAACAGATCGAAGGCCTGAAGAAATACAAACAGCAGGCCGAGACGAACGGCGTCGATGACCTCAGAATGCTGACGGCGGACGAGGTCGCCGAACTGGAACCCGAGGTGCGCAGCGTGGCGGGCTTCCTGTCGCCGTCGACCGGCGTCATCGACAGTCACCGCCTGATGCTCGCCTATCTCGGAGATGCCCAGGCCCACGGCGCCTCGCTGGCACTGGCAAGCCCGGTCCTCTCCGGTGCGGCGACGCACAGCGGCATCGTGCTCAACGTCGGCGGCAACGAAGCGACGATGATCGTCTGCAACGCAGTGATCAACTCGGCGGGCCTCAACGCGCAGTCAGTGGCCCGCAGCCTCAGCGGAGTTCCGCCTGAAACCATTCCGCCGACGCATTACGCCATCGGCCATTACTATACGCTTACCGGCAGGTCACCGTTCAAACGCCATATCTATCCAGTGGCGCGGCAGGACTGGCTGGGCGTACACGTCACAGTCGATCTCGGCGGACAGGTGAAGTTCGGACCCGATTTCGGCTGGATCGACCGCGTCGATTACCGCTTCGATGAAAGACGCGCCACTGCGTTCTACGAGGCGATCCGGCGCTACTATCCGGGGCTGAAGGACGGCGCGCTCCAGCCCGGCTATACCGGCATCCGGCCCAAGATCACGGGCCCCGGCGAGCCCGCGGCCGATTTCATGATCAGCGGTCCGCGCGATCACGGCATTGATGGCCTGGTCAATCTCTACGGCATCGAGTCGCCGGGCCTCACATCTTCGCTCGCCATCGCCGATTATGTCGCGGAGCTGCTGGGGCACTAGAAAAGGATTCCGCGATGTCAGCCTTCTTCGCCTTCCTCCACAGGGAAAAGTCAAATACCACCGGGAGAGTAGCGCGGGAGAGTTTCACTCCCACGCTCTCGCAGAACCGGACGTGAGGCTCTCGCCTCATACGGCTCC
>Ga0156226_1410_pt1 | contig 14537 bp, 16 predicted proteins | sample RifCSPlowO2_12_FD_107874 | JGI IMG/M metagenome (GOLD analysis project Ga0156226, IMG submission 107874) | Betaproteobacteria bacterium RIFCSPLOWO2_12_FULL_62_13
TGAACTTGAGATTGGGGTATACCGAGGTTGCGACAAATAGCTGCGAGGTCAACATCATCCACGTGTATCCATCGGGCGCCGCGCGCAACGCCAGCTCGGCGCTGATGATTCCGGCCACACCCGGGCGCGAATCGACGACGATCCGCTGGCCCCACTCCCGATACAATCGCTCGGCCACGGTCCGCGAGATGATATCGGGACCCGAGCCGGGCGCGCTGCCGATGACGAGCCGGATCGGTCTTTCCGGGTAGGCGGGCTGCGCTGCGTGCGCCGCCGACACCGCCAACACCACTGGGATGGCGATTGCGGCTAACAGTTTCTCAGTACGCATTTCAATTCTCCTCCAGTTTGTTTTCGAGCAACCCCTCCAGCCGCCGCCGTTAAGGGCCCCGGGGCGGCCGAACGGAACCGCTTGAGGCCCGTACGGTGAAGCTTGACGGGCGATGCGGCGCCCCTCTGACGAGCCACCCGCGTCGGCCGTCGAAAGTGCAGTATAGTGATACTGTGCTTTTATGCCAATCAACGGTGTATTTTCACGCGGCTGAGATCGTTTTCTCAGGGATGCGGTAAGTGCTTGATGTTGGCATAACGGCTGCTGGTTCGATTCTCGCCGCTTCCGCCATTCCAGGGGGAACTCGAATCTTACGACCCTGTCACAGGTTACGGTTTCGTGTGTCACGTGGTGACGTATTACTTCCGAATTGTGCGTAAGTCCCTTGAGGACACGGACACCATCAGGTGATTACCTGCAAGCGACCGATTGCTTCTTCTTTCATGGAGGATTTATGAATGCTGGCGCTTCCAAACTTCGCAACTCGGTATTGTCCGCCGCAATTGCCGCCGTATTCGCCCTTCCGTTGCAATCGGCGCAGGCGGAGCTGGTTTCGACTGAGCAGGTCATGTCTGACACTAAAGTCCAAACTGATCGTGAAAAAATCCGCGCTTTCATGAACCGCGCCGATGCGGAGCGAAATTTGATGGCATTGGGTATTGAGCCGGAGTTGGCCAAACAGCGGGTCGACGCGCTCACGGATGCAGAAGTCGTGACTATTGCAGGAAAGATAGACACGCTTCCGGCGGGCGGCGCGCTCACCAATACCGAGCTCATTCTTATTCTTCTCATCGCCATCCTCGTCGCTATTCTCATCTAGAGCATTCGAGTGGTGGCATAAGCCCATGCCTCAGAAGAAGAGCGCGTCTTCTGGCGCGCCCTTCCTGATCGGCCCTCCTCGCGCGCCGCTCTGAATGCAGCGAGCTGATAGACGGCGGGGTTCAACACTTTCCCCGAAGCGTTCGCCGACCGGAAAGGGCACCCGATCGGGTGCCCTTTTCTCTGGTAATGCGTGGACCTCAACCCTTGGTGCGGCTGCGATACTCGCCGCTGCGGGAATCAACCTCAATCCTGTCGCCGGTGCTACAGAACAATGGCACCTGCACCTCGAAGCCGGTCTTGAGTTTCGCCGGTTTCAGGACCTTGCCCGACGTATCGCCGCGCACCGCCGGCTCGGTGTACGCGATCTCTCGTACCACCGTCTGCGGCAACTCGACCGAAATCGGACGGCCGTTGTAGATCACCACCTCGCAATCCATCCCTTCTTCGAGATAGTTGAGCGCGTCGCCCATGTACTCTTTGTCGACCTCGTACTGGTTGTACTCGGAGTCCATGAACACGTACGACGGATCCGAAAAATACGAATACGTCACCTCCTTGCGCTCGAGCAGCACGACCTCGAATTTTTCATCCGCGCGATAGACCGTCTCGCTCGCCGATCCGGAAAGCAGATTCTTGAGTTTCATCTTGACCACGGACGCGTTGCGGCCGGACTTGTTGTATTCCGCCTTCTGGACAACGAGCGGGTCTTTGCCGACCATGATCACGTTGCCCACTCTGATTTCCTGTGCCGTCTTCATCGTAACCTCATATCTCTTTGAAACCAAAAAAATTATTTTACCCTGTCGTGACAGAATTGCGCCAGTCCGCCTGCCATGTCGCCGAGTGCGGCGAGCCGCGCCGTCCAGGCATGGCCGTGGGCGTCGAGCGTTGCGCGGTGCGTCCAGAACGCGCGCCAGGCGCCGCCAATGGCGGTCGGTTCGACCACTCCATTCCACGACTGCCAGATACTGCGCAAGGCGGCCGCTGCGGCGCCAGGCAAGCCCCAACAATAAAGTTCGAGGAAAGCGTCCAGCTTGCGCCAATGGGCACGCTCGCGCTGCGGGTAGATGTGCCACACCAGCGGTCGTCCCGCCCACTGCGCGCGCACGAAGGAGTCCTCTCCCCGCACGAAATTGCAGTCGCAAGCCCACAACAACTCGTCGTACCGCGGCTGTTCGACGAACGGCAGGATCCTGACTTCGAGGCTGCCGCGCCGGCACCCGCTACCGACTCCCAGCCCTTCGGCCCCAAGGTAGTCTAGCACCTGTACGACGATCTTCCCCTGTGGCACCGCTAAGACCGTGGGTTCGTTTCCTTGTTCCCAGCTCGCAAGCAGTCCCTTCAACGGCGCATGTTCATAGGCAAACATGGAGACCACGGTCGAGTCGCCGGCCGGGGATTCGAAACCGAGCGAGTTCCACAAGCGCCCGCGTTCGTTCTTCCCGAAGGCCTCGCGCCGCACTGCCAGGTCCGCCTCGCGCAACACGCTTCCAGTGCCAGGCACGAAGCCGGGGAAAAAAAAGTGCCGGGTGATCGGCCATCGCGGGTGCGGTGAGGGCAAGCCATGATGTTGCGGGACCCAGGGTTCCGCACTCAGGTACTCGAGCATGATCCACAGGGGCTGCGGTTTGCAATCGACCATGCCTGATACATACTCCTCCGGCAACCCGCATCCAAACGCTTCGATCACGACCTGAGCTGGCCGAACAGCGGGGAAGCCGTTGCTCCAGCGGCGCACTTCAACGCCCGAGATCGACTGCACCGCACTGCCGGGATTCGCTTCCGGATGCAGCGCATGCAAAGTTGCGAGATCATCGACCCACAGCCGCACCGCTCTGCCCTGTTCGGCAACCAACTGGCGCGCAAGCCGCCAGCACACGCCCATGTCACCAAAGTTGTCGACGACGCGGCAGAAGATATCCCATGTATGTAGCTGCGACATCGTAAAGTGACGCTTGGTCTCGGGTCGTGTGGATTATGCGACGCGTATGCTGACAAAGCTATTCAGGTCCGCGCGCAAATCGGGCCGGCGGATGAGGATCCCCTGTTGCAGTACCGCTCTCAAGATAAAAAAAGCCGGGCGGAGCCCGGCTTTCCGCGAACTTTACGGCAGCTTATACGGCCTGGATATTGCTCGCCTGTTTCTTGCCGTTGTTGCCGGTCGTCACCTCGAAGGAAACCTTCTGTCCCTCCTTCAGGGTCTTGAAGCCGGACATATTGATTGCCGAGAAGTGCGCGAACAGGTCATCGCCGCCCGCGTCCGGAGTGATGAATCCATAGCCCTTCGAGTCATTGAACCACTTCACTGTTCCAGTTGTCATGTTGCGTTCCTTGCAAAAATTGAACATAGGGCCGAGCCCAACCGATGTTTGAATCTCAAAGCCCCAAAAGAACGAACATCCAACAGAAGATCCAGACTCTCAAGAACTTGAAACTAAACACGTGGCGCCGTTATACGCACTCAAGACCGCCGAGTCAAGCCGAATCTTCGCATGCCGGCCCGCGAGCCGTACCGAAATCCCTGAAGCGGGGAATCTTCCCTTGCCTTACAAAGAGTTGCCGCATTCACGCGATCGACATTGCGGCTCCGTAAGGCATGTGTGTCCTTCCCGCTTCGTACAATACTTTTCTCCGGATCAGCTCGCGGCGGACCCAAACGGATCGCCTGAAAAGTCACGCGCGCCAAGAAGCAATGCACCAATTTGTTCGTGTGGGGGTAGCTCTACAGGGTCGGCGCGCATGTAGCGCACGCCGGCCTCCTTCAAGCATTCGGACTTGAATCGGATCTGTGCACTGTTTCCTGCTTCGAGGTCCACCACCACGATCACCTGCATTTCCTTGCTGCACACCACGCAATCGAAAGTGTGCTGCGCAAGAGCATGTGCGCGCTGCTCGCGTTCCCGCCCTTGTATGCGCTGCGGAATCTCGATCACCGCTGCCAGGCTGACATGAGCGAAAACCTCGTGTTCCGGCAAGGCGGAGCGCAGTGTGGACAGCAACAGCGCATGCGCCTGACCGAGGAGCCGCTTTTTTCTGGCATAACGCTGCGGCGCGCGGCTCGAACCAGGAGTCACCGATGGTTGCGGTGTGGAGACCTCCGCAGCGCGGGCGGCGGGATCAAGCGCCGCCACCCGGCACGATGTGCTACCGAAGATCTGCTCGAAACGCTCGCTCCTTGCCGCTGCTTGCGCCGCGGCTTTTTTGCGGTATGCCCAGACCATGTAGGCGATGGCGAGAACGAGCGCGAGTCCGAACAACCAATACGCCAGCAAGCGCTATCCCTCGGTGACGGCCCGGCTCGACTCAAGCAGTTTCAGACCGGCCTTGGCAGGTCCGGCCGGCCGCGAAGCCGGCTCAGTGAATTGCAGATACTCCGGACCGAGTTCGGCAATGCTGCGGCAGCCGATCAATGCCATCACTCGGTCGATCTCCTCGCGGAAAATCGCGATGGCGCGGGCCGCCCCGGCGTGGCCGCCCGCCGCTGTGCCGTAGAGCGTCGCCCTGCCGATGAGCACTGCATTTGCTCCCAACGCGAGCGCCTTGACCACATCGCTGCCGCGCCGGAAGCCGCTATCGACGATCACCGTGGTGCGCTTGCCGACGGCGTCCACCATTTCCGGCAGCACCTCGATCGGGGCCAACGTGCTATCGAGATTGCGGCCGCCATGGTTCGAGACGATGACCGCATCGGCGCCGCAGTCGGCAGCGAGCACCGCGTCCTGCGGATGGAGGATCCCCTTCACCATCAGCGTGCCCGGCCACAATTTGCGCAGTGCGCGCAGGTCATCCCAGTTGAGCGAATCGCTCTTCAGCATCGAGCGGCCCATCGGCGCCGCCGTAATCCTCTGCTTGAGTTCGCTTGGGTAGTTTTCGTAGCGCGGCATGCCGGTCGTAAGCAGATAGCGTGTAAGCACGCCGAACAGCCACCGCGGATGCACCAGCACGTCGGTCACGTTGCGGCTGGTGAAAGTGAACGGAACGGTAAAGCCGTTACGGAGGTTATATTCGCGGTTGCCCGAAACGGCGCCGTCCACCGTGACCACCAACGCCTCGTAGCCGGCTGCCTTCGCGCGTTCGACCAGCTTGTGCGACAGCGAGCGGTCGGGCCACATGTAGAGCTGAAACCACAGCCTGCCTCCCGCCTGCTCGGCGACCCTTTCCATCGCCGTCATCGATCCGGTTGCCAGCGTGAACGGGATGCCCGCTTCCTTCGCTGCGCGCGCCAGCGCAAGTTCGCCCTCGTACCACAAGAGTCCCGCCGTGCCCGTCGGCGCAATCGCAATCGGCATCTTCTGCTTGTTGCCGAACAGTGTGATCTCCTGATTGCGGCCGGAGACATCGACCAGCGTGTGCGGCCGCAGCTTGATGCGCTCGAACGCCGCCCGGTTGTTGTGCAGCGCCAGCTCGTCTTCGGTGCCGCGATCGACGAATTCGAACAGGCCTTTCGGCACCCGCTTGAGCGCCATTTCACGCAGATCAAAGATGTTAAACGCGCCTAGATTCTGATCAGCCATGGAAGTTTCTCGTCTTGATCATGAAAGGATTCATGAAGCGCTATTCTACCAAGCGGGCGAGATCACGCGCAGACCGATCCGGCCAGACCCGCAAATCACAGCCGCGCGGCGGGGCCGGTGCGTCTGCCGCCACGGCGCCGGTCAAGCCACCATGCAAGCGCCGGGAGCATGAGAAATCCACCGGGGATGGCGAGCACCGCCAGGTAAGGACTGATTTTCGAGAGCCGTTTCATATGCGAGGCGAGTTGCACCCTGTCCTCGGCTGTCCAGTGCTGCTGGTTGCGCTGTTTCATGAGCAGCGGCATCAAGCCCTTGACGTGCATTAACTCGTCGATCAGGACCTGTTTTTCTCTCGCTGTCAGCTCGCGCAGCGACCTGAACGCGCTGCGGGCGCGGTTATTGGCGTCTTTTGCGCGTGGCATTGCGCGTCTCACCTGCTCTTTCGAATGGATACTGAATCTAAGCGTTGAACCGGCGCACCCAGTTTCCCAATGCGCGCCAAGTGCGCCATGTCACCCAGCCCCGGCCCAGCCAGCGCACCAGGTTTCGGCGACCGAGAACAGCCGCGGCCACTGCGGCCGCGGCAAGCAGTAGCGGATGCGCCCTGAGGAAACGCGCTACTGCAATTCCGCGGTCGACCACACCGATCGGTTTCTCCCAGCGCTGAATCGCGGCGGCAATCTCGCCGCGCTGCCCCTCGGCGCGCCCGATCAGGCGCTCTTTCCGGCGAGCAAGCTCGATCATGCGTTCCGTGAAATTCATTTTGAAGTGAGTCTTTCCCGGTCTTTCGCCAGCTCCGCGAGGCTCGTCGCAAACAGCCTGGAGCGTCGCGCGGCCCGTCGCGCCACGACGACAAAAATGGCGCCGATCGCGAGATAAAATGCGCCGAGCAGAACGGCGACCAGCAGCCGGTGCGTGTCCCAGAACAGGACCACTACGGCGAATGTCAGCATCAGCACGCCGAAGGCGAGGAAGAACAACGCAACGCATCCCCACAGCAGCAGATGCAGGACACGCAGACGTTCCTCTTCGATCTCGGTAACGAGCAGCTCAAGGCGCGTCTGCACCACCGCGATCAGCGTCGCGGCCAGTTTACGCAACGATTGTACGAGGCCGCCGGGCAGAGCAGCGGCCGGTTTGGGTTTTTCTTCCGCCACGATCCGCGGCAAACCCTAGCGCCGGCCGATCAACAAACCGATGATCAGGCCGATGCCGGCGGCAATACCGACCGCCCTCCAGGGATTCTCATGCACATACGCGTCAGTCACGCGCGCCGCCTGTTCGGTCTTGTCGATAACGATGTCCTCGGCTTCGGCGAGTTTCACTTTTGCGCGGCTCAGACTTTCCTGAATCTTTTCGCGGGCCACCGCAGCTTTTTCTCCGGCCTGACTGGCGGTCGCGCGCAGCAACTCCTCTGCGTCGGCAACCACTATTCTCAGATCCTGCACGATTTTTTCCCTGGTGACCGCATTGTCGGTTGTCATGAATCTCCTCTGTGGGGTGCGTTAGCGGGTTTGACAGAAAGGCGTTAGCGAGAGCGTAGGCTACCGATTTTTCCCGTTAGAATCAACCGGCTTTTGCGGCGCATCATCGCGACTGAGAGCGGCCGCACAATTCTGGACTACGGTGTGAATTACGCCTGATGAGGCCGTGAGAGCGTGAGCGCGTGAAGTCGTAAGGTAGTAAGACGACCTCTCTCCACCTCCCGATCTCCCGATCTCCCGACCTTACGCGGCGCTGGTATACAATCACCGGCGGCGGTCGTCGCCTTATCGCGGGGAGGAAACCATGGCAATCGGCACCATCATCGTGCTTGGCGCGCTGCTTGTCGCCATCATCTATTTCGTGATGATTTACAACAACCTGGTTCAGATCAAGCACAACGTCACGAAGGCCTGGGCCAACATCGACGTCTTGCTGAAGCAGCGCCACGACGAGTTGCCCAAGCTGGTCGAAACCTGCAAGCAGTACATGAAGTTCGAACAGGAAACGCTGGAAAAAGTGATGGAGGCGCGCTCCAAGGTGTTCGCCGCGCGCGAGGCGCAGAACATCGGTGCGCTGGGCCAGGCCGAGGGCGCGCTGCGCGCCTCGATCGGCAACCTGTTCGCCGTGGCGGAAGCCTACCCCGATCTCAAGACCAACCAGACCTTCCAGCAATTGCAGGCGCGGATCTCGAGTCTCGAGAACGCGATCGCCGACCGCCGGGAGTTCTATAACGAGTCGGTCAACATCAACAACGTCCGCATCGAACAGTTTCCCGACACCATCGTGGCCGGCATGTTCAACCTCAAACCCGCCCAGTTGCTCGAATTCGAGTCGGAGGAAAAAGCCGACGTCGACGTCAAGAAGCTGTTCGCAGCCTGATCGCCGACACCGTAACCGCCAGCCGTCGCGATGGTCGGCGCCTTCAGGTTCCACTCCTCCGAATGGCTGACCGGCGGCCTGCACCTTATCATCATCGCGGTGGCCGCCCAGGCCGAGGACGCGGCGGTCTGGCCGTGGGCGCTTGCCGCCATGGCCATCGTCAGCTTCTTTGCGTGGATGGCAAGCTACCGGCGCTACCGACAGATCCACGATCTGCCCACGTCCAAGGTCGCCTCCGCCGCGCAGGGCTATGTCGAGCTTTTTGGCCGCTCTGAACTGCTGCGCGGGGGATCACTCGCCAGCACGCGCACCGGCCTGCCCTGCTGCTGGTTCCGCTATTACATTGAGCGCAGGACCTCCGGCAACAAATGGGAATACGTGGACAGCGGCGAGAGCCATGAACATTTTCTCCTGGTGGACGAAACCGGCGAATGCGTCGTCTCTCCGGAAGGCGCCGAGGTCATGACCGATCGGAAGGAAACCTGGACGCAGGGCGACTATCGCCACACTCAATGGCTGCTGTTGCCCAAGGGCACGCTCTATGCAATCGGCGAGTTCAGTACGGCGAGCGGCGCGGTAGGGGCGTTCGACGAGCGTGCCGACGTGAGCGATCTGCTGGGCGAATGGAAGAAGGATAAGGAGCAGCTCCTGCAGCGCTTCGATCTGAATCGGGATGGAGAGATCGACATGAAGGAATGGGAACGTGCGCGGCTGGAAGCGCAGCAGGAGGTGCGGCGCCGCCATGCGGAAGGACGTGCGGCCACGACCGAAGGAGTACACTTGCTTCGCAAGCCGGGCGACGGGCGCCTGTTCCTCCTCGCCAGCGAACTGCCCGACAAGCTCGGCCGCCGCTTCGCGCTGTGGAGCGCGGCCCACCTCGTGGTGTTCTTTGGCGCCGGCGGCGCCTCCCTGCTGATGCTTGTGTGACCCTGAAAACCGCAATTCAGCCACAGAGGGCACAGAGAACACAGAGCGATTCAAGGACTTCAATGGTCACATCGCCCTCACCCGATTGGTGAACCAAGGGAAGCGCATGCATCCTGGATTTTCCTCTGAGAACTCTGTGATCTCTGTGGCCAACAGCTTTTTCTAGGGTGTCAGAGGCCGGCCCCGGCGCATCGGCCCTCTCATGGCTGCGTGCCCCTGCTTTCCCCGATACGAAACGATTCCCGGCGCCATTTGTCAAAAGTGTGAGATCGATTGGCGTCAACGCGCGGGCACGAGGTATGGATGTCACCATGGAAAGCTCTGACAATCCCGCAGGAACGGACGGCTTCGAGTTCATCGAATACACCGCGCCCGATACGCACGCCCTCGCCGAACTGTTCGAGGCGATGGGATTCAGCGCCGCGGCGCGCCATCGCTCCAAGGAGGTGATCCTCTACCGGCAAGGCGACATCAACTTTGTCATCAATCACGAACCGCACAGCTTCGCGCGCGCCTTCGCCCGCGTGCACGGTCCTTCGGTGTGCGCCTTTGCCATCCGCGTGCGGGACGCCGCGGCTGCCTTGCAGCATGTGATCAAACACGGCGCCAAGCCCTACTACACGCCGGTCGGACCGGAGGAACTCGAGATCCCGGCGATTCGCGGCATCGGCGGCAGCGTTGTATATTTCGTCGATCGTTACGGCGAGAAATCGATATATGAGGTTGATTTTGTGCCGCTCGACACCGTCGAGCGACGCGAGATGGGCCTCACCCGGATCGATCATCTTACCCACAACGTGCACCGCGGCCGCTTGGACGAATGGGCGAATTTCTATCGGCGCCTGTTCAATTTCCGCGAGATACGCCACTTTGACATCCACGGTGTTGCAACGGGGCTCAAATCACGCGCGATGGTGAGCCCGTGCGGCAGGATCCGCATCCCGATCAACGAACCGTCGGATGACAAATCGCAGGTGCAGGAATACATTGCCGCGTATCGCGGCGAAGGCATCCAGCATATTGCACTGGCGGCTGACGATATCTACACCACCGTCGAAAAGCTGAAGCAGCGCGGCGTGCAATTCATGGGTGTGCCGGCGGCATACTATGATGCGCTCGATGAGCGGCTGCCGGGGCACGGCGAAGACGTTGAGCGGCTCCGGCGCAACGCCATCCTGATCGACGGCGCCCGTGAGCGCGGGCTGCTGCTGCAGATTTTCACCAAGACGGTGATCGGGCCGATCTTTTTCGAGATCATCCAGCGCAAGGGTAACGAGGGCTTCGGCGAAGGCAACTTCAGGGCGTTGTTCGAGGCGATTGAACGCGACCAGATCGCGCGGGGCGTCATATGAGGCGCAAGTGGATCTCCTTTCCCCGCGTCGAGGGTGAGGCCTCGCGCCAGGCGCACGCCGACTTGCCGGCCGGCACCTACGAGCGCGAGCTCGGCAAGGAAGGCTTCTACGGGCCTTCGACGCAGATGCACCACCGCCATGCACCGACCGCATGGAGTCGTTTCGAAGGTTCGTTGCGCCCGCGCGCTTTCGACACTGCGCGGCTCACCGAACCTCGCGCTTCGCCGTGGGAAGCAACGCTGCTTTTCAGCAACGCGCATCTGCAGTTCCGCCACTGGCGCACAGACCGGGCCATGGATCATCTCGCGCGCAATGGCGACGGCGACGAACTGCTGTTTGTCCATGAGGGCAGCGGGCGTCTGTTTTGCGATTACGGGCATCTAGAAATTCGCGACGGCGACTACGTCATGCTGCCGCGCGGCACGATGTGGCGGCTCGAGCCCAAGGAGACGGTCGCGATGTTGTTGATCGAGGCAACCAACGACAGCTACCAGTTGCCGGAGAAAGGCATAGTCGGTGAGCACGCGCCGTTCGACGCCGCGATCCTCGCTGTGCCGGCCCTCGACGAAGCGTTTCGCGCCCAGCAGGACGAGGTTGAGTGGCGCGTCACGATCAAACGCCGCGGGGCGTTGAGCGTCCAGACCTTTCCGTTCAATCCGCTCGACGCAGTGGGCTGGCACGGTTCGCTCATGCCGGCACGCCTCAACTGGCGCGACCTGCGACCGTTGATGAGCCACCGCGCTCACCTGCCTCCTTCCGCCCATACCACTTTCGTGTGCGCGCGCTTTGTCGTGTGCACTTTCTGTCCGCGCCCGATCGAGTCCGACCCCGGCGCGCTCAAGGTGCCGTTCTTCCACAACAACGACGACTATGACGAGCTCATTTTCTACCACCGCGGGGAATTCTTCTCGCGCGACAACATCCATCCGGGAATGATCACGCTGCATCCGGGCGGCTTCACCCACGGGCCGCACCCCAGGGCGTTCCGCACCGGCGCGGCGGCTGCGCGCAAGGAGACCGACGAGGTGGCGGTGATGATCGACGCGCGCGACGCGCTGGATGTTGCGCCGCTGCCGGATCGCGTGGAGTGGCTGGGCTATGTGGATTCGTGGAAGGAAGCGTAACCGCTTGGCATGCCGAAACCAGCTTTGGAGCAGGACAGTCAAATCATCAGGTATTACCGGCGAGCGGCCTGCGATGAGTCTGGCGATAGCCCAAAACCTGCAGGATTTTGCGGCACAGCACGGTCTGTCCGGTCTAAGCGCCCCCTCGCTTGCTGCGATCCGCGAGGAGCGCGCCGGCTACAGCGTGCCGCGGGGCAAGCAGTTTCTCAGGTTCCAGGAACGCGTTGACAGGGAACTGCTGCAACACCGCGTCATCACGCGCAACCCGTATACCGTCTGGTTCCGGAAAGGCGAGCAGAACGCGGGACAGATCAAAGCCTTCATCGTGCAATTCTCGGTGTTTTCCAACCTGTTCCTGGTCGCGCAGCTCAACAAGATGATCAATGCCGAGACGCTCGAGAGTATGCGCGCGTCCAAGGAAATTCTTGCCAACGAAATCGGCGTCGCCTTCAAGTCGCGCGGCTCGCCGAACAGCGTCGCAGAGACCGAACCCGATCCCGATCATGTCGGCACCGAAGGCACGGTTCAGGCCGGCACGTTTCGCTTCGAGGCCGGGCATTTCGAATGGCTGTATCAGATTGCGCGCAAGCTCGGTCTTCAGTTCAGCGACATCGGCAAACGTCGTTTCGGCACGCCGGCCACTTTATTCTTCTGCGACGAGCTCGCGCGGCTCTACGGCAACGAGAACTATGCCGTGTCGCGGGCGGCGAGCTACGCCGTCGAGAACTGGGCCGCAGCGGGATTCTGGGACGAGCTGATCGAAGGCCTCAAACGCTATAACCGCAAGCACGAGACCGATCTGCCGCTCGGGTTCTTCGTCTGGCACAGCCGCCTCGAGGCACAACACGCACAGCATACCCAGGAAGAACTCGAGGAAGATTACTTCCAGAACGCCTTCGACGAAGACGCTTTCATCCGCCATGGCAACGAAATGCTCGACGCAGTAGCCGCGTTCTGGGACGGGCTCGACGCACAGCGGCGCGACCTCGAGCACTAGGAGTTTGTCGGTTTTTTACCCGACAAACTCCTTAGCAGCCTGTCGGGGCTCGAAGTCCGACAGGCTGCTCTTCCACATCCCGGTAGAAATATAGCGTTCGCCGGTATCGTTCAGCAGCGTGACGATCACGCGGAATCTTCCGGTTGCCGCGAGCTGGATCGCGCCGCGGACGAACGCGCCGGACGATGGTCCCACAAACAGTCCCTGCCGGGTGAGCCGCCGGCACATCGCCAGCGCCTCATCCAAGGTCATCGGAATGCGCTCGTCGATCAGAGATTCGTCGAGAATCCGCGGCACGATGTCCCCGGGATGGCCGAGCGGCTTCAGGCCTTCGATGCCGGGGAAGGTCTCCGGAATCACCGCTGCGATGTGCACGTCCGGGCGCGCCTCGCGCAGCCTCCGCCCCACCCCGGTCAGCGTGCCGCCTGTGCCCACCCCTGCTACGAACGCGTCCGGCACCGCCTCGGTCTCTTGTGCGACCTGCGCCAGGATCTCCGCACCCGTGCCGCTGTAATGGGCGCGCCAGTTGTCCGGGTTGCTGTACTGGTCGCAGTACCAGTAGCGATCCGGATGGTCGGCGGCGAGCCGCTGCGCCTCGCGCAACGCGAAGTCGTAACCCTCGAGCGGGTCGGTGATGACGAGTTCCGCGCCGTGGGCGGCGATACGGTCGAGCCGCTCCCGGCTTGCGTTGCCGGGCACCACGATAGTCACCGGGATGCCCAGGGCCGCGCCGAGCATCGCGTATGAGATCCCCGCGTTACCGGACGAGGAATCGAGGAGCCGCCGCCCGCCGGAGAAGCGGTCCGCCGCGATGGCTTCGGTCAGCATGTGCGCGACGGGGCGGTCCTTGATCGAGCCGCCGGGATTGATGCTCTCGAGTTTGGCGAAGAGCCGCACTCCACGCGCCAGCTCTACTGCCAGCCCGATTTCCACCAGCGGCGTGTTGCCGATGCGTGACAGGAACGCCTGCCCGCTTTGCAAATTGACGGTTTCTGGCTTCATGCCGCGGCGCGGGCACAAAACTGCTCGTAATCGATATAACCCGGAAATTGCGCTGCGTCGCCGCAGTAGCGACACGCCCGATTGCGTTCGAGCTTGAACTCGCGAAACTGCGCGCTGAGCGCGTCGTAATATAGCAGCCGTCCCACCAAAGGGTCGCCGATGTCGAGCAGAAGCTTGATCGTTTCGGTCGCCTGCAACAGCCCGACAACTCCCGGCAGCACGCCGAGCACGCCCGCTTCGGCGCACGAGGGCGCAAACTCCGCGGGCGGCGGCTCGGGATAGAGGCAGCGATAGCACGGCCCGCGGCGCTTCGCATAGCCGGGCCAGAACACCGTCACCTGCCCTTCAAAGCGGTAGACCGAACCGTGCACGTTCGGCAGACCCAACTTGACGCACGCGTCGTTCACCAGATAACGCGTCGGGAAATTATCCGACCCGTCCACCACCAGATCGTAGCCGGACAGCACTTCTTCGACGTTGCGGCTCGACAACCGCGTCTCGTGCGGCACCACTTTGACCGCCGGATTGAGCGCCCGCAAAGTCTGCTGCGCGGAAGCAACCTTGGATCTGCCGACACGTTCATCGGTGTGCAGGATCTGGCGCTGGAGGTTGCTGCGATCGACGACATCGTGATCGACGATGCCGAGCGTTCCCACCCCGGCGGCCGCAAGATAGAAAGCGCCCGGCGAACCCAACCCTCCGGCGCCGATCAGCAACACTTTCGATCGCATGAGCTTAAGTTGCCCCGCTTCGGCCACTTCCGGCATCAGCAGGTGGCGCGAATAACGTTCACGCGCGTCCGAATCCAGACCCGCCCGGACCTCGACCGGGAACCCTTCGTTCTTCCAGCGCGTGAATCCGCCCACCATCGACGTTACATTTCGGTAGCCGAGCCGCCGCAAATCCTCCGCCGCGAACAGCGAGCGCACCCCGCTCGCACACATTACCACCAGAGTGCGCTCGTAATCCGGCACGATGTCCTCGATCCGCAGCTCGAGAAAACCGCGGCCAAGACGGTGTGCTCCGGGCGGCGCGCCTTGCGCGATCTCATCCGCCTCGCGCACGTCGATCAGCGCCGCGCCGCGCGCCTGCAGCGCGGCTGCT
>Ga0156226_1442_pt2 | contig 14398 bp, 15 predicted proteins | sample RifCSPlowO2_12_FD_107874 | JGI IMG/M metagenome (GOLD analysis project Ga0156226, IMG submission 107874) | Betaproteobacteria bacterium RIFCSPLOWO2_12_FULL_62_13
GTTACCCACCCAGCCCCGCACCAACTTCGTCCACGGTCTCCCCGCCCGCCCGCATCGACGTGGAAGCCGAGAAAGACCGGGCGGTACAGCGCTTCGTGCAAGCCGGCAAAGGGAGCGACGAACAGACGCGGCGCAGCGCCGTTGCAATCCTGAGGGAAGATCTCCTGACGATGGGCGCGACCGCCGACCCGGCGCATCTGCCGACGCTCGCCAAGGTTCTGCGCAGCGACGCGCCAGAGCTGCGCGCGGCCGCCGCCGATGCCATGGGCATGATACGACCCACCACCGCCGAGACCGAGGCGCTCGCGCGCCTGCTCCAGGACCCCGCCGCCCCGGTCGCCGAGGCGGCGCGGCGGGCATTGGAGGCAAGCGCCGACCCGGCTGCACGCGAGCTCGCGGCGAAGGACCGCGCAACGAAAGAATAAGGCGAAGTCGCACCTTCTTACCGCTAGTTCTGCGCGCCCGCGTGACCCACCACGTCCTCGATAGCCGCAACCAGCCGACCGTCGACCGGGCGACGCCCGCCAACGCACACGCCCGACGGACGCTCAATGCCCGGCGGTCGTGCCCCCCGGCTGCCGGCTTACGGCTTGGCGGCACAGATTTCGGTGGGGCTGACGGCAGCAACCAATTCCTGTTTGAATTGTCCCGCTCTTGCGGCTAGGATATTAACAGGCGCTTGTCTCCATCCGCCGATCTCACCGAGGGAGGTTACACATGGCTGCCAGAAAGAAAGCAAAATCCAAAGGAACGCGCAGGAAGGCGCCGGCAAGAAAACCGGCAGCCCGGAAAAAGGCCGTACAGGCCAAGAAAAAGGTCATAGCGAAGAAACCCGCCGTCAAGCGCGCGGTGGCGAAGAAGAAGGCCGCAGCCCGGAGCGCGGCAGCGACAAAGAAGCCGGCCCGACCAGCGCCGGCCCGACCAGCGCCGGCCCCCAAGGCACGACCGGCGAGCCCGTCCCCGCAGCAGGTCAAACGCGCTGCTCCAGCCAAGCCTGTCGAGGCGGCGGCCCGGCCAACGCCAGCCCGCAAGCCACGGCCGGCAAGTCCGCCCCCGCAGCCGGGCGAACGCCCTGCTTCAGCCAAGCCTGCCGAGGCGGCTCCCCGACCGGCGGCGGCCCGCAAGCCGCGACCGGCAAGTCCAGCCCCGCAACCGGCCGAACCGGCCGTTTCCGCGAAGCCCGCGGAGGCGCCGGCTCCCCTGGCAGGCGAGGAGCGCGTCGGGATCGTGACGCACTACTACAGCCACCTTTCCGTCGCTGTGGTACGGCTCGAGTCGGGCAATCTGCACGTGGGCGACACCATTCATGTCACGGGTCATACGAGCGACTTCCGCCAGCGGGTCGAGTCCCTGGAGATCGAACACCAGTTCGTCCCGGAAGTCAGCGCGGGACAGGAATTCGGCCTGAAAGTGATCTCGCACGCGCGCGAGCACGACGTCGTGTACAAGGTGCTTGCGCCGCAGTGACGGAGGTTCTTCGACGGCCTGTCAGGGGTTGACCGGCGTTGCCGGCGGCAGCGCCGCGCCTTCTTCTTCGGCGACCTTGCGCAGCAAGTCGGGGTAGTCGCTGATGATGCCCTCGACTCCGAGGGCCAGCATGCGCCGAATGTTGGCTTTGTTGTTGACTGTCCACACCACGATTTTCAGGCCGAGGGCGTGCGCTTCGCCGACGTTCTCGCGCGTCACGTCGCCGTAGTACGGTGACCACCCCGCGCCGCCCGCCGCTTTCACCATACGCGGGATCGAGCCGCCGAAGTCTCTGACATGCAATCCCGCTGTCCATGGTGATTCAGCCTGGCCGGCGAGGATATTGCCGGTGGAGTTTCGCTGGTCGCTGAGATAGACGGTCGGAATCTCCGGCGCCTCCTTCTGCACCACTTGCAGCGTGCGCCAGTCGAAGGACTGAATCGTCACGCGCTCGGCCATGTTTTCCTGGCGTACGAGGGCGATGAGCCGGCGCGCGAAATCCTCAGGCGTAGTCGTGCGCCCGGGATGGAGCGGCGAAATCTTGGTCTCGATGTTGAAGCGCACGGCATCGTTCGCGGCTTTGCGGGCGAGCGCGAACACCTCGGCGAGCCGCGGGATGCGTGTGCCGTCAAGCGCCTTTTGTTTCAGAAAGCGCACGGCATAGGCGGAACCCGGTTTGATGCGGCCGACGTCGTAACGCTCGAGTTCGTCGTAGGTCAAATTCCAGATCGGGGGACCTTCCTGTTGCAGCCATTTGCCATCCGGGCCGCGCGTGATGTCGGGATTGAGCGCCGGGTCGTGGCTCACGACCACGATCCCGTCGCGGGTGATGGCGCAGTCGAGTTCGAGGGTGGTGACGCCGATCGAAAGCGCGCGCGCGAACGCGGGGAGCGTATTCTCGGGCATGAGACCGCGCGCGCCGCGGTGGCCCTGCAGGTCGAGGCTGTAGGCTGTTGTCGTCATCAAGAGACCCGCCAGCGAGCTTACCGCAAATGCTTTTCCAAAGTTCTTGCAGCCGCCGATAAACGCCGACGCGACGTGGATCATGTCTTAAGTGATTAAGTGATTGGGTGATTGAGTGATTGAGTGATCTGCTAACGCGCCAGGACCGCTCACCAACCAATCACTTAGTCACTGAATCACTAAATCACTCATCTTATCTGCGCTCGTCGCCGCGCGGGCCGGCCTACTTCTCGATGCCGACTACCAACTCCATCAGGCGCCAGCCGCTTTCGGTTTTCACGAAGCAGGCGCGGTGCTCGACCGGGCTGCGGATCTGTTCCTCGGGAACAAAACCATCGACTTCCTTGAGCTTGATCTTCACCCACTTCTGCTTTGCCTCCGGCGCCTGATCCGTCACTTCCCAGTCCGGGACCGGGACGATGTCGTATGAGAGCGTGGCGAGCGTGGCGGATTCCGAGGAGGGTCCAGCCTTGACCAGCACTTCCCTGCTTATGATTGCGCCGTGGTCGAACGGATCGATGTCCTCGGGCCACTTCACGGCGACGTACGGCGCGCAGAGCTGGCGCGGCCCCTTCTCCGGCTTCAACCACGCGCTGCCCAGGAACAGCGCCGCCGACAGCTCGCGCCACACGGGGCTCTCTTCCGCATCGAAATCCCATTGCTTGCGGAACGCGGCCACGCCGCGCGGGGAGTCCAGGCTGTTGCGAATGTTGCGGTCAACAATGGACAACACGAATTTCCGGTCGCGTTTGGCGAGCGCGTTGACCAGCCGGTTCCTGAAGTTCACCCACGACGGGTCCTTCCCGGCCTCATCGATCGGCAGCAGTTTTGATTCTTCCGCTTTCTGCTGCGCGCTCACAGGGAATGCCACGGTGAGACACAGGCAGACGCAGGCGAACAGCCTCAACCCCATCTTCGCTCCGGGCTACCTGCCCGTGAATTTGCCCGGCCGTTTTTCGAAAAACGCGGCAAGCGCTTCGGCGTGATCTTCGGTCTTGTGGCAGATCGCCTGAAGGGCGGAACACATGTCGAGATGCTCGGACAGCGCTTGACTTTGCGCGAGCTTGAGCAGGCGCTTGGCGTAGCGCAGCGTCTGCGGCGGCTTGGCGCCGAGCGTCTGCGCGATCTCTTTGGCGCGCGTGAGCAACCGTTCCGGTTCAGTCACTTCAAGCAGGATCCCAAGCTCTCTCGCTTCCTGCGCTTTGATGGTGCGCCCGGTGAAAGTGAGCTCCGCGGCGCGCTGATAGCCCACGAGCCGCTGCAAGAACCAGGCGCCGCCGTCCCCAGGGATGATCCCGAGGTTGATGAACGTTTCGCCGAATTGCGCGTTGGCCGAGCCGATACGCAGGTCACACATGCACGCCAGGTTGAAACCGGCGCCGATGGCGGGGCCGTTGACCGCCGCCATCACCGGAATCTCGGCGTCTTGCATGGCGAGCGGGATGCGCTGAATTCCGCGGCGATAGTTCTTGTGCACTTCGAGTACGCTGGCGCTACTTCGCTCGCGCATCAGCTTCAGGTTCCCACCGGCGGAAAATGCACTGCCCCCCCCGGTCAGGATCAAGATTGCCACGTCCTCGCTCCGGTTGGCCCAATCAAGGGTGTTCACGATGTCAGAAATCAGCTCGGTACCAGTGAGCGTGTTGCGCACGTCATCGCGCTGGAAAGTGAGCAGCGCTATACGGTTGTCGACGTCGAGCACCGAGTCTCTTAGTTGCGGAAGGTTCATCGTCGTTCCTTGCATACAGGATAAGGCAATTGATGTGGCAGCGCCGCCGAGCCTTTAGTATCATACCCTGAGATAGAGGGGGACATCATCCATGAATTCAATTGGGCGCACACTGATGTTGGTTTGCCTGTTAAGCGCAGCGCATTTTCAGGTCGCGTTCGCGCAGGGCGAGTCATCGGCCGCGAAGTATCCAGAAAGAGCGATCCGCTTTATCGTCCCGTTCCCGCCCGGTGCGGCAAACGACCTTCTTGCCCGCGCCGTTGGGCAAGGACTCTTCGAGCGTTGGGGCCAGTCGGTGGTTATCGACAACCGTGGCGGCGCTGGCGGCACGCTCGGCGCGGCGATCGCCGCGAGAGCCACGCCCGATGGCTACACGATCGTAATAGTGCCGGCTACTCACGCGATTAACGTGACGCTCTACGCCAAGCCGCTATACGATGCAGTCAAGGATTTCGCTCCGATCATTTTGATTGCGACCGGCCCATACATGCTGGTGGCTGGTCCGTCGGTTCCGGCAAGATCCGTTAAGGATCTGATCGCACTCGCCAAAGCCAGGCCGGGGCAGCTCAATTACGGGTCAGCGGGGACTGGTAACGCGACGCATCTTATCGGTGAACTCATGAAAAGCATGGCGGGCATCGAAATCACGCATGTTCCGTATAAGGGCGTGAGCCCGGCACTCACCGACGTTATTGCCGGCCAGGTGCAAATGATGTTTGGCAGTATCTCCGCCACGAACCCTCAGGCGAAGGCCGGTAAGGTGCGTGCGCTCGCGGTGACGAGCGCGAAGCGCTCGGCCGCGGCGCCCGAAGTGCCGACGCTCGACGAGGCGGGAGTCCCCGGATTTGACGCAGTCGGATGGTGGGGCGTTCTCGCGCCTGCTGGCACACCGGCGGAGATCATTTCGAAAGCAAACCGCGAGATCGCAGCGATCATCACCGACCCTGGGATGCAACAGTGGCTGAAAGGCCAAGGCTTCCAGCCCGCGGGCGGCAGCCCGGCGCAATTTGCTCAATTTATCAAGACCGAGATCGTCAAATGGGGAAAACTGGTGAAAGCGTCAGGCGCGCGGCTGGATTGACTGGGGAGAACCGGCGGTGGCGTGCAGGCTCAATTCGACAGGGAGAGACGATGTCCATAGACTTGTCAGTGACACGCCCGGCGGCTTTCGCGGAGAAGCGGCCGGCGCGCTTTCAGGGCAGGTGAGCGATGATCGAGCCTCGCTATCCACTGCAAGGGGTGACGGTGGTCGATCTTGGGCAGATCTACAACGGCCCCTACGCAACGTTTTTGATGGCAATGGCCGGGGCACGAGTGATCAAGATCGAGCCGCGCGACGGAGAATCATTGCGTCACCGCACCCTGATCGGCGGCGCGGCACTGCCCTTTGCGATGCTCAATTCCAACAAGCTTGCAGCCACGCTCAATCTCAAAAGCACGCGCGGACGCGAACTGCTGATTGAGATGGCGCGCCGCGCCGATGTGCTGCTCGAGAATTTCGTTCCCGGCACGATGGAACGCCTCGGGATAGGCTACGAAGTGCTGCGCCAAGCGAACCCACGGCTCATCTACGCTTCGGGCTCCGGCTTCGGGCGCACGGGGCCGTACCGCGACTACCCGGCAATGGACATCACGATACAGGCAATGTCTGGCGTGATGAGCGTCACAGGTTTTCCCGACGGGCCCCCCACCAAGGCCGGGCCGGCGCTGTGTGATTTTTTCTGCGGCACACACCTGTACGGTGCGGTAGTGACCGCGCTCTACGAGCGCGAGCAAACCGGGCACGGGCGTTTGGTCGAAGTGGCGATGCTGGACGCAGTCTATTTTTCGCTGTCTTCGAGCCTCGGTCTCTATTTCGGCTCGGGCAGCTACGGCGGCCCAATCAAGTTTCCACAGCGCACCGGCAATCGCCACAGTGGACTCGCCGCGGCGCCCTACGGCGTCTATCGCACCGCAGACGGCTACGTTACGATACTTTGCGCGAATAACACCCACTGGAAGTCGCTGCTGAAGGCGATGGATCGGGAGGACTTGCACCAGGATGCGCGGTTCGGGACACCCAAGAAACGCGCGGCCCATGGCGAGCAAGTCGATGAAATCGTCGGCGCCTTCGCCATACGCTTCGGCCGCGACGACCTGTTCAAGCTGCTGCTCAAGCATCGCGTGCCCTGCGCGCCGGTACGCGATCTCGCCGAAGTAACCAATGATCCGCACCTGCATGCGCGCGGGATGCTTCAATGGATAGAGCACCCGCAGTACGGACGCATCGCGCTGGCGCACAGCCCGCTGCGCTTTGACGGCGTGCCGCTTATGCAAATTGTGCCGAGCGCGAAGCTCGGCGAGCAAAACGCTCAGGTATATTCCGGCTGGCTCGGTCTGTCGCAAGCGGAGTTCGAACGGCTGCAGAAGGAGGAAGTGATCTGATCGTTAAGAAATTCGCGGTCCTTGCCATGCTGCTCGGCGTCCTCGGGCCATCATCGACGCTGGCGCGGAGCTATCCCAGGTCGACGTTGCGAAGTGGGAAAAGGTGATCAAGCGATTGGGCATTACGGTAGACTGAAAACGTCCGCGACGGCTGTCATGGAGAATTTGAGAGCATGCGCTTCCTCCCTTGAGCGATATCGTTCATGGGGCCGCCTCCGTACTTAGATCGGGACTTGCCTTCGTGGAAAAGGCGTAAGCAATGGCGAGCGACATCCGCCGCAAGCTCGCGAAGCGGGCAGTGATAGCGCCAACCAAGATGCGATCCAGCCGGTCATTCGACTGTTGTAGTGCGTCTACAAGGAGGCAAAACAAGGGGAAGGTATTCATGTATCGTTCTGGGCCGCTTCGCTCAAGAGCCAACTCCGAGGTAACCTGGAGCCATCCCTGGCCGATTTCGCCAAGCACCATATCATCGGGAACAAATACGCCGTCAAAGAAAACGTCATTGAAGCGATGCACCCCATCCAGGAATCGAATGGGGCGGATTGTGATGCCAGGGGACGACAGATCAACGGTGAGTCCCGCGTCCTTGAGTTGAGGGAGGGTCATCCGGATTCCTTGGCTGGTCGTGATCGAGTCGATGAAGATGGAGATTCCGGTGATCACCGAAGACGGCGGCACGCTGCAGGAAATATTGGTGAAGGAGAAGGACCCGGTCGCCGAGGGTCAGGTGGTCGCCGTGCTCGAAGGTAAAGCCTGAATCGTCAATTCGTAGAACAGTAAGACATAGGGGGCACAGCGTTCCCCGATATCCGCTTGGCGTCAGGTAGCCGCCGATGCGGCAACCTGACCTACGCCGCGCGCCGCGTCTTTCCTTCCTCGCCGCCGCTCTTGGTCCGCTGTTCTTCGATGTGCCGGATCGCCGCGTCGCGCGAATCGAGCACCCGTTGCCGAGCGATGCGCTCTGCTTCCGCGCCGTCTCCGTCGCGGATCGCCTTCACGAGCCTCTGCCAGTTCTGGGCCGACTGCCGGCGGCGCTGCGGCGTCGAAAGGCCGAGCTGGCGGTAGCGCAGCGTCTGCAGGACGAGCGAATCGTGGATGGTCTTCAGCCGCTTGTTGTTCGCGGCGTGAGTGAGCAGCCGGTCGAGGCGCGAGACGGATTCGATGTACTCGTCGGCCGATCCTGGTTCCCGCGCGAAACGTGCCAGTTTCGCCACTTCCGCTTCGAGCGCCGGGACCATACGCAATCGCCCGGGATCCTCCGCGATCAACCGGTCGCGCAAGCCGTTCAATACCGCGCGAATATCGAAGATTTCCTTGACTTCGGCGATGCTCAGGCTTGTGACCTGCGCGCCGCGCCGCGGTAGTATCGTCACCAGTCCGTCTTTCTCCAGCAGACGCAGCGCTTCGCGCACCGGACCGCGGCTCACCGCGAATTCGGCGGCAACCGCCTGCTCCATGATGCGCTGGCCGGGCGCATAGGCGCCCGCCACGATGCGCTCGGACAGTCGCGCCGCGATCTGCTCGGGAAGCGACTGCGTGAGCGGCCCCGCGCTGCGCGCTTGCGCCCATTCAGCGGGGGCGGCGTTGCGCCGGCCCGCGTCCATCGGGACATTGACCATGGCGCAACGATATCGGGCTTTTGTAAGATTGTCAACAATCTTCTTGACAACAATCTGCTAAAAGCCTAGCATATCGCGAAACCGCCGCATATCCTGATGTCCCCCTGAATCGTCGCGCGCCGGGATGACGGCGAGGCTGACGTTCGCTTTCGAGGAGTTCCGAGCATGGCAAGAATCGAAGTCAAATCCGAGATCACCGGCACGGTGTGGCAGGTGACGGCGAAGCCCGGCGACAAGGTGCAATCCGGAGACACGCTGGTCGTGATCGAGTCGATGAAGATGGAGATTCCGGTGATTACCGAAGACGGCGGCACGCTGCAGGAAATATTGGTGAAGGAGAAGGAGCCGGTCGCCGAAGGTCAGGTCGTTGCCATCCTTGAGGGCTGAGGTTCCCGGGAAAGCCGATATGAGTTGGAGAGCGGAGATCGAGGAACTACGCCGTCGCCGCCAACTCGCCGAAGCGTGCGGCGGTCCGGATGCCGTCGCCAGGCATCATGCCGCAGGCAAGCTCACCGTCCGCGAGCGCATCGACCGCGTATTGGATCCGGGCTCTTTCCGCGAAGTCGGGAAACTCGCCGGACGCGGCGCTTACGACAAAGCGGGCAACCTCGTCAAATTCGAGCCGGCCCCTTATGTCATGGGGCTCGGCAAGATCGACGGCCGGCCGGTGGCGATCGGCGGCGAGGACTACACCATTCGCGCCGGCACCGGATTCGGCAGCGACCGCCGCAAAGGGGGGCAGGGCGGCTTCGTAGAGGATCTCGCCTACGAGTACCGTATCCCGCTCATCAATCTGATCGACGGCACCGGCGGCACCGTCAACACCGCCAAGCGCAAGGGGTACACTGTAGTGCCGGGCTACGGTCAGGACGGTTTCGAGCGTTCGGTCGATCTCATGGGTATCGTGCCGGTGGTGAGCGCGGTCATGGGGACGACGGCGGGCGGGCCGTCGGCACGCGCCATCCTCGCCCACTGGTCGATCATGGTGGCGGGCGCAGGCCAGATCTTCGCCGCGGGTCCGCCCGTAGTCGAGCGCGCCTTCGGCCAGAAGCTCACCAAGGAAGAACTCGGCGGCGCCAGGATTGCCGTGGACACCGCCGGCACCATCGACAATGTTGCCGAGGACGAGGAAGATTGTTTCCGCCACATCCGGCGTTTTCTCTCGTACATGCCCACCAATGTTTGGGAGCTGCCGCCGCAAGTGGCGTGTGACGATCCGGTCGACCGCTGCGAGGATGCGCTTGCCGACCTCGTACCGCGCTCGAACCGCCAGGCCTACAACATGAAGAAGCTCGTGGAGATGGTCGTTGACAACGGTTCGGCGTTCGAAATCCAGCCCACGTTCGGACGCGCCGTCATCACCGCGCTCGCGCGCATGAACGGCAAGGCGGTGGGCATCATCGCCAACAATCCGATGTTCGGCGGTATCATGGACTGCAAGGCGGCGCGCAAGCAGGGCCACTTCGTCGAGCTGTGCGACATGTTTAATCTCCCGCTCATCTTCTTCGCCGACGTCCCTGGGCTGATGGTTGGCGCCGAATCCGAGGCCGATGCTATCCTGCGCGAAGGGGTGCGCGCCCGCTACATGGGGTTGCAGGTGTGCGTGCCGGTATTCAGCGTGATCGTGCGCAAGTGCTATGGCGTCGCGGGCGGGAGCGTCATCGACCGCCGCGGTCTCAACTTCAAGATCGCCTGGCCGTCGGCCGAATGGGGCTCATTGCCAGTGGAAGGCGGTGTGAAAGCGGCGTATCGGCGCGAAATCGAGAACGCGCCCGATCCGCCGCAGCGCGAGAAGGAAATCGAGGAAGAGCTGCGCCAGCTCGCGTCCCCGTTCCGCACCGCAGAGGCCTTTGCCGTCGAGGACCTCATCGATCCGCGCGAGACGCGCCCGTATCTCTGCCGGTTCATCGACGCGCTGCAGCCGCGGCTGAAAACTCAGCTCGGTCCGAAATACAAAGCGGGTGTCCGGCCGTAAATTCTGGTGAACAGTGAATAGTGAATAGTGAATAGTGAATAGTGAATAGTAGAAGCACCAAAGCCTTTACCGTTCACCGTTTACGATTCCCTGTTCACCTTTAGGCAAGAGGAGAGCGTGACATGCCAAAGCGGGAGATCGAAGGCGACTGGGTGATGGGTTGGCCGGATCGCAAGCGGCCGGTGCTCGTCGCGGGCAAGGATTCCCAGGGGCGCGTGATCAATGGACGCGCGCCGATTACTGAACTCGAAGGGCTGATCACGCCGACCGACGCCTACTACGTCGTCAACCAGCTCGAGGTGCCGGAGCCCATCCATCCGGATGACTGGGTTCTCACGATCGGCGGCGAAGTCGGGCGGCCGATCGAGATGTCGCTCAGGGATTTGCAAAAGCTTCCGGGCCGCACGGTGCGCGCGGTGACCGAATGCGCCGGCAACGACGCGGGCTTTTTCGATTATCTGACGAAAGGCGGGAAGAAACCTTCGCGCATCAATCAGCAAGACATGCAGAGCCGCGCCGCGATGCGCGAACAGCGCGCCGTGCCTTCAACCGAGGAGATCGGCAACGAGTCGACCACGACCTGCGCCATGAGCGCCGGAGAATTCACCGGCGTACCGCTGGCGGAGGTGCTGAAGAAGGCGGGGCTTAAAGCCGGGGCCGTCTCCGTGCGTATGGAGGGGTTCGACCGCGGGCAGCCCGATCTCGCGGTGCAATACCGCTCGGTCGGCCGCTCGGATTTCAAACTGGTCGATCCCGGGGTCATCAACTACGAGAAAGGGCTGCCGCTTGAGAAGGCGCTGCACCCCGACACGCTGCTCGCCTGGTCGATGAACGGCGAGTATCTGTTGCACATTCACGGCGCGCCGGTGCGCGCGGTGGTGCCCGGCTGGTCCGGAAACTGGTGGGTGAAGTGGCTGCAAAAGATCGAGGTGCTCAACCATGTGCCGCAGTGTTACTACCAGAAGCACTACTTCGTCTACGGCAGCTCGCCCGAAGATCCCGACAAGGAAATGATTACCGCGATGGGCGTGCGCTGCATCATCATCGACCCGCTCGATGAGGATTCCCCGCTCGAGCGCGGCGCGCACAAGATTCGCGGGCTTGCATGGAGCGGCATGGGCGCCATCACGCGTGTGGAAGTGAGCCTCGACGAGGGCAGGACCTGGCGCGATGCGCACCTCGAAGAACCGCGCGAGCGTTGGCTGTGGGTGCGCTGGTCGTATCTGTGGGAAGTGGACAAGCCCGGACAGTACCGCATCATGGCGCGCGCCACCGACGAAAAGGGTCGCGTGCAGCCGCAGATTCCCTGGAACTACCAGCGCAAGCATTTCGACGGCATCGTGCCCACGGACGTCACTATTGTTTAGTGAACGGTGAACAGTGAGCGGTGAACAGTGAGTAATTATAAGCGGTCGGGCTGTTGTAAACCTCGATTGCAGGAACGTGAGTCGTGAGATCGTGAGCGTCGTAGCGGTTTGGAGACTTTTTCCTCTGTGAACTCTGTGTTCTCTGTGGCTTGGTTTTCTACATGAGCGCCATGCGCATCGTCGTCTGCGTGAAGCAGGTGCCCGATCCGGAAGCGGCCTTCAGCATGTTCAGGATCGACGAACAGGCGAAGAAGGTCATTCCGGCACCGGGGCTCCAACTGGTGATGAGCCCGTTCGACGAGCAAGCGGTGGAAGCGGCGCTGCGCATTCGCGAGCGCCACCCCGAGGCGAAGATCGCGGTAATCAGCATGGGACCCGAAACCTCGCGCAACGCCATCAAGCATGGGCTGGCGATGGGCGCGGACGAAGGCGTGCTGTTGAGCGATGCCGCGTTCGAGGATGCCGACAGTTACAGCACGGCGTGCACGCTTGCGCGCGCAATCGTGAAGCTCGGCGGCTGCGATCTGGTGTTGACCGGCCGCCAGGCCGCCGACTGGGATGCGGGCGTGGTGGGCGCCGGCGTGGGTGAATTGCTGGGACTGCCGGTGATTACGTTCGCCAAGGATGTTCAGGTGGAGAACGGGATCGTGCGCGTAGAGCGCGTGCTCGATGATGGTGCAGAGATCGTCGAAGCCTCGCTGCCCGCGCTGGTGACCGTGTCGAACGAGCTGGGCGCCGCGCGCACGCCGAATTTGCGTGAAACCATGCGCGCCGCGCGCAAGCCGATCACGGTATGGAAAGCGGCCGACCTGGGGCTCGGGGCGAACGAAGCGGGTGCCGCAGGCGCGCGCTGCGTCATCGAGCGGCTGTTCGCGCCGGTCAAGAACAACCGGTGTGAATTCGTCGCGGGATCAGTCCGGGAGCAGGCTGCTGGTCTTGTCGAACGGCTGCGCGAGGCGAAGCTCATATGAGCGGCGTCCTGTGCACGCTGGTGATCGCTGAGCTTGCGCAAGGCAGGCCGAGCAAGCTCACTTGCGAGCTCCTGGGGTTGGCACGAAATCTCGCAGGGACGACGGGTGGCGCGGTCGCGGCGGCGCTGCTGGCGAGTCACACTGACGGGATTGCGTCGGAACTCATCGCGCACGGCGCGGACCGGGTTTACGCCATCGAGCACCCAATGTTCGGCAGCTATCACAGTGAGTCGTGGGTGGGCGCTGCCGCGCAGATCTGTAAAGACGCGGCGCCCGGGGCCGTTTTGATTGGACACACCGTATCCGGCGCGGACCTCGCACCACGGCTGGCGTTTCGTTTGGGCACCGCGGTGGCAATGGGATGTGAGGGAGTATCGTTCGTTGCAGACAAGCTGGCGTTCACCCGGCCTTGTTTCGGCGGCAACGCGAGGCAGACCGTGTCGTTCAAGACGGCGCCGGCGGTGGCGACGGTTAGGGCGGGATGCTACGACGCACCGGCACCCGACCGCGAGCGCCGTGGCGAAGTGACACCGCTTGAGCAGCCGCTTGGCGAAGAAGCGCTGCGCGTGAAGGTGATCGAGCGCCGGCGTGATGCGGATGACGGTGCGCGCCTCGAGGAGGCCGCGATCGTTGTCGCCGGCGGCCGCGGCCTGAACGGTCCGGAGGGCTTCCGGCTCCTTGAGCGGCTCGCCGCGACACTGGGCGCAGCGGTGGGCGCAAGCCGCGTGCCCTGCGATCTCGGCTGGTGTCCGCGTTCGTGGCAGATCGGGCTCACCGGCAGGACGGTGCAACCGGATCTGTATATCGCAGTCGGCATCTCCGGCGCGGGGCATCATATGGCGGGCTGCGGCGGCGCCAAGGCGATCGTGGCGGTCAACACCGATCGGGAGGCTGCGATATTCAAGGACGCCCGTTTCGGCGTGGTGGGCGACTATCGCCAATTCGTTCCGGCCCTCATCGAGGAAGTACGGAAATTACTGGGTGACTAAGTGATTGAGTAATTCAGTGATTGAGTGATCAATACGCTCTTCTAGTCACTTAATCACCCAATCACTTAATCACTCAACGCACGAGGCAAAACATGGCATTTGAAGCGTTGTTGGAAGAGTATGAAGCGCGGCGCGCCAAGGCGCTTGCCGGCGGCGGTGCGGAAAAATACGCGAAGCGCAAGGCGGCGGGGATCTGGAACGCACGCGAGCGCATCGCCTGTCTGGTGGATCAGGGCTCGTTCATCGAGTCAGGGCTGTTCGGCTCTTCAGGGGTATATCCCGAACAGGCGGACGAGACGCAGACCGACGGCAAGCTCGCCGGTTACGCGAAGATCGATGGCCGCGACGTCTGCCTCGTCGTCAACGATTTCACCGTCAAGGGCGCCTCGACCAGCGCGACCAACAGCAAGAAGATCGCGCATATGAAGCGCACCGCCACCGAACGCGGTATGCCGCTCATCCTTATCGGCGAGTCGACGGGGGCGCGATTGCCCGACGCCATGGGTTCGCGCGGCATGGGACAACTCCTGGGCAACGACATCACGCAGTTCCGCCGCACCCGCGAGACGCCGATGCTCGCCGCGGCGTTTGGCCCGGCGTTCGGCTCCTCGACCTGGCTCATGTGCCAGTCGGACTTCGCGGTGATGCAGAAAGGCGCGACGATGGCGGTATCAAGCCCGCGGCTCGTTTCGATGGCGCTCGGCGAGAAGGTCAATGCCGAGGAACTGGGCGGCTGGCGGCTGCACGCGGAGGTCACCGGCCTTGCGGACCAGGTGGCTGACACCGAGGAGCAGGTGTTCGACGCGATCAAAAGGTTTCTTTCGTATCTGCCGAGCCACCACATGGAGGCGCCGCCCGACGCACCGGTGCCGGCGGGCTCGGGTGCCGATA
>Ga0156226_1368_pt1 | contig 14381 bp, 13 predicted proteins | sample RifCSPlowO2_12_FD_107874 | JGI IMG/M metagenome (GOLD analysis project Ga0156226, IMG submission 107874) | Betaproteobacteria bacterium RIFCSPLOWO2_12_FULL_62_13
TGTTTGGCAACGCCCACCGCGTCTGGCAAGAGTCTCGTCTTCATGTCGGTCGCGGCAAATTTGATAAAGCGTAATGCCAACGCGACCATACTGGCACTGTACCCGGCAAAGGCATTGATACAGGACCAACTCAATAAGTGGCATCACATTCTCAGCAATTTTGAGTCCGAGCCTGGTTACATCGATGGAGGCGTGCCTACAGCTCAGAGGGCACAAATTCTTGCTAAACAGCGCGTCGTGCTGATGACGCCGGACGTGACGCACGCATGGCTGATGAGTCACTTGCAAGAGCCGGCTGTTTCTTCCTTTCTCGGTCGTTTGTGCCTTTTAGTGCTTGATGAGGCCCATGTGTATGACGGCGTCTTTGGTACGAACATGGCGTACTTTTTACGTCGCCTGCAATGTGTCTCGCGACCTTTCAAGATTGTTTCCAGCACTGCGACCATCGGTGAGCCTGAGGCATTTCTGGACAGATTAACTGGACGCCGGCCGATAACTTTCAGAGCCGCTGACGACGCTTCAGCCAGTCCGGCAAAGGCGGTGATTGCGATTCCGCCGCGAGGTGAGAAGACTTTCGACGGCATGACATGTCTACTTTCAACCCTCGCACGAGGGGAACACGGTAGCTTCCTCGCGTTCGCTGATTCGCGAAAAATGGTTGAACAACTTGTCGCTGTATCGATGCGAGACCCGAAAGAATCGGACGGCGATGATGACATCGAAACAGCTCAGCCCGGTCCGAGTCATGTCGCGGCCAAAGTCTTGCCATATCGAGCCGGTTACGAAGAAGAAGATCGCCTGAGCATCCAGAAAGCGCTCGAGCGCGGGAATCTAGCGGGCGTCGTATCGACGAGTGCGCTCGAACTCGGATTGGACATAGGAAGCATAGATATCGTATTGTTGCTCGGCACTCCGCCGACCGTTAAAGCTTTCTGGCAGCGGATTGGGCGCGCAGGGCGCCGGAACGACGGAATTTGCGTCGTTATCGACGACACGGGAATCATTTGCAATGAACCACGCGGACTGCGCGACTACATGAGCCGCTCTCCTGAACCCGGCTGGCTGTATCTCGACAATCGGTTCATTCAGTATGCGAATGTATTGTGCGCGGCAGTCGAGCTTTCCAGCTGCACACGCGGCGAAGTGAATAGAGAAGTCTTTTCGTCTCTCCCACCGCAATTCGAGTCACTGCTAAACAACGAGCTCAATCCAACGGAAATGGTTCCGGACGAACTTTATCCGTTGAAGCAGAGAGCCCAAGCCGGCCCGCATTATGAGTTTCCGCTACGCAACGCCATCGAGAAGGGTTTCACGATCAAGGCGGGCGGCGGGCCACAAGCGCAGCTTGGCTCGGTAACGCTTTCACAGGCACTGCGAGAAGCGTATCCCGGTGCCGTTTACTACTGCATGGCCCGTCCGTACCGTGTCGCGCAATTCAATTATCGATCTGGGGAGATCATCGTTCGACCGGAAAAGCGCTACACGACCGCTCCAGTCGCGTTGAACATGGTCTTTCCAAAGTTTCCAGCCGGAATACTGAGATTGGCACAATCTCCTTCGGGCTTTGTCGCCGAATCGGAGATTCAGGTTAGTGAACGGGTAACTGGTTTTCGCGAAAAGCGGGGTAGTAACACGACTTCTAACCTATATGAGCGAGGCTCCCCGTATTCGCAGCAGCCCGTCGCCCGATTTTTCGAGACTACGGGTGTTTGCTGGTTTTTCCAGGATCCTGCACTGCTGACGGAGGCAATAGCCGAGTGCGTTCTGCAAGCGTTCTGCACTATGTGCGGCGTCCAGACACGTGATGTTGGTTTGGGCATCTTCCATACAAACACATCACCGCTAGACGGAACTACGTGCAAAGGGATGGCGATCTATGATGCCACACACGGAAGCTTGCGGCTTACTCAGCAGCTCGCGGAGCGCTTTGGTGAGATTGTAGAATTCGCAGAATCGTTGATGCGCGCCCGAGAAAAGCGCGACATTGGGGTGGAACTCGCTTTGCATGCATTAGGGACCGCCGTTTCAGCACTCGAATTGGCTCGGCAACCCGACAATGCAACCCCTGCGGCAGCCACAGATTGGGTTCGGGTAATAGCTCCAGGCCAAAAAGCCATGCGCTTAATGGAGACCGGTGCGAGCGAGGAGGTCGTCGTAAAGGGTTACCGATATACGCCACAGGGACTCATGTATGACCTCGTATCACCCCGGCCTGATGTTAATTGGTCTGTAAAGGCAGCGCTCATTCGCCCGATAAATGGACAAACAGCAACAATAGAAGGCAATCTCGTCACTGGCGAAACGCGCTGAGTGATTTACAGCACGGCGCCAAATAATCTCTCGAAGTTTTCCGTCGTTAACTGCAAGTAATCAGGGTCAGTGTAACTTTTCCGTGGAGAGTAATCAGGGTCAGTGGAGAGTAATCAGGGTCAGTGTAACTTTTCCGTGGCGCGCGCACTGAAAGGGGAAAGAAAAGTTACACTGACCCTGATTACCCGTGGTGCCCGCCGGCGCGAGCGGCATATCAGTGTATTGACAGTATGCCCATTATGCTACCCAATCGAGCCGATCTCCAATTGGCGGACGCGTTTCTCGTCGGGCATGTGACCAACTCGGAGATGGCGCATGCCGGCGGGAAGTGGGACACCTCCCGCATACTCGCCCACTCGCGCCGCGGGCGGTTACAGGATGACGACGTGCTTCTTCTCGGCGCCCCGGATAGCGCTCAGGGAAACCGAGGAATCAAATGTGACAAACCGCCCGCCGTGCCGGACGGCGAGCGCCAGCAGGTAAAGATCGGTGAGCTGGCGCGGTCCGTGGATGCGCGCAGAATCGGCGATTCGCGCGTCAAGAAGGCTCACGTCATCAGGCCAGAACTCGTGGTAAGCACTCGAACTCGCTTCCGCAAGGCGTTCCATGACGGCCCGCACGGATAGCGCATTCGGATAGCCCGGATGCGACATGGTGCGCACGCAGCCGTTTTGCGTAATCGGACATGACGCCCAACCACCCCGCGCCTGGCGGGCGAACCATTGCGTGGCGCGCGCGTGGAGGGAATGGTCGGCGTCCAGCAAGGCGATCAGTACGTTGACGTCCAGCAGCGCGCGCATCAATAGACGTCGTCTTCGCGCAGCTTGTCGACCCGCTCGTTGGTCACGATGCCGCCGCGTTTCGGGAACGGGCGGAATCCGTAGAGCGCCTTTGGTGCGCGCGCGGCCGGCGTCTCCGGTGGCGCCGTCAATGAACGGCGGGCAAGTTCTGAAATCACTTCCCCGGTGGTCTTCTTCTCGCGCCGGGCGCGCTCCTTTGCGGCCTGAAGGACGTCGTCGGCGATATCAAGGGTGGTTCGCATGCATCAGATGCTAATGCATCAAACATCAACCGTCAATCACCATCGGAATGGACCCGCCCTGCGGTGGCGAAGCCCGCGCCGCTAAAACGCCCGCTGTCCTAGACCGGTTCGACTTCGCGAACGTGAACCAAATCGCGGGAAGTAACTGCGCGCACTTGCGAAGCCACGACGGTCGCCACCGCGACCGTGCGTCCCGACAGGGTCATGAACTCGACTTCGTAACCGGCCCCGCCGTCGTGAACGTGGACGACCGTGCCGACATCACCCGCCGTCAGGTGTTCTTCCGGCAGGTCCTGCGTCAGCACGACGACATCGTGTTCTTTGATCATGGCTCCACCTCCTCCAAAGGATACGCGGTGACGAGCCGCGGGGCAAGCTGCTGTCCTCGATCATGCTGCCACACCGTGCGCACACGCGGCGTTCTACCGTCCGGCGCCGGCAACGTGCCGTCGACTTCGTAGCGCGGTCCGAACACAGATTGTTTCACCTTGGTCACTTCGTGGAGTTGACCGTGTTCTCGTAAGCTCTGTGCCAGAAGTTCCCAGTGTTCCGCTCGAAACCCGAACTGGCCGAAACAGTGCGCCTTACTCGCGCCATAGCGGTGCGTCGGGTTCAATAGATAGTCCTCGATCTTCTCGCGCCCCACGACCAACTGTTCCGCATTCGGAAGTTTCATTTAGAGCATTGAATGCGTGTTAGTTCTCCGGCTCGTAGACTTTCACGCCGCCGAGCCTGGACAGATCTTCCTCGCGGCCACGCAGTTCAATGACATTGCGGTCCGGGTCGCGCACGAACAACGAGACGTGGCCATCGCAGCCGAACGACACCGGGCCCTGCGTGATCGTGATGTTATTCTCTCGAAGCATCACTAGCGCATCGGCGATCGATCCGACGCGAAACGCAACGTGGGTATAGCCGGGGTACTTGTCGGGGACGTCCATCAGGATATTCTTGCCGCCGTTGTCGTTGTTGGCGTTGTAAATCAGGTTGATCTCGACCCCTTGGCGGTTCTTGATCACCACGACGGCGTCGTTCTCCGCCCGGTGGTCGACAACGAAACCGAACGGGCCGTAGAACTGCAGGGCCCGGTCGAGATCGGCGACGCGAATTCCGATATGATCCACGCTTTGGATGTCAATCATGCTGGCGTCTCTCGCTTGCTATGCAATTGGACAATAGGAAGCATGGTAAGTTGTTCCCTTGTGCTCCGACCTGCGCAGCTTACCGAGTCTTGAACTCGACCAACCTACTGCACTCGATCAGACGATCGAGATTCGCGAGCGTGAAGACCTTGCCCCGAGTAGCCAGAAGAAGTTTCTTCATGTCTTCCCGCCGAACTTTGAATCCGCGACCAGCGATACAGGCTATAACCTCAAAGATAGTTTTGGGAAATAGGCGTGAAATCTGCAACCGGATCGTACGGAGGCTTTCGTCGCATGGCCGGGGCGATGGTGTAGCTGGGGGTCACCGCCAGCAGCGTGTAGCCATCGGGCGTTGCGTCGCTCGCGAGCTTGGCGGCAATCAAAGAACCGGCGCCGGGACGGTTATCGACAATAAAATGCTGCCCCACCTCCTCGGAAAGCTTCTGGGCGAACAGGCGGGCCTGGATATCGGTTGCGCCGCCGGGTGCGAACCCGATGATTACACGGACCGGTTTTTCCGGGAAAGATGCCGCGCCTGCATGCCATGAAACTGCGCCGCCGAGCAGGGCGACAAGGGCAAAATACACCGGATGGACACGCTTAATATGCATGATCTCCTCGCTCGTAATCTTGTTTTTGACGGTGCGCTGTCAGAACCTGTCGCACAAGACCTTGGTAACCACCAAGGATGGTTGAGGTTACGCCAATCGCTCCAGCAAGGGAAGCCGGCCATTCGCGCCGCCCCCCGGACACAATTAAGAAAAAGCCTCTGAGCAGCCGGGTCGCGGGAAAGCGCTTGCTTCGCTCCGGTGCTTCGGATAGATTGATTTTCCTGTCGTTCCCGGTGAGGGATCGCGCAAGACAATGGGAGGAGGCTATGACTACCACGACGCTATCCCGAACCGTCGCGCTGGCATTCGGCGCGCTGACTTTGTGGCCGGCGGCAGCGCTCGCTCAGGCCTGGCCGAGCAAAACGATCCGCATGGTCGTGCCGTTTCCGGCCGGCGGCGGAGTGGACTACATCGGGCGCATCGTCGGCAAGAGTCTGTCCGATCGCCTTGGCCAGCAGGTGGTGGTAGACAACCGCCCCGGCGCGAGCGGCATCATCGCCCTGGAAGCCCTGAAAGCATCGGCCCCGGACGGTTACACCATCGCTGCCGCCTCCGCTGGACCGCTGGCGATCAACCCTCATATTTTCGCGAAGCTGCCTTACGACAGCCTGCGGGAGTTTACGCACATCGCCAACATGTCGACTTTCCCGTACCTGCTGGTCACTCACCCGTCGCTGCCGGTCAAGAACGTGAAAGAATTGATCGCGCTCGCCAGGGCGAGACCCGGCGAGGTCACCTATTCCTCGCCCGGGACAGGCAACGGGCAACACCTCGCTACGGCACTGTTCGTTTCGATGGCGAAGGTGCAGATGCTTCACATTCCGTACAAGGGAAACGCGCCGTCCGTCGTGGCCGTGGTGTCCGGCGAAGCCCATCTCACCCACAGCAGCATCCCGTCGATACTCCCTCATGTGCGCGCTGGCAGGGTCAGGGCACTGGGGGTCGGCAATGCCCAACGCATCCCGTCGCTCCCCGAGTTTCCGACGATCGCCGAAGCCGGCCTGCCCGGGTTTGAAGCCTTTGGGTGGGTCGGCATGATAGGGCCCGCGAACATGCCCAGGGACATCGTGCAGCGGCTCAACAAGGGAATTGTCGACACGTTGAAGCAGAAGGACATCATCAATCGGATGCTGTCGGATGGCGCCGTGCCTTCCCCCTCCAGCCCGGAGGAATTCACCGCCTACATGAAGGCCGAGCTCAAGAAGTGGGGCGACGTCGTGAAATTGGCCAACATCAAGCCCGAGTAATCATGTTGCATGCGATCGTTGTAATGCCGGCGTGGTTCGCTGCCAGCACTGCCCGGGCGCAGACGGTATCGTCGCCTGCCGCGCGCCGGCGCTTCGCGGCAAGGTTGCCCCTATGCTCGCGCAAGCGCCCAAGGAAGTGGACGGCGAGGCATTCTTTCGCTCCCTTGGAGCTTGCGTTTTACCGCTGAAAAAGCGTCGCTAAGCGCCTTAGCCGCCCCTTTATTGCGTTGCTATATCGGTTGATCAATGCGTTGCGCTTGACCGACCCCGTTCGGGTCACGTGTGGGGTAATCGATCGGCTCCGCGGCGTTTGCGCTTATGCAGGCGAGAATCGACATCAGCGCCCACCGGCGTTTCATGATGTTTCCTCCTCCGGGTGTGATCTTCTCTGTATTCTAACTTGACAATACCCGCTCTGCTGCTGCAGCAGCTTGGGCGCAGAGCCCCATAGCAGACGTTCGCGCGAAACGCAATGCGGGGGTCCTTACTGCGGCATCCGGGCTGGTGGACGATGATCCGGTGCATTGAAAAGCAACGTCCCCTGTCGACCCAAACCCAGTCGTTAGGGCTAATTGCGGGTGGGACGCTAATACGAACCCGACGGCGGGCCAATCCAGAGCAGAATCGGTGCTCGTTTGACGTCTAATTTTGTCGCGAGCTCATATGGTGGCGTATTATTGAGAGACGACGTATCCGTAGCCCCCGTGTTACTCCAACGGAGCCCAAGACCCAAACCAGTCAACTGGTGAGTTAGCCGCATACGTCAGCCGATATTAAAGATGGGAGGATGGGAGAATGGCCACAGAACCTCGCCTCGAGCATCAGACCTTTAAGGTCAAGCAGCTCATAGAGGACTACCGAGGGGGACGAATTGTTATTCCAGAATTCCAACGTGAGTACGTATGGGCACGTAGTAAAGCTCCTCGCCTGATCGACTCGCTTTACCGCGGCTTTCCAATTTCGTCTCTCCTTCTATGGCAGAGCACCGAGGAAGCACGCGCACGTCGCCGCGATCCTCGACCTGTACGATCTGCCTTGATGAATTGGCTCATTGATGGTCAGCAGCGAGTCATCACCCTTTCACGAACCATGAACGGTGATGAGAATATCGACGTCGTGTTCCATCCGGAGCAAGAGGAGTTTCGCCTTGCCAACGCGGCAACCCGTAAGGATCCGAACTGGATCCGAGTCGCGGACCTATGGGATGACGATTTGTACCGCCAGCTCAGGCGTAACCTAGACGGAAGCCGCCAGGCCGATAGGCGGGAGGCGCGTTTCGAGGCGTTGCGGCGCATTCTGGACTACGAGATACCTGTGGTTCGCATGGTCGATCATAGCTTCGACGATGCTGTGAAGGCCTTCACGCGAATCAATACGCTGGGTGTTCGACTCAAGAAAGAGGACATCGAGAGTGCCCAGGTGGCCGCTCGTCATTCTGGCTTCATTGCGGACGAGGTCACGCCATTTTTGAACCAGATTCGGCACCAGCAGGGTTTCAAGCGTTTGAACGTTATGCACTTGTTTCGCGCCTGCGCTTTCGTCGCAACACCAGACGGTCGAAATCGTACGCCCTTACACGAACTAGAACGGCGGGAAGTCCTCGCCGCATGGAAGGCCACCGAAAAAGCTACCGAGCAGGCGATTGGGCTCATCAGAAGCGAACTCGGACTTGTGAATATGGACATTCTCTGGTCCGGGTCGCTGGTGGTTCCCTTGATTGCGGTGTGCGCGACAATGCCCGCGCGGCAACGTAATGCGAATGAACTTGCCGGCTGGCTCGCGCTTGCTGCTCTTTGTCACCGTTACAGCGGCTCCAGCGAGACAGCGCTTGACCAAGACCTTCGGGCCTGTCGTTCCGCGGATCCTGTGGGTGCTTTGCTAACCCATCTCCGGACAGTGAGAACGTTACTTATCGCCGAGCCCAAAGACTTTGCCGGCGCTCTCGCAGACCGGAGTGGTCTACTTGCGTTATACGTCGCTTGCATGAACCGCGGCGTTCTCGATTTTTACACAGGCGGCAAGGTCCTCCTTCAGAGCAACGTGGATCGGCACCACATCCTCCCTCGCGCACAGTTCCTCGAGGAGGTGCGATCGACAGCCGATAGCATTGCAAATATGGCTTTCATCGCAGGGGACGTGAATAAATCGATTGGACAGGCTGGCCCCGAGGTGTATCTCGCCAAACTCAACAGCCGCATACTCCAAAGCCAGTGCATACCTACCGATAGTGCCTTGTGGAGGATCGACCAGGCGGAGTCTTTTTGGCAGGGGAGGCGTGAACTGCTTGCGGAGTCGTTCAACGAATATATTCGAAAAATGCTCCCGAAGCGCCACATCTGACATATTTCTTGGACGTGGCTGCCGCCTAATCTAGCGGCACCCGCAATAGCCACGCGTTCTCAGATTCGCCCGGATCGGGGAGCTGAACGGGGCTCGAACCACGAAGCGTATTCGCTTGACATAACTTCCGGCCAGTGTCTGCTTCTAGCCGAAACCGGGACTCCAATGCGGATCTCGGAATCGTGCTTTCCTTCTTCGTGCCATGCCGGAAACGGTAAAAGAATGGCATACGCGGTGCAAGCCCCGTTTCGTGATGATTTTCGATAATGAAAGCGATGCCGAAGACTTTCACCTCAAGACGAAACAGCTTTTTCAGGAGGCTGGGTTAAGTGAAAACCGGTGAGCGCTTCGATATCTTTGTACGTGCACTCGATCAAATGCGGCATGGTGGGGCCCCTTATGTCGCTTGGACGGTCTGCGGGATAAATCGTGCAACTTTTTCGTGGCGGCTGTTTCGCGCTTGATGCAAATCTTACACTGCCCCCCTTTCCGTCCTGGCGGCGATTTGGGTGGCAGCGGAATGGAAATCCGCGCCCGGATTGATGCCCGGTGATCGGCCGGGCGCCTCGCTAGGGCGCTGCCTTGCTTCCTGTTTGGGCCATGAGTTCCGACAGTTTCTTGAATTCCGAGACGCGGAAGCGCTCGAATTCTTCAGGCGTGCTGCCTATCGCTTCCGCGCCCATTGCCGCCAGACGTTTGCGCACGTCAGGAGACTGCATCGCCTTGGCGATTTCGCTGCTGAGAGTGTTGATCACTGCCTCCGGGGTGCCGGCGGGTGCAACTACGCCCTGCCAGCCGATGACGTCATAGCCCGGCAGGAACTCGGCAATGGCAGGCAGGTCCGGCATAACCGGCGAGCGCTTGGCGCTGGTGACCGCCAGTGCCCGCACCCGTTTGCCTTTGAGCAGGGACATGGCGGTAGTAAGCACCGGAAAGGACATTTGTACGCGGCCAGCCTCGAGGTCGGGCAGGGCGACGGCGCCGCTCCTGTAGTTGACGTTCACGATATCGACGCCGGTCATCGCCTTGAACAGTTCGATGGCGACATGCAGCGTGGTGCCCATTGAAAATATCGAGTTGAGCTCTCCCGGCCTTGATTTCGCCAGTGCAATGAGTTCCGGCACCGATTTCGCGTTCACCGAATTATGCACCACCAGCACACTGGCCACGGAGGTTAGCCGCGACACGGGCACGAAATCCTTGAACGGGTCGTAGGGCAGTTTTTTCTGCATGGCGGGATTCAACACATGGCCCGTTGAGACCAGCAAAATGGTGTAGCCGTCGGGAGCGGAGCGCGCACCGATCGCTTCGCCGATGGTGCCGCCGGCGCCGCCGCGGTTGTCGGCGACGAAAGTCTGTTCCAGGGACTCGGTCAGTTTTTGCGCCACCAGCCGCGCGATCAGGTCGGCATTGCCGCCGGCCGGGTATGGCACGATGAAGCGGACGGGTTTTTGCGGATAGTCGGCGCCGCGAGCGGTGGACAGGAACAACAGCAGTATCGATACGGCGATGCTGCGCAACAATGTGGCCATCGGTTCCGCTCCTCCATGGTTTAGGGCATCCTAATCAGCGACGCCGGTGCTGTCAAACGGCAGATCGCCAGTTTGCGCGGCATGTACGGTTGTCTCCCGAACCATGTCGTTCAGATGGGAGCGGATGCTGGCAATCGCGTTAGAATAGCAGCACCAAGTATTGCGGCAGCAAATTGCTCGCAACTGATTCCGTTCCCGTCATGGATACCGGGGGCATGGCGCTCAAGGGTGCAGAATGGCTGGTTGATGCCCGCGAGGCGGGCCTGCTGTGACACAGGGAGAGAAGATGACCGAAGCCAAGCCGAAGCTGTTCACGCCAATCACGCTGGGCAAGCGCACGCTGCGCAACCGCATCGTGTTTCTGCCGCATGCGACAGGACAAGGTCTTGGCGGCCTGCCCACCGCCGGACACGCTGCTTATTTTGCCAGGCGCGCCGAGGGCGGGGTGGGGCTGATCATCCAGGAAGCGACGCCGGTGCATCCCGCGAGCCTCGGCCGCAGCACGCACGTAAAGGGCTACGACAAGGGCATCATCGTTCCCGCCGCGCGGATATCGGATGCGGTGCACAAGGCCGGCGCGATGATGATGGTGCAGATCAGCCATCGCGGACTGGCGGCGCTGCCGCTGTTCTCGGGCATGGCGGTGTGGGCACCCAGCGCCACATGCTCGCCGCATACCGGCGAACTGGCGCATGCGGTCACCGCTGCAGAAATCAGGGAGATCATAGCCGGCTTTGTCCAGACTGCCCGCAACTTCATGGAAGGCGGCTATGACGGCGTCGAAATTCATGCCACGCATGGCCATCTGCTGCACAGCTTTATCAGCTCCCGGCTCAACTGGCGGCGCGATGCCTATGGCGGCTCGCTGGAGAACCGCCTGCGCCTGCTGGTGGAGGTGCTGCAGGCGCTGCGCACCCTGCCGCTGGGAATCCTGGGCATACGCATCGGTCAGCCGGCCTGGAACACCGGCCCGGAAGTGCAGGATGCTGCCGCCATCATCAAGGCCATCGAGCCTTATGTGGATTACATTTCGGTTACCGGCGGCACCCAGGCCACCAAGCATCTGAACATGGGGGATATGTATTCCCAGCCGGGTTACATGCTGGAACTCGCCCGGCAGGTCAAGCAGATCACCACGCGTCCGGTGATCGCCGCCGGCCGTCTGCATGAGCCGATGCTGGCAGAGAGCGTGCTCGACGGCGGCAGCGCCGATCTGGTCGGCATGGCACGCGCGCTGATCTGCGATCCGGACTGGGTGCGCAAGGTCGAGCGGCAGGCGGCGGACGAAATACGCCACTGTATCGCCTGCAATACCTGCTTGGAGCGGGTCGACTCGGGGGTGCCCATAGGCTGTATCCAGAATCCGAGGGCAGGGCGCGAGGCCGAGTTGGCGGCACGTCAGGCCAATATATCCGCGACTGGCAAGAAAAAGGTACTGGTAGTGGGCGGCGGGCCGGCGGGCATGCAGGCGGCGCTTCGCGCCGAGGAACTTGGCCTGCGTGTGACGCTCGCCGAGGCCAGCACCGCGCTAGGCGGAGCGCAGGTGCCTCTTGCGGCATCGGTTCCTGGCCGCGAGATATTGGCGCGCGTAGCCGATTTCCTGCAACATGCACTGGCGCGTTCGCAGGTGGAAGTCCTGACAAATAAGCGGCTCGTCCCCGGCGCGCCGGAATTCTCGTCTTATGACGGCGTGATCGTCGCGACCGGCGCTTCTTTCGGGCCGTTGCCCGACAATGCCGCGATCGCCGTGCCGCGGTTCCGGGCAGAGGAGATCCTGAGAGACCCATCCGTTACGAAGGGCAAGCGTGCGCTTGTCGTCATCGACGATGGGATGCCCGCGGGGCCGGGAGCGGCGGAGCTGCTTGTGGCGCGTGGTGTGGAGGTCCACGTCGTGCTTGCCGGCGCTGAAGCTGGACAGGCGCTGCCGGTGACGAACCGCCGCATGCTGATGCAGCGGCTCTACGCGCTGCCGCTGCGTTGGCATTTACACAGCACGCTGGTGGGTGTTGCCAAGTCGGGCGAAGCCATCATCCATACGCGCGGTGAAGGCGAGGTGAAGCTGGCCGTCGCTTTCGATTTCGTCGTCCACGGCATGCTGAGGAGCGCCAACACGGACCTGATAGACGATTTGGGATCCAGCGGCAACACGAATTTTGTGGCCGCCGGTGATTGCTGTGCACCGCGGAACCTGTTTGCTGCTATTCACGAGGGATTCGACGCTGCTGGAAGGTTGGCTTCGTTACTCGCGTAAGCGCAGTGCGCTCCCAGCGGCGTGGGCTCACCTATGGAGGCGAGAAAAGAAAAATGGCAGAAAAATGGGGCCGGGTTCACATTTCCGACAAATGTGGACCTGACCCGATTTATCTGTGTTTCCGACAAATGTGGACCTGACCCGATTTATCTGGCCTGACCCGATTTATCTGTAGCCGGAGCCAATGCGCGAGCCTCATCAGGAATGTGCCGCGCCGCTTCAGCTCGCTCGACGTTCAACGCACGCGACGCGTCCGCAGGCGAAATAGCGCCCTTCGCCTGACGCGGCACTCGCGAGAGTTGTTCGCGGGATCTACCGCTAAGTCCACCGATCCCTGGCGTAGTATATTCTGTGCAACGTAAATAAAGCTCAGTGTGTGTACGTTGCATAACATATGCTTTTCGAACGGCTCGCCGCAATAGCTCTCCCAACTCGGAATTATCAGCAAGATCAACAGGTTGCTTGGGCTCAACTGACGCGGCGGATGCGCGCGCCGAGCTTCGAGAGCTTGTCTTCGATACGCTCGTAACCGCGGTCGAGATGATAGACGCGGTCCACGATCGTCGTGCCGCGCGCCACGAGCCCGGCCAGCACCAGGCTCGCGGATGCGCGCAAGTCGGTGGCCATCACGGCCGCGCCATCGAGATGTGCGACGCCCTTCACGACCGCGGTGTTGCCCTCGACCTCGATATCGGCGCCGAGCCTTTTGAGTTCCTGCACGTGCATGAAGCGGTTCTCGAAAATCGTCTCGGTCACCACTGCCGCGCCTTTCGCAACGCTGTTCAGCGCCACGAACTGCGCCTGCATATCCGTCGGAAACGCCGGATAGGGAGCGGTCCGCACGCTGACTGCATTCAGCGCGCCGTTCGCCTTCACGCTGATCCAGTTATCCCCGGTCTCGATGTGGGCGCCCGATTCGCGAAGTTTGTCGAGCACCGCGTCGAGGATATCGGCGCACGCGCCGTTGAGCCGCACGGCCCCGCCGGTCGCCGCTGCCGCGACCAGGAACGTGCCGGTCTCGATGCGGTCGGGCATCACGCGATGGTGCGCACCGTGCAGGCGTTCGACGCCCTCGACGGTGATGATGTCGGTGCCGGCGCCGGCGATCCTCGCCCCCATTGCATTCAAGCACTGGGCAAGATCGACGACTTCGGGCTCACGCGCGGCGTTTTCCAGCACCGTGGTCCCTTCCGCGAGCGTCGCCGCCATCATGAGGTTTTCAGTGCCGGTGACGGTAACCAGATCCATGCAGATGCGCGCGCCCTTGAGCCGCGCGGCGCGCGCCAGCATATAACCATGCTCTATGGAGATGGTTGCGCCCATCGCCTGCAGGCCCTTGATGTGCTGATCGACGGGCCTCAGGCCGATGGCGCATCCGCCCGGCAGCGACACGCGCGCTTCGCCGAGGCGCGCGAGGAGCGGTCCCAGCACCAGGACCGATGCGCGCATGGTTTTCACCAGTTCGTAAGGCGCCACCGGCTTGTCAAGCTTGACAGCGCAAAGCTCTGCACCGAGCTTTTCGTCGAGCGAGATCGCCATCCCCATCTGCCCGAGCAGATCGAGCATGGTGGCCACGTCGCGCAGGCGCGGCACGTTCTGCAACACGAGCGGCTCCGGCGTCAACAGCGCCGCGGTGAGAATCGGCAGCGTCGCGTTCTTGGCGCCGGAGATATCGACTTCGCCGGCGAGCGGGATGCCGCCCTGGATCACGAGCTTATCCATGCGACCGCGTCATTTGCCCCATTCTTCTGGCGTAAGCGTGCGCATCGACAGCGCGTGAATCTCCTCGCGCATGCGGTCGCCCAGCGCACGGTAGACGAGCTGGTGCTGCTGGACCTTAGACTTGCCGCGGAACGACTGGCTTACGATCACCGCTTCAAAGTGATGCCCATCACCTTGCACTTCC
>Ga0156226_1373_pt1 | contig 14343 bp, 14 predicted proteins | sample RifCSPlowO2_12_FD_107874 | JGI IMG/M metagenome (GOLD analysis project Ga0156226, IMG submission 107874) | Betaproteobacteria bacterium RIFCSPLOWO2_12_FULL_62_13
GCGAAAGCTGGACCCGAGTACGCGCGCCTGCGGTGCGCCGCCCTGCTCGCGAGTGATATCCAGCACGATACGCCCCGCGGGTTCCACGGTCGCGGCAAGCGCTACGCCAACGCAATCCAGGATATGCCGCTTGGTCGCGGCGACCGCCTCGGCGCTGATGTCAGCGATGCGAATCTTGCTGGCGAACTCCGCTAGGACCGCCGTTGCTCCCATGCCTGTTCCTCCCGGTGGCGCCCGCAGCGCCGTTTTCCCTTGGGCCCTCCCGCGAATTTACTCGGCGCGGATGCCGGCTGCCTTGATAACGGCAGCGAGCGCAGCGGTCTCCTGTTTGATGCGCGCCGCAAGCTCGGCCGGAGTGCTGGTTTCGCGATCGAGTCCCAGCCGCGCCATCGTGCTCTGGACGTCAGCGTGCTCGAGCGCCTTCAGCGCTTCATTACGGATGCGATCGACAGTGCTTTTCGGCGTCGCGCTCGGCACGAAGAGGCCAAACCAGGCGATAACCTCGAATCCGGGATACCCCAACTCGGCAATCGTCGGCAAATTCGCTGTGACCCTGTGGCGTTTGGCTCCGGCCGTCGCGAGCGCGCGCAGCCGGCCGCTCGTCACATAGGCGATTGTCGAGGGCACCGCGCCGACCATCACTTGTATTTCGCCTGCAAGGAGGGAGGCTATTGCAGGCCCCGCGCCTTTGTAAGCGATGTGCGTCATTTCGAATCCCACACGCCGCTTCAGTAGTTCAGCCGCCAGGTGCAGCGATGCGCCCATGCCACTCGATCCGTAGTTGAGCGAGCCGGGCTTCTGCTTCGCCAAGGCAACCAATTCCTTAAAAGTCTTGGCGGGAACGCTGGGATGCACGAGCACGATATGCTCATGCGTCGCGAGTACAGTGATCGGCTGCAGATCCTTTTCGACGTTGAACGGCAGCTTGTAGAGGCTCGGACTTGCAGTGAGTTGCGTACTCAACGCGAGCATAACCGTGTGTCCGTCGGGATTCGCGCGCGCGGCGATCTCGGTCGCAAGGTTGCCGCCGGCACCGCCCCGATTGTCCACGACCCACGTCTGACCCATGGCGTCGCCGAGCTTCGGCGTGATGATGCGTGCGAGCACGTCGGTACTGCCGCCAGGTGGAAAGCCGACGAGCAAGCGGACGGGACGAATCGGATACGCGGGCTCTGCGGCATGCAAGGCGCCTGCAACAAGAATCAACATCCACACGGCGTATCTCATGACTGTTTCCTCGCCTGGTTGGATCATGGTTGACCATTTTAGTTGACAAAATGCCATCTAAACCGATTTTACTAATACCTTAGTAATAGTGACAACAGGCCATGGTGCCTCCTTGCTCGAAATCACCGCAAAACGGTCAGCCAGTCAGTCGCACAATGAGGCATTGCAAGTGATAGCTACGCGGTGCAGGCGTCGCGGAGATCGCTCTTGCTAAGATTCATGCTAGCATGAGCGTTGGTGGGAACTCCGGCAATAAAAGCTTGTTGATTGCCGGCGTAGCCGCGCATCTTGCGGCTGCGTTGATCCCATACGGAGAAAAAGGTGGCCACTTCTAAGATTCGCATTGGCTGGATTGGCGTTGGCGCGATGGGTCAACCCATATGCCGGCACTTACTGAAAGCCGGCTATGCCCTGGATGTCTACGATAAGGATCCCACAAAGATTTCTGCGCTGGTATCCGAAGGCGCTTCTGCTGGAATATCGGCGGGGGAACTGGCCGGCAAATGTGACCTCATTATCTCGATGGTCTGGGATGATGACGGGCTACGCGATGTCGTGCTTGGCCCAACAGGTGTATTGACTGGAGTGCGCACCGGAATTTCGTACATTGACATGAGCACGGTCTCGCCAAAAGTCTCTGAAGAGATTGCGGCTCAGCTAGCGCGTCATGATATCCCTTACCTGAGAGCGCCAGTATCCGGTTCAGTCCCCGTGGCCGAAGCCGGAAAGCTGACGATATATGCTTCAGGACCGCGGATCCTGTTTGATTCCTGCCAGGAGATTCTAAAGGCTTTCAGCACGAAGCAGACCTACGTCGGCACCAAAGAAGAGGGTCGCATCGTAAAGCTGGCGATAAACCTGATCCTGCAAATGAGCACGGCGATACTTGGAGAAGTCCTGGCGTTTGGCGCCAGGGCCGGAGTTGACAGGTCCACACTGATGGACGCGATAAACGACAGCATTGTTGCGTCCCCGCATTACGCCGTCAGGTCGAAATCCATCAAACAGCGTGATCTTGCGTTCACCGTCCGTTGGGCCAGTCCGAAGGACCTCGAGATCGCAATGTCAGTGGCAAAAGAAACCGGCGCGATCATGCCTATTGCATCTCTTGTTCAGCAATACATCAGGATAATTACGAATCGCCCGATGCCTCAGAACGGCTTCACGGCCTTGACAACGCTCATGGAGGATATCAATCCAGTTGCCGCCGAGGACCTCGCGTCACGATTGCCCGGTTCGTGACGATATTCCAGGACAATTTGACAAGGTCCCCGTTGGCAGCTGAAGCCAGTTGACTCATTCCGCTTTGATATTGTTGTCGCGAATGACCTTTGTCCATTTCTGCAGGTCGCGGCGGGTAATTTCCCCAAGCTCCTCAGGCGTGGTCGGACTGGAATCGAGGCCCAGTTCGGAAAAACGCTTGCGGGCATTCGCTGAAGCCAGCATCTTTCCTATCTGGGCGTTTAGCTTTTGTGTGACGCTCGCCGGCAAGCCGGCCGGACCGTAAACGGCGTACCATGAGGCGACTTCTGAACCAGCCAGGCCGGCCTCGGCAAGCGTCGGCAGATCCGGCAAAACTGCAGAGCGTTTCACGTCTGCGGTGACGATCGCCCGCATCCTGCCGCTTTTTATCTGCGGCAGCAGCGCGGCGGCACTGTTGCACATCATCGATACGCGGCCGCTGATAACATCCGGAACACCCAGGGCTATGCCCTTATATGGAACCTGTACCAGATCGATGCCGGCCTTCCCCTTGATGAGTTCGACGCAAATATCGTTCATGGAGCCGGGGCCTGCGGTGGCAAACGTGAGCTTGCCAGGAATGGTTTTGGCGTAGGCGATAAGTTCCGGTAAACTTTTCGCCGGAACATCGTTCGCCACGACCAGCACGAACGGCGCGTAAGCGAGCATCGCCACCGGGGTGAAATCCCGGAGCGGGTTATAGGAGATGTTCGCGTAAAGCGCAGGCGTAATCGTTTGCGTGGACGTCATACCCAGGAGCAGCGTGTAGCCGTCCGCCGCGGACTTGGCGACGTAATCGACGCCGATGACGCCCGAAGAACTGGGTCTGTTCTCGACTACCGCCGGCCCAATGGAATCCGACAGATCCTGCGCCACCATTCTGGCAAGGATATCCGGGGCGGAACCGGGTCCGAATGGAACAACGACCCTGATTGGCTTCGTGGGATACGCTGGAGCTTGCGCCATGATCGGCGCCGGTGATACTCCGAAGGTGATCATTGCGACTGCTATTACTGTATTTAGCGTCTTCATACCATCGTCTCCTCTATGTGGGTACTACAAGTGCATCGAGTGCATAGCCTCCATTGGAAACCACGACGTAAGGATTTACGTCAATGCCATTGATAACGTCCGCGTTGGCACAGGCAAAAACCGATAGACGAGCGAGTGTGGCGGCAAGGCTCTCGACGTCGGCAGGCACCGCACCGCGGATGCCCTTCAAGACGCGGCCGGCCATTGTTTCGGAGATCATGTCTCGTGCGGTGCCGATATCGAACGGTGCTACTCGAAAGGAGACGTCCTTGAGCGCTTCGACATATGCTCCCCCGAGTCCAAACATCACCACGGGCCCGAATACGGAATCGCGCATGACACCGAGAATGGTTTCAACGCCTCCTCTCACCATCGGCGTTACCAATACGCCATCGACACGCGCCTGTGGGATTTTACACGCAACAGCTTGCATGATTTCGTCGAACGCCGCCGCTACTTGCGCGTCGTCTCTTAGATCGAGCCGCACACCGCCGATATCGGACTTATGCGGTATGTCGCGCGAAACGACCTTGATCGCGACCGGGAAGCCCAGCTGGCGCGCTGTCTCGCACGCGTCGTTGGCGGATTGCACGAAGCGCTCGGGCAGGAATGAAATACCAGCCTGTGCAACGACCGCCTTTGATTCGATCTCGCTCAGAGGACCTCGTGGCAAGGTGATTCGTGGGGCAGACCCGAGCGCCGCTCGCCGGCTTTCGAGGCCCTTGGCGAGTTTGGCCATCGCGGCAGCCGCCGCCACTGCCCGCGCCGGTTCTTCAAACCACAAGAAGCCCTCTCGTTCCAGTTCCTCACGTACCTCTTCAGGACACGCCATCGTGAGCACAAAGAGCTTGTCCGGATAGCGCCGTCTTACTTCGAACAGCGGCCCCTTGAGCTGAGCGTAATGCTGGGGGTTACGGCCGACGGCAGCGAGGTATCCGAACACCATGTCGCAGCTTGTTTCCTCAAGCACGATTTCCACAATACGCGCATAAAGCGACAGATCGTTAACCAGCGCGGCCGACGTGTCGAGCGGATTCCCCACGGTAGCATTCGGAAGAATCGACTTTATACGTGCGCCGGCAGTCTTATCGAGCGGCGGCAGCTCGAGCTCGTGCTCCGCGGCAGCATCCGCGGCCAATACCCCGACACCACCCGAGAACGTGACAACGCCGAGACGTGAGCCTCGCGGCAAGCGCCCGCGGCTCGCCGCATAGGTGCAATCGACAAGCTCGTCAAGCGAGTGCGCCCGGTAGGCATTGAATTGTCTGAATGCCGCGTCGTAAATCGCATCCCTGCCTGCAAGAGCGCCGGTGTGGGTTTGGACTGCGTTGGCACCCGCTTCCGTCGTGCCGACTTTCATCAAAATGACCGGCTTCCCTCTCCCGTGCGCCACCTCGAGCGCGGCGATCAGGCGCCGGCCGTCCCGGCATCCCTCGAAAGCGGCAACGATAACGTGCGTGCACTTATCGTCGGCGAGATACGCAATGCACTCGGCGACATCGACGTCTGTTTCGTTGCCGGTTGTGATGAAATGCGAGAATCCGAGCCCGCGCGCCTGGGCAAGCACATAACATAATGAACCGAAACCGCCGCTCTGCGAAGCAAAGGAAACATTGCCGGCCGTTGGCCAGGCGCCGTCAAGTACGGTCGCGAAGGTGCCAAAAAACTTTTCCGGGACGTTGAATAAGCCCAAACTATTCGGGCCGATCAGCCTGATTCCAGCGTCCTTGGCCGTGGCCACCAGTTCATCCTGCAGCTTGCGCCCCGATTCGCCGGTTTCGCCAAAACCCGAGGTAAACACCTGTACGGCTTTTACCTTCTTCGCAGCGCACTGCTTCATTGCCGCGATCGCCTCTCGCGGCGGCACTGCGATGATGACGTGATCGATCGGCTTATCGATATCGGAAATAGATTGAAATGAACGCAATCCCTGTACTTCACCGGCTCCCGGGTTGACTGGATAGATAGCTCCGGCATAGCCGGCCTGCCTGAGAAATACGAGCGGCCGTCCGCCGATCTTGTTGGGATTGCTCGAGGCACCGACGACGGCAATGGATCGCGGCCGAAATAGCGCGTCGAGAGAACGTCCGTCAAACATCGTCGTGGAATTCAGGTTTTTCAACTACGTGGATTGAGACGTTCGTTCCGCTCTTTGCGATAGTCCCCGGATGCGCGCGATGCGGCCGTCAAAAAGGGTTATTGGTAAGCACCAGGGTAGCGTGTGTGGTCATGTACCCGCCTTGATTGGAAACCACCCCCGCTTCGGCCCCTTTTACTTGCCGATCACCACATTCGCCACGCAGTTGGCGCACCGCCTCCGCGATCAGTTGCATGCCGGGCATCCCCGTCTCCGATAGCAGCCCTCCCGAGGTGTTCATCGGCAGTGAGCCCTGCGGGCCCGTCTTTCCATTGGCAAGGAAATCGAGGCCTTCACCCTTCGCGCAGAATCCATAGTCTTCGAGCGTTATGGGCGGAACAATCGAGAATGGATCGTACAGCTGCAGGAAATCGATTTCGCGAGGCTTAATCCCCGCCATCGCAAAAGCAACTTTCCCGGATTGAAGGGCCCCGCTCGTTGTCAGGGACTGGCGACTTGTCAGCTCGGCAGCGCAGTGCCCTTGGCCAAATCCGGCTATATAAACGGGCTTTTTAGCCAAGTCCCTGGCGCGCGCGGCCGATACCACGACGACTGCCGCGGCTCCATCAGTGATAGAGCAGCAATCCAGCAGACGAAACGGTTCGACCACCCAACGGGAATTCAGGTAATCGGAAACCGAAAGCGGTTTTCGAAAGCACGCATTCGGGTTCTTCTGTGCCCAGGCCCGATCACCAAGAGGAACCGGTGCAAGATCTGCCGGTGACTTGCGGAATTCATGCAAATAGCGACGCGCAATCAGAGCGTAATGTCCCGCAGCGCCGAGTAACCCGTAAGGGGCCGAGTCGCCGCTCCCGAACTCGGAATACGCTTTTCGCGACCCCGTTACCGGGTTGTCGCCGTAGCTGACTACCGCTGCGGAGCAAAGCCCCTCCTCAATGCACATCGCGGCGTAAACGATCGCGGTGGCAGTACTCGCCCCGGCGTTGTCAATGGTTGCAGTAACCTTTGGAATAACGCCAATACACTCGGCAATTCGCGTGCTAAATAGCATCTCGAAATTGGAGGTTGGCGCTTTGGTCAGGACGCAGTCGATTTCGGTCTTCGGTATCCCCGCGTCCGTCAGCGCGTTGTGAATTGCCTCGACGGACAGGCTTTCGGCACTACGTCCGGGCAGCTTGCCGTAGGCCGTGTGCCCGACCCCGGCAATACAATATTTCCCAGCGATACCCATCGATCAGTTACCCGTGAACCGGGGTTTCCGTTTTTCAGCGAATGCCCGCGCGCCTTCCCGGGCATCATCGGTCTGGCGCAGCGCAAGCTGCATGGTCTCTTCGAGCCGTAACGCGTCTGCGAGCGGCAGATTAGCGCCGCGGATGGCCATTTCCTTTATTGCACGTACAGCGAGCGGTGCCCGTTCGCACAGCCGCTGCGCGCAGTCGTTTGCAGTCTCCATCAGCCTGCCCGGAGGCACCACGCGATTCACGAGGCCGATTCGGTATGCTTCTGCCGCATCGATACGGTCGCCAAGAAGCAACAACTCCATCGCGTGGGCATGAGCGAGCTGACGCACTACCCGCTGAGTACCCCCGTTGCCGGGCAAAATACCACGGTGCACTTCGGAAAGACCGAAGGTAGCCTTCTCCGATGCAAGACGAATGTCGGTGGCAAGAAGTAAAGTCATGCCGCCTCCGAGGCAATAGCCATTGACCGCGGCGACGACCGGCTTCCACACCTCGAGTCCACGATTGAGCAGGTTCTCCGCCTGCGTCTGCCAAAACCGGGCACGATTGGACGGGTCGTCAGCCGACGGAATGTACGATTTGAGGTCGGCACCCGACGAAAACGCGCGATCGCCCGCTCCCGTTATCACCGCGACCCATACATCGTAGTCGTCACGCACCTCAACCCAGGCCTCGGACAGCTGCCGGTACATCTCGGCATCCATGGCATTCATGACCTCCGGCCGGTTCATTGTCAGATACGCAACGTGCCCCTTCTTTTCGTAGATCAGCTTAGACATGATCCGCTTTCCTCTGCTCCGGCGATTACTCATCGACAATGCGGAAATGGTGCAGTCCAACATGCGCGTCGAGATCCTCATACTGAATCCTGACCCTCTTCCCTATCCCGATTGCCTCCTTCGGCTCCACCAGCGAACTGATCAGCCGGGGGCCCTCGTCGAGCTCTATGATTGCGACGTTGTAGGGAAGCATGTCTTCAAATGCCGTGTGGTAGAGCTGGTGAAAGACGACATAGCTGTATATGAAGCCGGTGCCTGCTACCGAGACCCAGTCAAGACGAATCGCCAGGCAATGCGGGCAGCGGTCACGCGCCGGCCAGTGAAACCGTCGGCATTCCGTGCACTGCGGCAGTTCCATACGGTGATTCCGTACGGAGGCCCAAAAGCGCTCGTTGGTGGGTTCAATCTTGGGAAGAGGCCTGCCGCTACTGCTCATCACTCCCTCCTCTTTTGACGGCCGGCGCGCAACAGATCGCGGGCGATGACCATTCGGTGCACTTCGGATGGCCCCTCGCCGATGCGGCGGATGCGCGCCTCTCGGTACCAGCGCTCCAGGGGCAGTTCCTTGGCGACGCCGTACCCCCCGAAAATCTGCACGCACCGGTCGATGACGCGCCCGAGTACTTCACTGGAATGCAGCTTGGCGATCGAAGCCTCGACCCGCGCGTCCTCGCCGCGGTCGGCCTTCCAGGCACCCTCCCAGATGAGCCAGCGCGCCGTTCGGATGTCGACCTCGGAATCCGCCAGCATCCACTGCACGGCCTGGCGGTCGGCGAGGTATTGCCCGAAGGTTTGCCGGGTGTTGGCGTATTCGACCGCCATGCAATGCGCCGCAACCGCAACCCCGAGGTTGGCTGCCGAATAGGGAAAGCGCTCGCGCGTCAGCAGGTCGAACGCAAGTGAAAGCCCCTGACCTTCTTCGCCTATCCTCTGTTCGACCGGTATTTCGCAGTCCTCGAAGAGTACTTCGTTCGGTACCGCCGATGTGCGAATGGTGCGTATCGGCCGCGCCGACCAGCCCGGCATGTTCTTTTCGATCACGAAGGCCGAAATGCCGCCGCGTCCGGCCTCCCTGCTGGTGCGCGCAAACACCACGCCCCATTCGGCCTTGTCGGCAAAGCTGATGAATATCTTCCTTCCATTGAGGACATAGCGATCGCCCTTGCGCACGGCTGATGTCCGGATCGCCCCGGCTGGATCGGAGCCGCCGGTAGGCTCGGTAATAGCGTAAAAGGTATGGCAGCCTTCTTCGACCGATCGCACGGCATATTTCCTGATCTGGCTCTCGTTTCCCGCCCAGATCGTCGCCGGAATCATGCGTCCGAATACGCCGCAGCCCCCGTTGTACAGGCCCATGCGGTGCTGAACCATCTCTTCGGTGATGACGCACATGGCGAAGGTATTAAGCCCGGCCCCTCCGTATTGCTCCGGGACCGCCGGGTACCAGAAACCTGCCTGCTTGACCTTCGCGGCGATGCGCCGGTAATCGGCCTCCGAGATTTCGGGCGCGTCCGGGTCGCACTTCGCTTCTGCTGGAATCACTTCTTCGCGGATGATGCGCCTTACCTGCTCGCGCATGAGTTCCAGCTCCTGTGGCAGCACGTAGCCGTCCATCGCTGACACTCCTTTTATGCACCCGCTGGAATCAACCGCTTGCCGGTGTCGATCTTCAGAAGCCGCGCGAGGTTGCCGCCGAAGATCTTTGCGCGTACTTCATCGGTGATCGGCTTGTAGCCGTACCCTTGCTGCAGGTCCTCGGGGATCTGCATCTGCAGGATGCCCTCCACCGCCATCCGGATAAGGCCGCCCGCACCAAAGAAATCCGAGCCCCACACGATCCGGTCTTCACCCGCGAACTGGATCGCTTCGCCGACGATCTCGGCCAGCCGGCGCGGGGCGTTGAACCACCACGGCACCAGGAGCGACAGGCTTATGTACACGTTCGGATGCGTCAGTGCCACCATGTTCAGGTCGTGGCAGTACGGCCAGCCGGCGTGGAAGGCGACGATGGTAAGGTCCGGGAAGTCGGTCGCGACGTCATCGAGTTGGATGGGCAGGCAGTACTTGGCGCGACCCGGCGGGACCCAGCAAAAGCCCGTGTGCACCGTCAGAGGCACGCCGAGCTCGGAAACGCGCTCGTAGAAGGGCCATAGCCGTTCGTCGTTGATGTAGGTGTCCTCGGGCGGGTAGAACTTGATCATCCGGCAGTTGCGCTCGCGCACCAGGTAATCGAGCTCCCACAGCACGTTTTTCATGCCGCGCTTGATGATCGGACCGACATTCGCCTGGAAAACGAAACGCTCCGGATATTTCTCGCAGGCCTCGGCCACCATGCCGTTGGTGGACCAGCGCGTCGCGTAGCCCGTGGTATCCATCATCGATTCGGGCAGCACGCAGGCCATGTCGACACCATACCGGTTCATGTAGACGATGAGCTGATCTTCCTCCGGTAGCTTTTTTTTGGCCGAATCGGCCACGTCGGCGACCTTGCGCTTCGCCTCCGCGCCGAACGCCCGCTGGACGTTGTGTACGCCGCGCCACCACGCCTGATACCCCGGGTAATAGCTGATGTGCGTGTTATCGCCACACAGATGCGCTTCCACGTCGATCTTGAAAAAATCATCGCTTGTCGACATTGATTTCTCTCATTATGGGATTTCGGGCGATGTTATTCTATAATAGACCGATATTATGGGATATCGCAAGCCCGACTTCCGAATGGCCGAAACCGCGAAACGGTCCTCACCGATGGCCGACGGTGCCAAGACGAGCAGTCTCGAGCGCATGCTCGGTGTACTGGGCCTGTTCAGCGAGGAACACGCGAGCTGCACGCCGGAACGCGCCGCCGAGGCGCTTGACACCTCGCGCAGCACGACGTACCGTTATTTCAAGATCCTGGCCGATGCCGGCCTCGTGGTTCTCCAGGCTCGCGGCAGCTACGTTCTCGGGCCCGCCATCATCGAGTTCGACCGGCTCATCCGCCGGCACGACCCGCTCATCGAAATTAGCCGTCCAGTCATGCAGGATCTGGTCCGCCGCACCGGCGCGGAAACGCTGCTCGCCCGCCTGTACCGCGGCAAGGTAGTATGCATACACCGGGAATTCAGTCCTCCCGGTTTTGAAGTCACTTATGAACGCGGCCGCCCGATGTCGCTGTTCAGGACGGCGACGGCGCGAGTTATTCTCGCGAATCTGTCCCCGCGGCGGCTGCGGCGCCTGTTCGACGCCAACCGGTCCGAACTCCGGGGTGCGGGCCTCGGGGACACTTGGGCAATATTCAAGAACAACATGCGTTCTATCCAGGAATCCGGACACTGCACGCTTAGGGACGGCGTCGACAAGGGCTTCAGCGGCATCGCTGCACCGGTGTTCGGATCCGTCCGCGAAGTGGAGGCGAGCCTGTGCCTGGTGCTTCGCAGCGAAGCGCTGCGGCGCGAAGCCGATCCCAGGCTGCCAGCCCTGGTCAAACGCGGCGCTCGCATGATATCGGCCGCTGCTGCCGATCCCGGCGACATCCGATGACACCGCCGGCTGCCAACAGCCTCGCCGGCAAGATTGCCCTCGTCACCGGCGCAAGCCGCGGCATTGGCAGGGATATCAGCATTGCGCTCGCTCAGGCAGGTGCCGCGGTCGCCTGCGCTGCCCGACGTTCCGAGCGCGCGCAGGAAACAGTGGACAAGATTACAGCGCTGGGCGCGCGGGCGCTGGCGGTCAGCGCCCACGTCGAGCAGGGGCCGTTGGTCGAAGAAATGTTCCGCAGGACCGAAACCGAGCTGGGCCCGATCGACATCCTGGTGAACAACGTCGGTATCGCGCGGCGCAAATCCGTGCTCGACATGACCGAGGACGACTGGAATGAGCATTTAGACACCAACGCAAAAAGCGTATTCCTGTGCTCCAAGCGCGCCGCGCAGGCGATGATTTCGCGCGGTTCAGGCGGCGCCATAGTCAACATCGGCTCGATTGCAGGCCACAATGCTTTCCCGCAGCGGCTCGGCTACTGCGCATCCAAGGCCGCCGTGGAACACATGACCCGCGTGATGGCGACCGAGTGGGCAAAGAACAGGATCCGCGTCAATTGCATCGCGCCGGGCTACATTGCCACCGAAGCCATCGAGTGGTTCGCGCAAAAAGGCATTCTTGACATTGAGGCACTGAAGCGCCGGACCCCGATGGGGCATCTCGGCGCGGGCGCGGACGTCGGTGCCGCGGCCGTATTCCTGGCGAGCGATGCAGCCCGGTTCATCACCGGATCGATCCTCACAGTGGATGGCGGCTGGACCGCTTACGGCTACCTCTAACGCCATGTCCTTCCACTCATTCAACCTTGGCTCCTGATTCCCTGACAGCCTTGCCCCATTTTGCAAGCTCGGCCTTGAAGAATTGGCTGAACATCCGAGGCGAGTCGCCGATGAGTTCGGCTCCCTCGGTGCGGGCCCAGTTGCGCATCTGCGTGTCCGCCACCGCTGCAACAATCGCTGTATGCAGTTTGCCAACCACATCCACCGGAGTGCCGGCCGGCACCACGACCCCAAACCAGGAGCTGGCTTCGAAACCCTTGAGCCCCTGCTCATCAAGGGTCGCGATTTCCGGCAAGGCTTCCACCCGCTTGAGACTCGTCACACCCAGTGCACGCAGTCGCCCGCTTTTGACATGCGGCATTGCCGAGGCTAACGCGGCAAAGCAGGTCTCGACGTGGCCACCGGCGCAGTCAATCAGCGCCGGCCCGGCGCCTTTGTAAGGAATATGAATCATCTTCACCCCCGCCGCGGTGGTGAAGAGGTGCCCGGTGAGGTGCGACGGACTCCCCTGCCCGGCGGATGCATATCGAAGCCCGTCCGGACGGGATTTCGCCAGCGAAATCAGCTCCACGATATTCCTGATCGGGAGCGACGGGTGAGCGATCACGATTCCGGGTACTTTCGCAACGTTGCTTACAAAAGCGAAATCGCGCACCGGGTCGTAATTCAGCTTTGGATACAAGGCCGGGTTGATCGCATTGGCGGCTGACAACATAAACAACGTGTGTCCGTCCGGCTTGGAACGCGCCGCAACTTCGGCGGCTATGTTGGTGCTGGCGCCCGGCCGGTTCTCGACCTGCACTTGCTGCCCCCACGCTTCGCCGAGTTTTTGCCCCAGGATACGGGCAATCGAATCCGTAGCCCCCCCGGGCGCGTAGCCGACCAGGATCCGGATCGGCTTGTCCGGATAGCTGGCGGCGCTCTGGGTAGACGTTTGATCCGCCCCGCATGCTGGGCCGGTGGCCAGCAACAAGAAGGCCAAGCTGCTCGTTAAGAAAAATCCGGATCGCTTCATGATGATCGCCTCCTTTCAATCCTCCAGCGGCAGACGGACTGCTTTCCCCGTTTCGACAGCACGCACTATCGCGATGGTCGTCTCCAGGTTGATTCGTTCTTTGTCGAACGTGACCAGGCATCCTTCTCAGCTCGGCAAACCTCACGGCATCGCACAATTCTAGACGCCTCTATGGCTTGATGCCCGCTGTCTTCGCAAGCGCGCGCCAGCGATCGAACTCCGCTTTCACTTCCACCGCGAACTCGCGCGGCGCGTTGCCGACAACGTCCGTGCCTTCGGCCGCCATGCGGCGGGCGACCTCGGGGGCGCGTATCGCGTTGCTCGCTTCGCGATGCAGGTACTCGATGATCGGCTGCGGCACGCCTGCCGGCGCGAAAAGGCCGATCCACGCGGTCACGTCGTAGCCCGGCACGCCGCTTTCCGCGATCGTCGGGATGTCCGCCAGCGCGTTACTTCGTTTGGGGCTGGTGACTGCGATTGCTTTGATCCGCTTCGCGCGTATGAGCGGCAGTGCGGTAATCGGGCTTCCGAGCACCCAGCCCACTTCTCCCGAGACGATTGCGGGATAAGCGTCGGCCAAGCCCTTGTAGGGCACATGAGTCATTCCCACGCCTGCAAGCGCGCATAGCAGCTCGCTTCCCAGGTGGAGTATGCCGCCGGTGCCTGACGATGCGTACGTGATCGCGCCGGGCTTCGCTTTGGCGAGCGCGATCAGCTCCTGCACGGTGTTCGCGGGCAGAGAGGGCGTCGCGACGAGTATGTATGGATTGCTGGTGAGCTTGGTGACGGCCTGAAGATCGCGCACGGGATCGTAGCGCACCGGCTGCACGGCGGCGTTGGTGACGAGGCTCGGACTGCTCACGAGCAGCGTGTGTCCGTCTTTCGCTGCAGTGGCCGCGATCTCGACGCCGATCGAGCCGCCGGCGCCGGGCCGGTTGTCCACGATGAAACGCTGGCCGAGCGTCGTGCCGAAATACTCGGCGACGATGCGCGCGGTGGAATCGACCGCGCCTCCCGCGGTAACGGCCACAATAATGCGCACCGGTCGCTGGGGATAAACGGCCGGCGACTGCGCGGCGAAGACGTCGATAAAAACAGCGAAAGCGAGCGCAACGCCCAACCCAACGCGAGTGGCTACACCGTTCACGACATATCCCATGCAGGCGATGCTGGGAAGTGTAGCACGCGTCGAGCGTGATTGAGCTGCAGTGGGTTCATCGATCTCTGAAAGAAGCCCTCGGGTACTCTGGTTTGGTAGGCGGGTTGGGCGGCATCGACCATCCGCTGACACCGACGCGCGTGCGTTGCGGGTCGACCTGGACGTCGAGAACGGTGGGCTGGCCTGACTTGATGGCGTGCCCCAGGGCGTCGCCAAGCTGACTCGGCGCCTCGATTCGAATGCCGGCGG